>RCNH01000649.1_pt1 | contig 13558 bp, 21 predicted proteins | sample 2041161 | NCBI WGS metagenome assembly RCNH01 (sample SAMN09708215, study PRJNA481090) | Feces metagenome, whole genome shotgun sequencing project. | biome: feces | host: Leptonychotes weddellii | place: Antarctica: Sion Island | collected 2010-03-01 | reverse complement strand
GGGAACCAATTGGTTCCCTTTTCTTTTTATTTTTGCAAAGGGGGTAAAAATGTCAACTGATTTAGCAGTACAGTATTTACTGGGATATATCGACGAACATCTGTTTGAGCCAAAACTGTCTTGGCCACAACACGATTTTCAAGTTCGATCATTTTCGAGGTTCGCTGCTTTGGAATTAATGAATCGACTATTGGACCATCCGACCATGGACCCAATATATATCGCAGAAATCTTCATAATTGAAACTGAGCTGTATAAAGACCTAGCCGAAGGAACTCAATGGCAACTTCAGGTCTATGTAGCTAATAAAGTAGGCAAAGACATTCTTAACCTACTAAATCGAAAGGAGAACTTGTAGTATGAACAAAAAATCAGCATCATTAGTAGCCAAAAACATTGTTGCTTCCTTTGAGAAGCACCAACCCGAAATTCTTACCGGGTTAGGAATCACCGGTATGCTTTCAGCTATTGTGTTAGCTGTCCGGGCTACTCCAAAAGCATATCGAATGTTAAACGACCGTAAGGAGGAGCTTGAAACGGACAAGCTAGCCGTTCCGGAGACACTCAAGGTTACCTGGCGTTGTTATATTCCTTGTGCCTTAGCTAGCATTGGCGGTGCAGCATGCATTATCGGTGCCAACTCAGTACATCTGAGACGTAATGCCGCTATCGCTACTGCATATACACTATCTGAATCTGCGTTTAAGGAATACAAGTCCAAAGTTATTGAGACTATCGGCGAACGCAAAGAAGAAACCGTACGAGACTCTGTTGCTAAGAATAAACTCACGCAAAAACCTATAGCACAAAACGAAGTGATTATAACCAACAAAGGTGACACTCTGTGCTTTGATGCATTGAGTGGTCGATATTTTAAATCCGATATCGAACGAATCCGTAAAACTGTAAACGAACTTAACCGTGTTATGATCAACGAAATGTCCGTTTCACTCAATGATTTCTATTATGAGCTTGGACTTTCCGCAGTTCCTATTGGCGAAGAACTCGGATGGAATGTAAACAGAGGCTTAATTGAGGTGTCTTTTAGCTCGCAGCTTGCTGATGATGGCACACCCTGCTTAGTTATGGGGTATGATGTAGCACCGAAATACGACTACACTCGCTTCTGATTCTATAAGGTTCGCATTTTTAACAAGTTATATTATGGGAAACCATAAAAATTATTAAAGGAGATATTTATCATGGACGAAAAGATTATTGAGACTACTGAGGAAATTCCTGAGATTATCGCAAACGAAACTGCTGATGTGGTTAAGAGCAGCCGTAAAATCGGCCAGAAGTGCCTTATCGCAGCAGGTGCCATCGTTGTGTGCGGTGTTGCATACAAGTACGGCATCAAGCCGCTGATTGAAAAGCACAAGGCTAAGAAGCAGCTGTTCATCACAAATGAGTTCAAGAACGAGAAGCCCACGGATGAAACAGTTACAGAATCTGATATTGAAAATGAAGAATCTGCCGATTAATACTATCGGTTACCGCGAATGGGGATACCTGCAACATGGTATCCTCATTTTTATTTTCTAAAAATAAGGAGCTATAAAATGAGCGATATTACGAATTATCGACCAAATTCTAACAGTTCCCGAGCAAATTCCGACTCTCAAAACAAAAAAATTGAGAAAAAAGTAGAAAAAGTAGTTACAGGTGATGTCATCACCAAGAAAAAGGGAACATTGCAGAAGCTCGGTGATATTTTCCTACCCAATGATATCACCAACATAAAAGATTATTTCCTTATGGACATAATTGTACCTTCTCTTAAAAAAGGATTGCATGAGATTGGGCAAGCAATCATCGATGAAATGTTTGGAGGCTCAAGACGACGTGGTTCCGAAGCCAAAGTGCAATACGGAAATTGTTACTCTTCTGGAAAAGATCGTGATAGCCGGAGACCAAATACTCGCTATGTATCTACTCAGGCGGAATATGATGATCTGATTTTCGATACCAGAAGTAACGCTGAACGGGTGCTCGACGGAATGTATGATATTCTAGATAAGTTCCACATTGCCAGTGTGAGTGATCTGTATGACCTCGCCGGAGTCAGCACAAACAATTATAATCTGAACGATTACGGATGGACAGATATTCGTGGTGCACAGATTGTTCACACAAGAGACGGTTACCTTCTCAAGATGCCTAGAGCTATGCCTCTTGATTAAAACGTTCTCGAACTAAAATGTAAGGGGGATCAAACGATTTCCCTTTCTTTTTATTTGGGGATGAGCAAAAAACCAAATTGGAGGAATTATTCGATGTACGGTTACTACACTCAGTCTGGCTACATGGGTATGGTAGCTGGGCATTGGATGTTGTTCGTCAGTGATGACGAGTATTACGATTATATTAAAGGAGAAAGCAATAATGAAAGATAATAAAATTATCGCATCGCTCAATCGTGTGTACGGTAAGGCTTCCTTGTCCTTGAAGAAGCATAGTCCGGAAATCTTAATTGCCGTTGGCGTTGTCGGAACAGTCGCAAGTGCCGTACTTGCCTGTAAAGCTACAACTAAAGTCTCTAAGATTTTAGAAGAAACCAAGAACGAGGTCGATACCGTCCACAAAACGCTTGCCCAGGAGGATCAGAAGGCTCTGGCATTCAGCGAAAGTGACAAAAACCTCGAAGCGACATACGAACCGGAGTACACTGTTGAAGATAGCAAGAAGGACCTGACCATTATCTATGCACAGACTGGTATGAAATTTATGAAACTGTACGGTCCGGCGATTGCCTTGGAGACCCTGTCCATCGTAAGCATTTTTGCAGGTCACAATATTATCAGAAAGCGTAATGTTGCACTTGCAGCTGCATATACAGCCGTTAATCAGGGATTTACGAACTATCGTAAGCGGGTGATTGATCGCTTTGGAGAAGATGTTGACCATGAACTTCGCTATAACATCAAAGCGAAGAAAGTAGAGGAAGAAGTAACAGACCCCGAGACTGGAAAGGTCAAGAAGATCAAGAAGACCGTTGAAGTAGCTAATCCCGATACAGATGAGGGTTATATTTACTACTATGATCGCACCTGTACCGGTTGGGAACCCAATCGAGAGTATTGTCTGTTCAACCTGCGTGCTCTGCAGCAGTATGCAAATGATATGTTGATTGCCCGGGGTCACCTTTTCTTGAATGAGGTTCTGGATCAGCTTGGTCTGCCCAGATCTCAGAAGGGTCAGGCTGTAGGTTGGATCTATCGTCCAGACGATGTGAATCGTGACAGCCATGTGGATTTCCGTATTCAGGAGACTTATCGTGAAAACGAGCAGGGTCTTCTGGAGCCGGTTATTATGCTTGACTTTAATGTCGATGGATGTATCTTCTATGATTTTGACAAGCCCAAGCTTGAGGAGGCGTAATTATGAATAACACTCTGTTTCCGCTGCTGTCCTATGTATGTGCGGCTATTTCCGGTATCTTTCTTGCCGGTGGTTTTGCCGTCCTGAGAATGGGCGGTGACAAGTAATGGACCGCCTGTCCGCTGTTATCCAAACTGCCGATTATATTTTGGACACGCGGCGTAAAAGACATATTGTCGGCGGTCTAATGTTAAGTGCAGCCCTCTTATTTGGGGGCATCGCACTTACAATTATGACGATCAAAAGTGAGGATGATTATGTTGAACAATAAACTGTCAGCTGGCATTGGATTTTTAATCGGCACTGCCGCCGGTATCGGAATTGGAATCCAGCTTGTGAAGAGCAAATACGCAAAGCAGGCTCAGGAGGATCACGAAGAACTTCGGGCATATTATGAAGAAAAGCGTAAAACCGATCAAGAGGAATTTGTATCTGGATTGAAGTCTGTGGTTGAGGAAACTGAGTCCAAAGCCGAAGTTGTTCCTGATACAAAGCAGAATAATTACAAAGCTTTGACTCGTGAACTTCAATATCAGCCTGAGCCTGGCGATAATCCGTACGTTATTTCTCCTGATGAATTTGGAGAATTTGACGATTATAACCAGATAAGTCTCACCTATTATTCCGATGGGATACTTACAGATGACTCGAAAGAAATCATCGATCCGTCTGAATTTATCGGTGATGGTCTCAATCATTTTGGCGAATACGAAGACGATGCTGTCTTTGTCCGTAATGACGCTAAGCGGTGCGATTATGAAGTCTTAATGGTGGAAGAGACATATAACTAACTGTTAAGGAGGGTATTTAATGATCCGCGATGAGCAAAAAATAAATGATTTATACTTTGATTGGATGTACAACACCGTTTATAAAAACGGATATTCCAATCGAGCAGTAAATTGTTTGCTCTTAAGATCCCTCCATGACACACAATTCACTTTCTCCCTACCAAGGGATGGAAATCGAGCAGAGGACGGTATCGAGTTACGCTACAGATTTGGGGATGAATGTGATATTCCTGACCCGGTTATTGCAGCATGCCTCGATATTCGTCCCTGCAGTGTCCTAGAAATGATGGTGGCACTAGCCTTACGTTGCGAAGAGCAAATTATGACGGACCCTGAAATAGGCAATAGAGTCGGTCAGTGGTTCTGGGACATGATTGTGAGTCTTGGATTAGGGAGACTACCACGCAATTTTGATAGTGATTATGTTTATGAAGTTATTCAGCGATTTTTAAATCGTGACTATGACTACGATGGTCACGGCGGACTGTTCACAATTAAAAATACTGATTGTGACATGCGAAATATGGAAATCTGGTATCAAATGAATCACTATCTTACTGCAAACAAATTTTGAAAGGAAGGAGATTATACGAATGCGATGCTGGATTTCTTAATGATTTCAACGCGTACTGCGAAGCGCGGAGTAATAGAAATCTATCCAAAGTTCATCATACCGACTAAGAAAAAAAGTACCGATTTAATGATTCGAGGTGGTGATTTTTATGCCATCTGGATTGAGGAGCTCGGGTTGTGGTCTACCGATGAGCTGGATGCTTTGCGGTTGATCGACCGTGAGCTGGACAGATATGTCGATGAGAATCGTTCGCATTTCGATGCTGGTTTTAGAGTCCTTCATATGTGGGATGCCGAATCTGGCATGATTGACTGCTGGCATAAATATTGTCAGAAGCAAATGAGAGACTCATTTCATATGCTCGACGAGAAGCTTATATTTTCAAATACAGAGACTTGTAAAGAAGACTATGCCAGCAAAAGACTCCCCTACCCGCTTGAAAAAGGCGAAACTAATGCCTGGGACAAACTGATTGGAACGTTGTACACACCAGAAGAACGACATAAAATCGAATGGGCTATTGGTTCCATCGTAACTGGTGCATCTAAGAAAATTCAGAAGTTTATGGTTCTGTATGGTGCAGCCGGTACAGGTAAATCTACAATTCTTAATGTCATTCAAGCGTTATTTGATGGATACTATTCAGTTTTCGATGCCAAAGCCTTAGGTTCTTCGACAAACTCGTTTGCATTAGAAGCCTTTAAAACCAATCCTCTTGTGGCTATTCAGCACGATGGCGACCTGTCCAGAATTGAAGATAACACCAGACTTAATAGTTTGGTTTCTCACGAGTTAATGACAGTCAACGAAAAATTCAGATCTGCATATTCTAACCGGTTTAAATGTTTCCTGTTCATGGGTACCAACAAGCCTGTTAAAATTACTGATGCTAAATCTGGTCTAATTCGAAGATTGATCGATGTGTCCCCTTCTGGCGAAAAACTATCTGCTCGCGAATACAAAAATACAATGAAAAAAGTTGGGTTCGAATTGGGGGCCATTGCTTATCATTGCCAAGAGGTGTTCGATGATAATCCGGGTGCTTATGACGATTATATTCCGATTGCAATGCTTGGTGCATCTAATGACTTCTATAATTTTGTAGAGGATTCATATTTCGTGTTTTCCAAAGAAGACGGAACAACCCTCAAAGCTGCATGGGAGATGTACAAAAACTATTGTGAAGAAGCCAAAGTTGGATATCCTTTCTCGCAAAGAGTATTTAAGGAGGAATTACGCAATTATTTCCGTGAATATAGAGAACGGTATAGCTGTGCGGACGGATCGAGAGTCCGTAACTATTACTTTGGTTTTCGCAAAGAAAAATTCGATGGTCCCGAAGAAAATGCTCCTCGCAGTGAGCCTGAACTTCGAACTATCGAATTCGCTAACATACCATCTATATTTGACAAAGAATGCCTCGATTGTCCTGCTCAGTATGCCAGTCGAAACGAAACACCCATTACAAAGTGGGAGAGTGTTCAGACAAAGCTGAAGGAGCTGGATACATCGAGGCTTCATTATGTCAAAGTTCCAGAAAATCATATTGTTATAGATTTTGACATTCCAGATGAAACTGGTAATAAATCATTTGAACGCAATCTGATTGAGGCATCTAAATGGCCTGCAACATATGCAGAACTTAGCAAAAGTGGAGCCGGTATCCATTTGCATTATATTTACGCTGGGGATCCCAATAAGCTTAGCCGTGTATACGACGATCATATTGAAATCAAAGTGTTCACTGGTAAAAGCTCGCTCCGAAGGAAACTGACTAAATGTAACGATCTTCCGATCGCAACGATTAGCTCAGGTTTACCACTGAAAGGAGAAGGAACAATGGTAAATTTTGAGGCAATTAAAAGCGAAAAGGCTCTTCGAACGTTAATCAAACGGAATCTTAATAAGGAGTATCATCCAGGTACAAAGCCGAGTATTGACTTTATCTATAAAGTGTTAGAGGACGCCCAAAGGAACGGACTTAAATACGATGTTACAGATATGCGAAATGCAGTGTTAGCATTCGCAGTAAATAGCACTCACCAATCCGACTATTGCATCAAGATGGTTAACAAGATGCAGTTTAAGTCTGAAGAACACTCTGAATCCGTGAACAATAATGAATGTCCGATGGTGTTCTACGATTGTGAGGTCTTCCCAAACCTGTTTATTGTGAACCATAAGATTGCGGGCGAAGGAAATCCAGTTCATCGTATGATAAATCCAGGGCCGGCTGAAATTGAAGAGTTAATGAAGTTTCGACTGGTGGGCTTCAATTGTCGTAGATATGACAACCACATGCTTTATGCCCGACTTATTGGATATACAAATAAACAATTGTACGATCTGTCTCAACGTATTATTTCTGGAAGCCCGAACTGCTTCTTCGGCGAAGCTTATAATGTCTCATACACCGATATTTATGACTTTGCATCTGCCGGAAACAAAAAAAGTCTTAAAAAGCTTGAAGTTGAGATGGGCATCCACCATCAAGAGCTCGGTCTCCCTTGGGATAAGCCTGTCCCCGAAGAACTTTGGAGTAAGGTAGCCGAGTATTGTGATAATGACGTCATCGCCACTGAAGCAGCATTCAACTACTTAAAGGCTGATTGGACTGCAAGACAAATTCTGGCAGATTTGGCAGGCATGACTGTCAATGACACCACAAACTCTCTGACAACCAAAATTATATTTGGTAAAAACAAAAAGCCGCAATCCGAATTCTGCTATCGGGACATGTCTAAACCCGTTTATGAGTTAGAGCCCGACGTTGAGGATTTCTTAAAAGAGGCCTGTCCAGAGATGATGTCTCAGCGGCACGGCGAAGCCAATAGTCTTCTTCCCTATTTTGACGGGTACAAATATGAAGGTGGCAAATCCACTTACCGTGGAGAAGAAATCGGCGAGGGTGGTAAAGTTTATGCCGAACCTGGTACATATTCTATGGTGGCACTGTTGGACATTATGTCCCAGCATCCGCACAGTTTGATTGCAGAATGCTTATTTGGGCCTAGGTTTACAAAAGCGTTTCGTGAAATCGTTATCGGTCGTGTAGATATTAAGCACGAAGCTTGGAACGTTGTTAACGAGATTCTGGACGGTAAACTCACACCGTATATTCAGAAAGTTAAGAACGGTGAGATGACATCCAAAGAGCTTGCGAATGCTCTGAAAACGGCAATCAACTCTGTATATGGTCTCACTGCTGCAAACTTTGATAATCCCTTCCGAGATCCGAGAAATGTCGATAATATTGTTGCTAAACGAGGAGCCCTGTTTATGACAGACCTTAAGTATGAGGTTCAGAAACGGGGCTTTACTGTTGCTCATATTAAGACGGACTCGATTAAAATTCCAAATGCAACACCTGAAATCATTCAGTTTGTTATGGATTTTGGTAAACGCTATGGCTATACCTTTGAGCATGAGGCTACCTATGAGCGGATGTGCTTGGTTAACGACGCTGTGTATATCGCAAAATATGCTGATGACAAGAAATGTCAGGATATGTACGGTTATATTCCGGACGATAACAAGAAGCATCCGAACACTTGGACCGCTACAGGCAAACAGTTCCAGGTTCCTTATATTTTTAAGAAGCTTTTCAGTCATGAGGAGATTACATTTGAGGATATGTGCGAAACCAAGTCTGTTTCTACAGCTCTCTATTTGGATATGAATGAGGGACTCGACTCTTCTTCTTGCTCAAATTCTGATGAGAAGACCTTATCTGAGTTGTTAAACCGAAAAGCAGAGCTGCTTGAAGATATTAAGGAATCATCTATAGCACCAGATACAGAAGCTATCGCATATTTTCAAAATGAACTAGACTCCATTGAGCCCAATATTCAGAAGCTGACAAATGACTTAAGTAAGTGCCACGACTACCACTTCATTGGAAAAGTTGGTCAGTTCTGCCCCATCAAACCCGGTTGTGGTGGAGGATTATTGATGCGTGAGACTATTAATAAGAAAACCGGCGTAAAAGGATATGCCAGTGCTACAGGTGCCAAAGGATATCGCTGGATGGAATCTGAAATGGTCAGAGTTCTTGAGAAGCAGAATGATATTGATAGGTCCTATTACGATGCAATGGTTGACGATGCAGTTGAGAATATATCTCAGTATTGTGACTTCGAGGCATTCGTTGCTAACGACAATGATGATATGGCTTATGTTGCGCCGTGGACGGCTGCGACCGATCCTGATGAATGTCCGTTTGATGTGAGATAACTATTATATTTGTAAAAAGGAGTTTTTAAAATGAACGATAGAATGGATAACCTGAAGTTTGAAAACGCTCGGATTATGTTTCGTAATTTTGCTGGTGAGGAGACTAAGTACAATCGTGCAGGCAACCGTAATTTCTGTGTTGTTGTTCCTACGCAGGAAGATGCGCAGCATATGCTCGATCTTGGATGGAATGTCCGTATTCGAGCCCCTCGTGAAGAAGGCGATGAGCCTTTCTGCTATCTCCAGGTAGCTGTTAAATTCGACAATATCCCGCCCAAGATTGTTATGATGACTAGCCATAGTCGTACTATTTTGGACGAGGAAACTGTAAAGAGTCTCGATTATGCCGAGATTCGGAATGTCGATTTGGTCGTACGTCCCTATTGTTGGGAGGTCAACGGAAAAACTGGTGTCAAGGCTTACCTGAAGACCATGTATGTCACGATTGAGGAAGACGAATTTGCTGAGAAGTATGCCGAAGAAGAATATCCCGGCGAAGACCCCAGTTCTACCCTGCCGTTCTGATCTCGCAACGTCAACATCTCCTATTATGAAAGGAGGTGGCTTAAATGATTCGAATTGTAAAAAATATTGGTCAGGTCAAATCACAGTTTAAGCCGAGCGAATGTAAATACTTATTGGCAGTTCATATTAAAGGTATTGGCGATGTGTATGCAAAACCCGGTGTTAAACCTGTTATTGGGTATCTGATATATTTAATTCACGAAGCGTTTAAGCGATAAATTATAAGAGCTCTAGAGAAATCTGGGGCTCTTTTCTTTTTGATACCGAAAGGAGAACAACATGGCTATAAAAAATATTGCACACGGTAATCAAATTGGTGCCGATTTCTTTATCGATAATGTAGCTATTAACACCTTTTCTAATTCTATTAATGTAATAGAAATCGAGGCAAGCACCCGCATAAACAATGCTGAATATTGTGACCTTGCAATTGGAAAACTTACAGTGCTTGATCTCGTAAAGTCTCATTTGGCAGCTGTCCCTGAAGTCAAAAAAGTTATTTTTAATGCACCGGCTACTATCGTTATTTGGGCTGATGGATCCAAGACTGTTGTAAAGGCAGAAAATGAAGATTATGATCCTGAAAAGGGTTTAGCTATGGCTGTCGTGAAGAAAGTCTACGGAAACAAGGGCAACTACTACGCTAAAGTATTTAGAAAATGGTTACCTAAATGTCTGTAAAACTTTTTGACTACCAACTAGATGCACTAAGAAGAATGAAAAATGGCTGCATTCTAAACGGCGGAGTCGGCTCAGGCAAGTCTCTTACTGCTGTTGGATATTACTATCTACATAATGGTGGAAAGCTGTATGCTTTAAATGGCGGCAACTATAGCTATATGAAACACCCAAAAGATTTATATATCATTACAACTGCAAAAAAAAGAGATTCATTAGAGTGGGAGAAAGAGCTTTTTCCATTTCTTCTCTCTCCTAACCCCAAAGCAAACTACTACAAAAATGCAGTAACAATAGATAGCTGGAATAACATCAAAAAATATACGAATGCCAAAAATGCTTTCTTTATATTTGACGAGCAGCGTGTTGTAGGTTATGGTGCATGGACTAAAGCTTTCCTTAAAATTGCCAAGTCCAACGAGTGGATATTACTGTCTGCCACACCCGGTGATACTTGGCAAGATTATATTCCCGTATTCATTGCTAATGGATTCTACCGGAATAAAACAGAGTTCACCGAAAATCATGTCATATATGACCACAGGGTAAAAAACTTTCCCAAGATTAAAGGATATTTTAATACCCGAAAACTCGTTCGATTACGAGAAAACATACTGGTTGATATGGATTTTCATCGTAGCACTATTCCACACCATGAGGAAGTATCTGTCACATACAATAAGTCTCTCTATAAAGAGCTGACACGAAATCGTTGGAATATTTGGGAAGACCGACCGATAGAAACTGCTGCTGAACTATGCTATGGACTTCGTAAGATTGTTAACTCAGATGAAAGTAGAAGTGTAGCTGTGCTTGAAATCTATGAGAACCATCCCAAAGTAATTATATTTTACAACTTCGACTACGAACTAGAGATTCTTAAAAATCTTTATTATGGAGATGATGTAGAAATTGCTGAGTGGAATGGCCATAATCATCAAGAAATTCCCACCGGGGATAAATGGGTATATCTAGTACAGTACACTGCCGGATGTGAAGGCTGGAACTGTATCACGACTGACACGATTATATTCTACTCGCAGAATTATTCGTATAAGGTTGTTGCTCAAGCATCCGGACGAATCGACAGACTCAACACTCCGTTTACTGATTTATATTACTATCATTTGAGAAGTAAGTCGGGAATTGACTTAGCAATTCAGAAGGCTTTAAAAGCAAAGAAGAACTTTAACGAGAGTAGATTTGTAAGCTGGGCCTCGAACACAATCAGTAGTGTCAGTCAAGCAGCATAAAACCGAAAGGAGGTACTATATGGAACGAGCTTTTGTGGTCAGCTATATATCCGAAGGATCTAGCGATACTGCATTGATGTGCATTGGAGAAAAGAATTTAAAAACTGGTGCACTTGATGTAATTGCAGCCTATGCTGGAGAAGATGCTGATAAGACTCTCGAATTTCTTTTAAGAAGCCAGCAGAGCAAGCCCTCGCAAAAATAACATTTCCTTTAATGGAAGGAGATGACTGTATGGAAGTATTTAATGTTAATCATAGACATATTTATTGTCTGGACAAATCTGCAGTGTTAGCTATCTACAAGAACGGCGTGAGAGCCGGTATTGCATATATGTTAATTATCGCTGGGGGTTTGTACATCACAAAAAATGTCAAAAAGAAAGATAAAACTACCAATGGCAGTTAATTGCACGAATAAAGAGTCCTAGAAAACATCTGGGACTCTTTTCGTTTTATTCGGGCCCGTAGCTCAGGGGTTAGAGCGGGGTACTCATAATACCAAGGTCGTCGGTTCAATCCCGACCGGGCCCACCAACATTATATTTAATTTAGGAAGGATGATCAATAAATGATTAAAGACTGTAAACTTATTACCTGCGATCGCTGTGGAAAAGCAATTCGAATTGATCAAATTGATAATGAACCGCCAAGGTACAAATACTCAGAGTCTAATTCATTACCTTGGTTTAACCTGGAAATCGATATTTATGATGTCACAAACTTGTTTCATACGGTTGGTGACCGAAGTATTGAATTATGCCCGAATTGCTATAATCAGTTACTTCGTTTCTTAAGGAGGTGAGATAATTGCTTAAGTGTTTTTTGAGCGAATTCGATCGATTTGTCGAATCATGTATATATTCTAGAATCATATATGACACCGATAATAGTGAGGTGAAAAGAAGTTGCCGTTTCATGAACAGAATCGGAACAAATGGATTTGAGATTGAATGCTCTCAAGATAATTGCCCGAGATTAAACCAAGCGGTTAAGGCACCAGACTTTGACTCTGGCAGAAGCGAAATCGCGAGGGTTCGAATCCCTCCATCCCAGCCATCAAACCCTAGTACATAGCTCAGTTGGTTAGAGCGGAGTACTCATAATACCAAGGTCGTCGGTTCGAACCCGGCTGGACCCACCAACATTATATTTAATTTAGGAAGGAGCTATTTTAAAAGTGTCAAGAAAGCTAATCGAAAATATTGTAGACGAGTATAACTACAGCGGGGTAATCTTCTACATCAGCGAAGCTATTAACCTCGACGACTTTTACAACGATGTACTATTACCCGCCAATATTGGACACGTGTATCGTTATGAAAGTATTCGAGATAACCGACTCTTCTATATTGAAAACTGTGATCTGCAGGACATACCCGTCCAGCATGATTTCAATTGGGATATCTCCGATGCTCTGGAGGCTGGCTTCTCGATTCTGCAGATTGTGAAATCTGACGGCAAATACTATGTTAAATGCCCTATTTGAGAAAGGGTCGACGATATTATGAGTAATAAATTGCGAAGAATATTCTACCCGACCGATAAAGAATACATTGCGATGTAGCCAAGCGGTAAGGCAACAGGTTTTGACCCTGTCATCAGCGAAAGCTCGCCGGTTCGAATCCGGCCATCGCAGCCATTTTTGCCGGTGTGGTGGAACAGGTAGACACAAGGGACTTAAAATCCCTCGAAACTAATCTTTCGTACGGGTTCGATTCCCGTTACCGGCACCATTTATATTTTTGAAAGGAGAACAAAAATCATGCCAAGAAAAAATTACACGCCCAAAATGTCTATGTATAAAAAGCATGCTATTCGTGCAGCGACTGAGCTTGGTTATAATTCTGATGTTATCAACAAAGTTAAAAGCTGTGATAATGACACCCAGATCAGTCAGATTATGACTCAAGCTCGCAAAAACGGAGGCATTCTTGATTATAGGAAGGAGTCATAGCTATGTTGACAATTAATCGCACTGTTACACTGTCTCCCGAGCAGTATGAGATTATCATTGAAGGAATGCGTAATCCTATGAATAGCTGGGATCATATGGATTCTGGCAATATGACATCTGAGGATTTGCATGAGTGCAACGAATATTACGAAGCAAATTTCAATTAT
>RCNH01001073.1_pt1 | contig 13572 bp, 9 predicted proteins | sample 2041161 | NCBI WGS metagenome assembly RCNH01 (sample SAMN09708215, study PRJNA481090) | Feces metagenome, whole genome shotgun sequencing project. | biome: feces | host: Leptonychotes weddellii | place: Antarctica: Sion Island | collected 2010-03-01 | reverse complement strand
AAAGCTCTTTGAATTAAATCTGCTTGATTTGCAAAGATATCAGGTGTGGTGGTATTTATGGTATGGGTTTCAATGAAACTTAATAACCCTGCATCAGGAGGAACGAATTGAAAAGTATTATAGGATAAAAGTTTGTTAGTAAAGAATCAACCCAAAAACACAGCAATCATTAGAATAAAAAAGATAACAATCTTATTTCAATCTAATTTTCACGTAATAAAGAACCATCTTCAGTTAATTGCATAAATAATTAATAAGACAATTTGAATGGTTAAAAAATAATAACTTAAAAAATAAATTGAGACTTGCCCTAAGGTAACGGGTAATAGAGGTAAACAAAATGCAGCAAAAGTAGATAATAACCCAAAGGTTAAACATCATACAATATCTACATTTTTGTAATATCTTTTATAAACCTTAGCTAATCCAAATGTATTGAATCCTAAAATTGCTAAAAGTAAGATTAATGATCAATAAAGCATATCTTAATTATACTTTGTATAATCCTAGTTTTCTTCAATGTTATAGTATTCTACTTTATCATAGTCCTGAGGACCATAATACAACATTTCTTCATCATTTCTTTCAAATGATGGTTTTTTATTAAACCCAAATTGTTTTAACTCTGGATCAATGTGCAAAATTTCAGTTCCTCTTTTAGTTTTAAAAGCAACTAGCATTTTAATAAAAGGTAATCTCATACAGACGCAATAAGCATGGTAGAGTAGCTGTTTCTTGCGATACCTTGGGCACACTCATTGGGCAAGAATTATTAAAATTACTCCAGCTGCTAACATGATTCCATTTAGAATATAAGTTCCCAGGAAACTAAATGCATGATTTCTTAATGGCTCCATGCAGAAACGAATTATTCCATAATCTACTAAATATAATGAACCAACTACTCCTGCTTTGATTTGTTTAATATTAGGTAAAACAAAGTAGATGATTGAGAAGGTAAGAATATTTAACATACTTTCATATAAGAATAGAGGTTGGTAGATATTACCATTTACTACTCCTTCTCCAATTCCGGTGCTAGTAGCCTTCATTCTTTCATAAACTCCAGGCATTAATGTATGCAATCATTGTAATGGATCATTTGGCCCTGCTGGTCCTAAATCTGCTCCAAATAATTCTCCATTAAAAAAGTTTCCTCATCTTCCAATTGCTTGTCCTATTAAAACTAATGGCAAACCAATATCCAGCATAACTCACATACTTGGTTTTAAGATATAGACTTTATCGCCTTCCTCTACTCTCACATGATATTTAGGTTTTTTTAGAATGAGTGGAAAGAAAATAAAAGCTGCAATTAAAGAAAAGATAACTCCCCCTTGGATAGCTAATCCACCACTATGTCTAAAATTAAAAAAATTGCTTCATTGTAAATCACCGATACAAGCAGATCAGAATCTTGCCCCAAATAAAGCTGTTGGTACAAGAATTAAACCATAGTAGTAGAAACAATCATAAGGGATTTTATAATGTTTTCTACATCAAAAACATCCAATCATTAATGCAATTAAGAAACCAAGCATAAAGAAAATAGCATATCAACGTATTCCTCAAAAGGCAATTGAGAAATCTGGATCTTTTCAAAGTCTTGCAGCTTCCCCTGCTAAAACTACAGAACTATCCATTTCTCTTCTTTCCTTTATTTATTCTATTTTCTAATTCTTCCCTAGAGTTTTGCCCCCCTAGCTTTAATTTATAGTCAACAACAGCACTTTCAATAATATCAGCAATATTTCTACCAGCTAATACAGGAATCTTATAGTAGTTAACATCAACTCCTTCAATATTCTTGTAAGCAATGTTACCAACTCTTTCATAGTTACTATCTTTATCATTAACTAATTCAATGATGACTTCAATGGTGGTATTATCAATACATTTGTTATAACCAAATGATCTTTTGGCATTTAATAAACCTAATCCTCTGATTTCAACAAAGTCTTTTGTAAGTTCTGATGGTTTTGCTAATAAAGAAGTTCCTACTCTAGCAATATCAATTGAATCATCAGCCACAAAGATATGTCCTTTTTTAACAAGTTCAACCATGACTTCAGTTTTACCAATTCCTGATTTACCAATAATTAAAACCCCAACTCCATAGATTTCTAATGAACATCCATGGTATAGTTTGTATTCAATCATTTCATGAATCATGTATTGGGTTAAGGTAAAGGCTAAGTCATTGTGTGAGAACTTTGTCTTAGCAACTGGAACAGATGGATAGTTCTTAGCAATATCAGTTACATCCTTAGCACATTTAAAGTTCTTTCCTAAAATGATTAAAGGAGGAGAAAGCTTGAAGATGGCTTCTAATCTTTCTTTTAACAATTGCTTATCTAAAGACAAAAGGAATTGGCTTTCTTTGTTACCAAAGTAAATAATACTTTTAATCGGATTATATAAATAAACACCACTTAATTCAAAACCAGCACGGTTTAAATCAATATATTCAATTTCATTATCTAAACAGTTAGCATTGGCAACTAATTCGAAGTTAAATTTGTCAATGATATTTGAAACCTTTAATTTATTCATAAATAAATTATATGATATTGTTTCTTAAAATTCTATTTTTGAACCAGTTGGATATAAATATTCATCAATCATCTTAAAAGTTTCTTCTGGTTTTTCAATAAAAGGAATATGTCCACATTGATCAATTTCTTTAATCACACAGAAAGGATTCTTCTTGAATTTTTTGTAAGTGCGTTTTCTCACAACAAATTCATCGTTTGCTCCTAGGATAATAAGGGTTGAATCTTTTAATAATAAAGGAAGTTTAAAGAATCAACGAGCTGTCTTTCATTTTAAGTCATGCTTTCTTAAGATTTTCATGTTTGCAGCAATTTCTTCTTGATGAATACATTCATTTAATACTGATTCAATACTGGTATCGATTCTGTTCTTATCAAACATTAGTTTTTTAGTAATAGATAATAATTGGTCTGCATCAGTCAAATCAGTATGTCATATATTTCATAAGTTAGGGAAAGAAATTAAATTAGCAGGTGAAATTAAAATATTTTTAGCAATGATTCTGTCATTAGGGCGGTGAAGTTTGTGCGAAACTCATTCGCACACTAATGCTCCATATGAGTGCCCAATTAGAACTACATTTCTTAAATCATTATTATAAATAAAATCACACACATATTCTGCCATTGTTTCTAAAGACATTGGCTTATATGAAGGAGGGGTTAAGACACCAAATCCTGGAAGGTCTAGTAAGTAACAATCATACTTCTTTTCAGAGAACTTTTCGGCAAAATCTTTGAAATAATCAGAGTTACATGCAAAACTATGCACGAAGATAATATTATATGTTGGTTCTTCGCCACATTTAGATTCTCAATAAGAATATCCTCTTTGTTGTTTCTTAATCATATTTTCATTTTTATTATAAGTAATTAACTTATTAATATAAAAAATTTATTTTAAATTCTAAATATAAATATATTTAGTATAATAGCAATGTAGAATAGATTGACGTTGTCATTCTAGGTTTAGTTAACGTTGTTAGCTAACATGACTATTCTGCAAAGAAATATTTTATATAAGGAGATATATGAAAACGAAACAGAAGAACCTCGATGGTTCTAATTTAGGTTTTTTGCAGCATGTAAAGAACTATTTCCGCTTTGATAGCTATCAAGCGATAAAGAAATCATTGGAGGAATAAGTACTTTCTTAGCAATGGCTTATATCCTTGCAGTGAACCCTTCATTGGTGGGGAATTCACCAATTGAAGTTGGTAATAAAGCAGCAGGGACTGCAGCTCAATTCCAAGGTGGTTTGTTCCTAGCCACAGCTTTATCAGCATTTTTAGGAACCATGTTCATGGGACTTTGAGCAAGAGTTCCAATTGCAGTAGCACCAGGGATGGGACTAAATGCATTCTTTGCTTATACAGTAGCACAATCAGTTGGATTTGAATCAGCTCTAACTGTAACAATCCTTTCTGGGATTTTATATTTCATAGTGGTATTAACACCAGCAAGACAAAAGATTGCTGAAATGATTCCTCACAACTTTAAGATTGCGGTTGGTGCTGCTATTGGAATTTTTATTGCCTATTTAGGATTGCAACAATCAGGGATTATTGTTAAAGATATGCAGGTTATCCCTTTTCCAGAAGGAGTTATGCCACCGAAAGATCCACCTATTACACAAGTGATAAACAACCCATTATTAACTAAAATTGGTGATTTTGGTAATCCATTAGTTATTACAGCAGTATGTTTAACAATCTTAGGATTAATTCTTCACTTCGGTAAAGTACCAGGTGCAATTATTATCAACATGTTAGTAGGAGCTATAGTTGTAATTATTCTTATTTGTTCAGGAGGAGTTACAGCAATTGGTGCCAATGGGAATGCCTTAAGTTCTAAGGACGCTTTATTAGGAAGTTATAGCGACTTTGGAACATTCGCTGATGTAGCAAAAGCTGGATGAATGGGATTTGCTAACGTTGATATGTGAAAGAGTCCAATGACATATATTGGAGTTCTATCATTCTTATATATGGACTTCTTCGATACAACAGGAAGTTTAATTGTTATTGGTAGAATGGTTGACTTTGATAAAGTTGAACCTAAATGAGTATCTAAAGCAAATCAAGTAGATGCTATCTGTACATTTGCAGGTGCTGCTATGGGTTCGACTACTGTAACTACATTCGTTGAATCTACAGTTGGGGTAAGTGCAGGAGCTAAAACAGGATTTAGTGCATTAATAACTTCATTATGTTTTGGAATCTCAATTGCAGCTTGACCTATCCTTCAAGTATTTATGCCAATTAATGGATTACAACCTATCACTGCTCCAGTATTAATTATTGTTGGGGCAATCATGATGTCACAAATTAAAGACTTTGAATGAGAAATCTTTGCAGATATTCCAACATTATTTGTAACTATCATTATGATGGTATTAAGTAACAGTATTGCTCACGGTTTATCATTTGGTATGATTACATTTGTTTTAATGAACTCTTCATTAGGTGCAATCCAAGCAATCAAACATAAAAAGAAAGTAGTAAATGATCTAACCATGCCAATTGCTGATGGTGAAAAGACAACCCCTGTGAGAGAATTCAATTATCTAAAACGGGTGAATTGAGTATGTATAACTATTGCAGTTATATCGGTTATCTTCATTATCCTAGAACAAGGAAATGTATACGGTCATTGATTTAATTAAAGAGCAAGGTAAAAGTGGAGTAATCCACTTTTATTTTTGATATTGATAGAAAAACCTTAAAATATATTTCAATATGAATACATATAAGATTCCATATCATTCAGCATTAACTAAACCAACTATTAAAGGTGCTTTAAAAAGTATCTTTAAGAATTATTTATTTATTTTGTTTTCATTTGCCAATATGTTCATTCCTCTATATGCAACTATTATTTCAGCACTAGTTGGACCACATGGATCATTAAATGTTACAGTTGTAGGGTTAGCAACTTCTTTTATTAGTATTTTTAATCAATTTCTATTCTTAATGGCCTTAACCATGATATTTGTATTGCATCGTCAACAAATGTTTAATGCTAAAGAAAGATCAATTGATAAACATACGGTTTCAATGATTATGTTTATCTATAGTATGATTACCATGCTTTTATTTGTGGGTTCAGCACTTTTATATATTAGATATTCCACTCTCTATCAAGGATTTAGTGAATCTTTTAGTTGGGCACTACAATTTGTTTTATTGTTAGCACCAACCTTTATCATTAATGGGTTTATCTATTTAAATGTGATTTATAAATTAGAAATTAACAAAACTAAGAGTATTTGTTGTTATTTAAGTTTTTTCATCCTACATTTAATTATGTTACCGCTATTCTATCTAGCTATTCCTTGAGGAGATGACTATCAATTATGTGGTTTGGGAATTGGTTTTTTAGTTGCCTCTTTATTATCAATGTTAATGGTAGGACTGATTAATTTCCAAAGAGGATGAATGATTGGTGGATTTAAAGTTGATTGAGTAACTTTAAGACAATTTATTAGTAAGTCTGGGAATTTTGTATGAGACTTCTTATTGGCAGTAGTGATGAAGGGATTTTTAGTAATGATTATTGGAGTCAGTTTGAAGTTAGCTTCAAAACCGACTTTTCCTTCATTGATGGTGGCGAAGATCTTATGATATAACTCTTTATTCTTCTGTGGGTTCTTTGGTGATGGATTATTCTATGCGATTGAATATGCAAAAATGGAAGTTATTGCAACCAATAAAATGTATCAATCAAATGTGAAGGTTTCAGTTATCTTAGGAGCGATTACCTTCCTTGTCACTTTAATTATTTGTGTTATCTTCGACTTTAGTGCAATGGCATTAAGTGATTTATATGTGGCTCATGAAACCCAACCAATTGAAGGAATGATGCCTTATGCTAATCAAGTACAAGATTATTTATATTGTTCTACTAAAAGAGTTTTAAGCCCATTAACTGGTAACTACACCACTACCTTTGCTTTTGGTTATTTAACAATTTATCACTGTGTGATGAACTCTTTTAAGATTATTTCAGTAAATGAAACAAAGATTAACCAATCATTTAGTTGAATAAAGGTAATTGTGAAGTTTATTATGTTAACTGCAGTCATGGCATTTATTTCAGTATTAGGAGTTGCTTTTAATGATGGAAGTAAGTTTGGTGGATATTTAGATACCTTTAATGGTTTAGATAGTTTCTCCTTTGCTTTAATGTTAATTGCTTTTATGATGTTTATTCCTGCAGTTATTAATCTTTCTTTAAAACTTTTAAAGCAACCCAAGAGATAAGAAATTATTACTTATATATAGAAGTTTGGTAAAAAAATCGTAAAAATTATGCTTTTGAATGATTTTTTATAAAAATAAATATATCTTTAGATATATTTAAAAATATTTAATAACTTATATATATAAGTGCTATAATAATCATACAAAGGTAGGTAAAATATGGTTAATCGTAAAGTCATGAGAGCAGCTGCAATTGGTTTAACAGTTGTTGCTGTTCCAGTAGCAGTTATTGCAGGTAATGTTGGAATGTCAGCAATTAATCCATATTATAAGTACTACCGTACTCCAATTACTGGAGATAATAGTGGATTTATTTCTGCTTATTTATCTGCTCACTATTTAGGTGCTGAAGCTATTGTTGCTCCAGGATTTACTCACAAAGCTCCAATTGAAGCTTTATATAACTCTCCAAGAGAAGCTAATCTTTTAAAAGATACTGGATTCTTATTACTTGATGAAGCAATTGATTATGCAGTTGATCCTAATGCAGAAGTATGAGGGACACCTTTAAAAGGTTCTGATGGGAAACCAGTTTTATCAAATGCAATTACTAATACAGCATCAATTACTTTTAGAGCTGACTTAGGATCAATTCAAACTGCTTTAGCAATGTGTCAATTCTTAAATGATTATGAAAGTACTTTTGGTCCTAATCTTACTTTTGGAATGTATGGTGGTGCTGGATATTCTTCTGTAGTATGTTTTATGGGTGGAATGCAAGAAGGAATCAATTGATTTAATGAAAATGTAGCAGATGGAACTAAAGTAAATGAAACAACTGGTAAACCATACAAGAAGATTACTATTGTTGAACCTAATGCATATGCTGACTCACCAGATGATAAAGGAAACATGCAATGTAGAAACTATGGTGGTGGATTTGGTCCTGGGGATGGAGACTCAATCATTAATACTTACTTACAACAACCTGATTTAGATGTATTTATGCCAATTGCAGGTCCACAAGTTTGAACTGCTCAAAAGAAAATTATGGAATTAAATAAGAAGACAGTTTTAATTGGGGTTGACTCTCCTTGTGAAGATGATGCTTTAAATCAACCGCTTAAATTTAAAACTCCTGATGGAAAACAAGTTGGGAATGGAAAATATGTTCAATTCTCTTCTGAAAAGAATTTAGCAAAAGCAACTAACAATATCTTAACTATTATGAATAATGGAAATAAAGTTCCAGCTGAATTAATGAGTTCAAAAGATTATGAAAATTTCCACAATGATGCAGGAGTTGGAGGGATTGGAACTATTTCTGTTGGTGATGCTACTAATGGATGTGTCCAAGTTTCTCATGATGGAGAACCATATTTAGATGCAGCTGTAAAAGCTTCTGGGAAAACAGATCCTAGTTTAGATCCTAAATATAGCGAAAAAAATAATATGTATTATCAATACCAAAGATATACAAATCCTCGTGATACTGGAAAGGCATCTTATGCTGATTTAAAACAAAAGTTTATTAACGTGTTAGAACCAGGAACTTATTCTATGGATGGACATAGTGCTCCAGTTGAACCAATTAATCTATCTCCAAATGATGTTCCATTTATCCAAAAAGGTGTGCAAAGTGATGACAATAAAATTAAATTAGTTTTATCTGATCCGACTTCAATTTTATTTGATGGTTCATTTGCTGAATCTTCATATAAAGGAATGGTGGAATTTTATAAATCTTTAGGAATCACAATTCCATCTAGAAAGGTAAGTAAATAATGGCAACTAAAACAAATAAAAAAGTAGCTAAATTGACTACTAAAAAACCTGTTGTAGAAAATAATAATGATTATGCAATTGAAATCATTGATATTCATAAATCTTTCTTAAATGGAAAAGTTATTGCAAACGACGGAATTAATCTAAATGTAAAACGTAATGAAATCCATGCCATTATTGGAGAAAATGGAGCTGGTAAATCAACCTTAATGTCAATCCTGTTCGGAATTTATACACAAGATTCAGGAACTATTAAAGTGAATGGAAAACCAGTATATTTTAACTCAGCTAAAGATGCCTCTGCAGCAGGATTAGGAATGGTTCACCAACACTTTAAATTAGTACCAACTTATACTGTTTATGAAAATGTTATTTTAGGATCAGAACAAACTGATAAATTTGGTGTTTTAAAACATAAAGAAGCAAGAAAGAAATTACAAGAATTAATTAGAAAATATAAGTTCAATGTTTCATTAAACTCTAAGGCTATGAATTTAACAGTTGGGCAACAACAAAAAACTGAAATTCTTAAGTTACTTTACCGTGATTCAGACATCTTAATTTTTGACGAACCAACTGCAGTGTTGTCGCAAGATGAAATTGAACAATTCTTAAACATGTTATTAGACTTTAAGAAGGCTGGAAAAACAATCATCATTATTACTCATAAATTTGGTGAAATTAAACAAGTTGCTGATAGAGCGACTGTAATTAGACATGGTAAATATATTTGTGACTTTGATGTTAAGTCAAAATCAATTGCTGAAATGTCTGAATTAATGGTTGGAAAGAAAATTGCTGAAGTTAGAAATAATACTAAATTAGATCCAAATGCAAAGAAGATTTTAGAAGTAAAGAATTTAAGAATTCCTAAACAAGATCTTCCTAATACTTTAAAGTTTAATTTGAAATATCCAGAAGTTAGAAGATTAAGAAAAATTCTATCAAAACCTATTACAACTGATTTCAATAATAAATTAGAAGAAAACTTAAATGTTATTAAGGAAATTTTTAAAGGCAAATTGACGAATGAAGAAATTAAAATTGTGAATCAAATTTATACATATGGTTCATTAACTAAAGAACAAATTTTGACATTAGATAGAACTGCTGCAAATGATTTGTTCCATATTATTACTCTTGATGTAATTAAAGAAGAAAATGGAAAGTATTCAATTATCCCTGGATGAAATGCAATTATTAAACAAAAAATTGGAAAATGATCTTCATTAGATGAAATTGAACAATTAAAGAGATCTTTTAGAAATAAGATTAACAAGGAAATTGAAATTGCTCAATGTAATTTTGAAAATAACCCAGACAAAACTAAGAATAGTCAAAAATTCTCAGCTAAGAAATCTCTTCTATATAATTTCAACAAAGAATTTAGTTCTTCAGAAAATAATATTATTAACTTTGATATCAAAGCTGGTGAAGTATTTGCCATTGCCGGAGTTGAAGGGAACGGACAAAGTGAATTAGCATTAATTCTTTCTGGATTAATGAAAGCAAAACATGCTGAAATCAAATTATTAGGAGAAGATATATCTGAATTATCTATAAAGAAGAGAAAACAAGCAGGAATGAGTCATATCCCAGAAGATAGACATAAGCATGGATTAGTATTAGACTTACCAATTTACATGAATACAGTATCTAATACAATTGACCAAAAACCATTCTCTAAAGCAGGATTCTTAAATTTCTATGAAATTAAAGAATTTGCTAGAGCTCTAATCAAGAAATATGATGTTAGAGGAACAACCAGAGGGACAGCTCCTGCAAGATTGCTTTCAGGTGGTAACCAACAAAAATTAATTATTGGTAGAGAATTAACAAGTCCTCATGAATTAGTAATTCTAGTTCAACCAACTAGAGGATTAGACTTGGGAGCAATTGAATACGTTCACTACCAAATCATGAGAGAAAAAGAAAAAGGTAAAGCTGTTTTATTAATTTCTTATGAATTAGATGAAATTCTTTCACTAGCTGATACCATTGCTGTAATGTATAACAATACATTTATTGGCATGGGAGATAAAACAAAGATGACAAAAGCATACATTGGTCAATTAATGGCAGGAAAGGATTAATCATGAATAAGTTTAAATTAAGGTTATTTGGAGATTCATTCAAATACGCAAGAAAAAGAAAAGTAGCCACCAAAAATATAATTGTTGCCACTTGTGCAATCTTAGGTTCAACGATTATTGCTGTATTAATTGGTGCAATGTTTGGTTATAACCCATTTGAAACTATCTCTACTTTATTCAGCGCTGGATTTGATGTAGAACCAACAAAGATTGCTTATACATTAAGTGTATTTGCTCTAAGTGCATTTGCCTTCAGTTTTTGTTTTAAAGCAGGTATCTTTAATATTGGAATCTCAGGGCAAATGTATGGAGCTGGAGTTGCTGTATTAGCTGTTGCAACTGCTATTGGTGATAAGATGCCAAATGGACTGGGACAAATTGTTGCGTTAATTATTGCCATGGCAGTTGGTGCATCTATTGCTTTATTAACCGGAGCATTAGAAAGATACTTTAAAGTAGATCCTGTTGTTAGTGCCATTATCATTAACTGAATTGTCTTATTAATTGGATTCTTTATTATCGGTTCATATTATTCTAATAAACCAGATAACTTCTCTCAAATGACAGCATCAATTATTATTGACTCTCATTTCTGTCTAAATACTGAAGGATTCCCAGGATGAGCAGTTTCATTAATCATTGTAGCTATTGTTGCAGTAATTATGTTAGTGCTTACTAAATACACAGTATTTGGTCACAAGATTAATTCAACTGGTTTATCATTAGAAGGTTCTAGATATGCTGGATATAATGTAGCAGCAATTAAGTTATCTACATTTGCTATCTCAGGTGCTATCTCAGGAATCCTAGCGGTGGTTTTATATACAGCCAATGTACCAAGTATTCCAGCAACTATTTTAAATGTAACTGTACCAGTTGAAGGATTCAACGGAATTGCAGTTGGATTAATTGCAGGAAACAACCCAATTGGAATTATTGCAGTATCAGCAATCATTGGATTATTCCAAACATCAGCATCATACTTACCAATGGAAGCAACGTTCAGTAGTGTTATTATTGGTCTATTAATGTTAGGTGCTGCATTATCTGTAGTATTTGTTAACTATAAACCATACCAAAAATACTTAACTAAAAAATATGGAATGGAAGCTGGAAAAGCTTATGCAGACTTTGAAAATAAAACTGATTCATTGATTTCAAAATATAAATCAATCTATTCTGTATATAAGAAAGATTTAAAGAACAATACTCATGAAGGAAAATTTAATTCAGTTGATGAAATCTACAAAGCATATATCAATGATCTAACCAATGTAAAATTAACATACAAGAAAGAATCAATCATTGAATGAATGACTCTAAGATTATCACCTGAAAAATATGTGAAGGCAGCTGAAGAAAAAATTATTAATGATTTTGATACTAACCTAACTAGATATAATTCAAAACAAAGAGCAAAGATTGAACGTAATAAAGAATTAATTGCTAAAAATAATCCCAATAAGAAAACAGACGCTTTCTTAAATGAATGATTAGAAAAAGATAACTATGAAAGAACAAATAAAATTTCAACAGCAATCTTACAAAATACTGGATGAAAGAATGTTGAAATAGCAAAAGCTAAAAAGAAATTACTAAGACCATTTAAGGTTGAAACAAAAAATATTAACTTAAACGCTAGTTCAATAAAAAACTTTATGGCTGATGATGCAAGATTAAATAACATCAATGTAAAAGCAATAAATATGATTGAAAAGAAAATGAGTGATGAGCTTAATAAAAAAGAATTATTAACTTTACTAGCAAACTACAACAATGAAGTATACAAGAATGGAGGTATCTTATAATGACATGAGCAGCAGATTGATCAAGTATTATTAATAGTGCAATCTTACTATTCTCAATTCTTTCATTAGCTTCATTAGCTGGTTATTTCTGTAACCGTGTGGGAATTGTTAACATTGCCATTGAAGGACAAATGATATTTGGAGCCTTAGTGTTCTGTATCTTTGCTCAAATCTTACAACCAGTATCAGATGGAACTTGAATATTATCAATGATTCTATCAATGATTATTTCAGTCATCCTATCCTGATTATATGGTTATATGATTATTAAAACTAAGTGTGACCACACGATTGCAGGAACTGCAGTTAACTTATTAATGGCAGGGATTGCAACATTCCTAACTGGACCTTTAGGTTCAGCTATCTCTGGAGGGGTATTCCAAAAACTAACCCCTAACTATTCTTTGCAATACCACATCTCTGGTTCATTGTTTGGTGTATCATTCATTATTCTTGCCATCTCATTAGTAATTGTTGCTGGATTATGATTCTTTTTCTCTAAAACAAGATTTGGTTTAAGATTCAATGCTGTTGGGGATAACCCAAATGCAGTTGATGCCCAAGGGTTAGATGTAAATAGATACAAATGAATTGGAATGATTCTTTCAGGAATCTTAGCAGCTCTAGCCGGAAGTATCTTCGCTTACGGTGGTTCTGAAGTTGGTGGATCTTTAACATTTAATGGTGGTGTAGCTGGTTTAGGATTCTTAGCTTTAGGTATCGTAGTTGCTGGGTTATGAAGAATTCCATTAATTACTTTAGCTTCATTAGTGTTTGCAGTGCTTGTGAGATTATTTGAAAACAATGCATTGATTGTAGAAATCTTCCCAGGTGGTTCTGCTGAAAAACTAAGATATGTAGGAAAAGCAATTCCATTCATCTTATCACTATTTGCTTTATGTATCTTCTCAAGAAAGAGTGTGGTACCACAAGCACTTGGATTGCATTTTGATAAAACTGCGAGATAACAAACTTAATTAGTATTTAACCAAGACAAATGTCTTGGTTTTTTACTGCTTAATATGATATAAAAATAATCTTTCTGAAATTTTCTCATTTAAAGGAATTAGCAATTTAATCGCTCATATAATTTCTGTGCTGAATATGCATTATTTTTAATGATGAACATATT
>RCNH01000647.1_pt1 | contig 13586 bp, 12 predicted proteins | sample 2041161 | NCBI WGS metagenome assembly RCNH01 (sample SAMN09708215, study PRJNA481090) | Feces metagenome, whole genome shotgun sequencing project. | biome: feces | host: Leptonychotes weddellii | place: Antarctica: Sion Island | collected 2010-03-01 | reverse complement strand
ACGGGCATAGGGCAGCAATCGTGAATCGGCACAGGTGTAAAATACCATGGAGTATTCCTCCGTTTATCGTAAAGTTTAGTTAAATACTAGTTCAGAAATGAATATCACAAAATTGCGTTTACTGCGTCCAGCAGGCGGGGGTAATCGCCGTTTTCCCCGATGCGAATGCTCTTGCAGCCTGCGGCGTTTCCGCATTCTACATCGGCTTCGCTGTCGCCAATCATGTACGAGTGGCTCAGGTCAATGTGAAAGTCGTTTGCGGCTTGCAGCAGCATACCGGGTTTGGGTTTGCGGCAATCGCAGTCGATTTTCAGCTCAGGGATTTCCCCTGCGTAACCCTTATGGGGGTGGTGGGGGCAGTAGTAGATGGCGTCCACATAGGCGCCGTGTTCGCCGAGTTTTGTTTCCAATTTATTGTGGATTTCCTGCAGCTCGGCTTCCGTGACTTCGCCACGGGCAATGACGGGCTGGTTTGTGGCCACAATCGCCAGATATCCGGAGTCGTTAATGCGCTTTACCGCTTCCGCTACGCCGGGCAGCAGTTCAAAGTCGTCGATATTCCGCAGAAATCCTACATAGCGGTTCATGGTGCCGTCTCGGTCCAGAAATACGCATTTCTGCCGATGCTTTAGGTTCTTGCTCTGCACCTTACCGCTGCGAATGTCTTCTGTGACGGCATAGAAACGGTCGGGGGTGCCCATGTCTTTGACATACTCGGGGCTGTCGTAGACATACAGCTCACCGGTTCGGATAAGCGGCTTTAGCACCTCACGGTCAAGGTCAACTTTCTTTAGCTCACGGAACAGCTCACCGCTGAAAATACGGGGGCTGAGCATATGCAGGCCTGCGTTGACACGGTTGCGGTACCACAGACGCTCATCTTCCTTATGCAGCCAGTCGGTTACGCACCCTTGTGCATCGGCTTTGATGATGCCGGAGTCATAGGGGTGACTGTTGGGGTGGGTAAAGAGCGTGGCGATGCCCCCTCGTGCTTTATGGTAGGCTACGAATCGGTCTAAGTCAATGTCAAAGATGATATCGCCGCACAGAAGCAGAAAATCTTCCGTGAGCTGCTCTTTGAGCAGGTAGAGCGCACCGGCGGTGCCAAGAGGTTCGGTTTCTACCACATAGGTAATGGATACCCCAAATTTGCTGCCGTCGCCAAAGTAGTCCTGAATGACATGACCAAGGTGACCGACTACCAAAATGATGTCCGTATAGCCCTGCGCTTTCAGGCAGTCCAGCTGGTACTCCAGAATGGGTTTATCCAGAATGGGAATCATGGGTTTAGGCACTTCAGAATTTACACTGGCAATGCGGGTGCCTTTGCCGCCTGCCATAATGACTGTTTTCACAGAGTTTCACCTCTGGGGATATAGGTTTCGGGGGCGTAGTACGCAATACGTGTGCCCTCGTTTTCAAACTGGAAGGGGACATGCATCAGGCGGTGCATTGCCGCCAGAACGGCGGGCTGCTTGTCCGGCTCCACATAAAACAGCAGGAAACCGCCACCGCCTGCACCCAAGAGCTTACCGCCCAGTGCGCCGGCCTGCAGACCCTTTTCGTACAGCTCGTCGATGCCGGATGTGGAAATTTTGCTGCCGGTTTGTTTTTTCAGTTGCCAGCTATGGTCGAGCAGTCGGCCAAAGTCGTTCAGGTCGGTACTTTGGTCAATGAGCACACGCTGCGCTTCGTCCACGATGCTGAGCATTTCTTTGAGCTGTGCGGTTTTCTCCTTCATGGTCTGTTTTGTGGACTGCTGAATCTCAGAGGAGAAACGGGTGAAGCCCGTGAAGAACAGCATCAGATTATCGTCCAGCTGCTTTTTGCGGTCAGGGTGAATAATAATGGGACTGACTTTATAGCTGTTGTCCTGAAAATCAATGCGGTTGAGTCCGCCGTAGGCTGCGGCAATCTGATCCTGCCAGCCGCCGGCTTCGTTACACAGCACACGTTCCAGATAGATGGCTTCGTCGGCCAGCTTTTTCTTGTCGGCGTACTTGCCTTTCAGCGCATAAAAGGCGTTCAGCATACCCACGGCAAACGAAGAACTGGTCCCCAGACCCGTTCGTGCAGGAAGGTCTGCTTCGTAGGTCAGGCGAATGTCCTGCATATCCAGCATCTTCATGGCCTCACGGATGGCGGGGTGCTGAATGTCGTTCAAATCCGTGACACGCTCGGTTTTGGCGTAGCACAGTTCCGTATAGTAGTCAAAAAATGGGGGCAGATGCCGCACATTTACATGACAGTATTTATCAAAGGTGGTGGAAATCACCGCACCGCCATGTTCGTTGAAGAACTGGGGCATATCCGTTCCGCCGCCGAAAAAGCTCATGCGGAAAGGGGTTTTGGTGATAATCATAGGTTAGTCTCCTTTGGTCAAAGGTTTTGTGCGCAGGTCTTCGGTGCGGTCAATGAGATGTGCATTTTCCGTCAGCCATCGGTCAAGACCGTCTGCGGCAGCTTTGCCGTAGCGTACTTCGATGCCCTGCTGCTGCAAGGCGGTGTCTGCTGCACCGTTGGTGGGGACGAGCTTTACATTGCAGCCTGCTTTGGCCAGACTCAAAGCTCGCTGGGCACCCTGCCGGGGGGTGTCGGCTAAGATGACCACGGTTTCCTTGCCCAGACTGCGGTCTTTGGCGGAAAATACGCAGGTGCCGCCGAGGGCGTGGTTGCGGAGGGTGGTCTGCCACTTTTCAAAAAAGCGTTTGGTATTGGTGACCTGATATGCCTTTAGACCCGTGGAAGTATCGGTACCGTTAGATACCCCTTCAAAGTGAATGACTTCGCTCAGCGGCTGGTACATGACCTTATAGCCTAGGCTGCGCACAGTAAACGCCAGGTCGCTGTCCTCGCAGTAGGCAGGGACAAAGGCTTCGTCAAAGCCGCCCATGCGTTCCCAAAGGGTTCGGGGCAGCATAATGGCTGCGCCGGAAATGTAGTCGGTTTCTTTGACATAGTTAAATTCAGGCAAGGTGGGGTTTCCCTTGTTGCCGTAGTTCCAAGCGGTACCGTCTCGCCAGACGATTCCGCCTGCTTCTTGCAGTCGGCCGTCGGGGTAGATGAGCTTACTGCCGACAAGGCCGATGTCCTCAGCGGATTCTATGAGGCGTACCAGCGGTTCCAGCCAGTTGGGCAACACTTGGGTATCATTATTGAGAAACAGCACATATTTGCCTTTCGCAAATGATGCTGCGTGATTGCAATTTAAGAGAAAGCGAAGATTTTCACGGTTGCGAATGTGACGCACACCGGGCAGAATGCGGTTAATGTCCGTGGTTTCGTCTGTGGAGCAGTCATCGGCAATGAGAATTTCGTAAGTGACGCTCCCGCTGTTTGCCACAATGGATGCTACGCAGCGGTAGGTGTAGGCAAACTGGTTATATACGGGAATGACGATGGATACGGTGGGCTTGTCCCACTGGGGGACGGTGACGGGAGGATATACTCCGTCGGTAATGAGCGGGGAAATGTCGGGGGTGGGGAGTGCTTCTCCGTCACCCAGCCAAGGCAGTGTTTCTTCTGCCGGAGCGGACTTTCCCCCCATGAGTTTGGCAAGAACCCCTGCAAGACGCCAGCGTTTGGAGGTATAGATGCCCTGAAGTGCTGCGGTTGCCCGCATCAGCTCGTCTTCCGCAAGTTTGCGGCGGCAACGCTCATCTTCTAGCTGTTTCATCAGTTCGTCTTGCATAGGTAACATCCTTTCGGAATTGCTTAGTGTTTTTTTATGAGTTTTTTCTTCAAAAATCCTTCAACCGGCACTTCCACAAAGCGGTGGGACAGGTATGCCATGAGCATTGTGGGAAGTAGGCTGAGCAGGAACAGTGTGTTTGCCGTCAAAGGCATATGCCGTCTGGCCACCAAGAGATAGATGATGACCTGCTGGATGGGAAATCCCCACAGAAATACACCGTAAGCGATGTTATTTCGTTCAAACCAGCCGGAGAAGTACGGCTTTTCGCACAGAGCGAATGACATGGTGCAGTAGGGAACCACAATAAAGGTCAGCAGTTCCATATTGCGCCAGCCGATGCAGGCGGCACTGAGCAGCAGCAAAAATGCTACCTGCAAGTTGCAGTATTTTTTCAGATCGGCAACGACAAACAGGCTGCCAATGAGCATATACGGCAGTACATCCATGGCGGAACACCAGTCGGTGCCCCAAAATACCAGGCGCATAGGCTCGCCACGGACATCTTTGATGGCTTCCAGTGCGACAACGGCAAGCACAATGACCGTGTAGGCGATTACCCAAGGTTTGTTCCGCTTAGTTTTCTCCTGACCCTTGCACATACACCACAGCAAAATGCCGATGACAAAGTACATGGCAACTTCCACCGGAATGGTCCACAGAGAGCCGTTTACTGCATTTGGGTAAGGGTTCTGGGTGAACACACCGGGAAGGGCATAATAGGGACTGAGCGCTAGGTTATTCCGGACATAATACCAAGCACCGGAGAGATAGGTACTCAGGTCGGTATAGGATAGGACGAACAGTCCGCCGGCGCACAGCACTACGCAGGCCGTCAGCGCAGGGTAAATGCGAATGAGACGGCGCAGGAGAAACTCGCCCAGTTTTTGGCTGCGCAGAAAGCTCTGGGTAATGAGAAAACCGGTGATGACGAAAATCATCTTCACGCCGAGGGTACTGACGGGGTTTCCCAGAAGTCCGGGGGGATTACCGCCCAAGAGATAATGCTGATGGCCATAAACCACAAGGCATGCACCTAAAAAATGGAGAATGGCAAAGTTATTTTCTTTGTTGATGACCGTGTTCTGGGACATGGACTTGCTCCTTATGGGTATGGAGATGAGCGGGAATCAGCTAATCTGGTTGAGATAGCGTTCCAGTGCGTCCTGCCAAGTGGGCAGACGGTGGAAGCCGTTTTCCACGAGCTTATCTTTGCTCATACGGGAATTTTTGGGACGGTGTGCTTTCGCACCGTATTCTTCGGTGGTCACATCGCAGACCTGAATCGATTTTCCGGTAGCGGCAAAAATGGCTCTGGAGAAATCTGCCCAAGATACGACGCCTTCGTTTGTGGCGTGGTATACACCGTACTTGTCGGTGACAATCATGTCGCACAGCAAGGGGGCAAGGTCGGCGGTATAGGTGGGCGAGCCAATCTGGTCGCAGACCACACGGAGTTCTGTGTGATTTTTGCTCAGTTGGAGCATGGTTTTGACAAAATTATTGCCATTGATGCCAAAGGCCCAAGAGATACGCACGATGAAGTAGTCCGTCAGACAGTCTTGGATGGCAAGTTCTCCGGCGAGCTTTGTGCGACCGTACACCGACTGTGGGTCAACTTTGTCGTCAGGGGTGTAGAACTGCTCCCCATCGCCGGGGAACACATAGTCGGTGGAGATATACAGCATTTTTGCGCCGTATTTGCGGCAGGCTTCCGCAATGTTGCGGGTGCCGTCAACATTGATGGACCACGCCGTTTCCGGTTCGTCTTCGGCTTGGTCAACTTTGGTATATGCAGCGCAGTGCATGACCGCAGTTGGTCTTAGGCGGTCAAACAGCGCATCAACTTCAGATTTATCCGTTATGTTACAGTCTTTGGAACCCAGCCCAACATGGGAAATTCCACGACGGCTCAATTCTAAGCAAATGTCGTATCCCAGTTGTCCGGTTGCTCCAGTGACAAGAATATTCATATTGATTTCTCCTTTGGGAGTATGGGAGGATAGTGTAAAAAAAATTAAGCTCAGTTTTTAAGATAAAGGCACTTTAAGTGCAGGTGCATTACACACCGCACTTAAAGCCATCCACCAGTTGCATAAACGATTCATCGTTTAGCTCCCGATTCAGACGGGCTGCGGCCAGGGTGTAGCCCGCAGACTGACCAAAATACTGCCAGAGCGTACGATTAAATTCACGACGAACTGCAGCATCTACCGTTCGTCCACTATCGTTGAGGTAGGCGCAGAGGGAGTGCATAATATAGCGTCCCTGACTTACGGCAAGACCACCGTCAAAACGGTAATCCTTGCCATACTGTTCCCACAGAGGCTGCAGGAAACTGCGCACATTGGCGTCCATATCGGTTCCGGCTTGTTCAATGAGGCAGGCCAGTTCCGCTGCGTCCATATGTTTTACCTGAATAATACACTGATTATAGGTGCGCCGAGTCCATTCGGCAAAGGCGTTGGGGTCGGTTTCCGTGCAATCCAACACCTGACGGAGGTAAAGACGGTTCGCCGCTACGGCGGTAAACAGGCGGTTGAAGGCCTGCTGAACCGTGAGTGCGTCCAGAGAAAAGTCACTGAACATTTCGGAAATACTTACTGCGTCCACAATGGCACGCTTGAAGTAATACAGCGCTTCACGGTTGTGGGAGTGGACTACGCCCACTGTGCTGAGAAGCGCCAGTTGTTTTCCGGCCTGCAATAGGCGGATACCCAAGTCCAAATCCTCGGCGTAGGCACCACGATGGCCACCCAGTTCCATATAGGTACGCTTTGCCACCAGGCAGGCGTTATCCGACAGCTGCGCATTGCGGCGGAGACTGTCGTAAGAGGTGTCTTGGGGAAGTTTGGTGAGTCGGTCTACGCCACCGCTCATGATGGCACGCCATGTCCAGACCGTGACAAGGCTGATGAGGTCGCAGTCGGGTTTTGGCAGTTCAAAACAGCTGACTGCAGCAGCTCCGTCATGGAGCACAGGCTGCATCATGCGTACCAGCCAGTTTGTACCGTCCGGCAGCGCATCTTGCGTCATAAACAGCAGATACTCACCGGAAGCGTGTTCCGCACCCAGCATACGGGCATAGGAGTGAGAAAATTCTGCTTGTGTGATTTCGATTACCTTGGCTCCTGCATTCTTGCACAGTTCCACGGTATTGTCTTTGCTGCCGGAGTCCACAATCACCAGCTCTACATGAGCGATGTCCTCTTGGCGGCGGAGCAAATCCAGCAGGGGCGGCAGTTCATGACCGCCGTTGAACGTAGGAATGACCACGCTGACGGTGCCTTCGTAAGGAATGAGCGGTGCGGGCATGGTCCAGAGTTCTTCTTGATTCACGACAAAGGGATGCACTGCATACAGTGCATCTTCGTCGGCAGTGAGCCAGCCTGTTCCCGTCAGACGGCGCACAATTTTTTTTACGGTGGGGACAAAACCGTTTCGGCGAAAGTAGCCGATGGCTTTATCGGTCATATGATTTAGAGATGGCATAGATATTGTCCTTTCATGCGATTTTGCGGGACATTATCCCAGCCATTTATTACCGCCAAACAGACGGTATGTCTTCTTAACAAGCCACCAAATGGGCTTAGGGATATATCGACGAAGTTTATTCTTGAACGTTGTACGGATCGGTTCGGTGACGATTACCGTGTTTTCACGAATGTACACTTTTTCCGCATCCTGCGGCAACAGAATCGGCATATGCAGGAACTTATCCTGAATACGCATATAGTTATCCGCCCATTCCTGACCGTCGTGTTCGGTTGCAGAGTTTTCTGCGTTTTCCCAGAGACGATAAATTGCCGAAGGGTTGCGCACATCGGTTACGCCCGTGAGAAACGACAGACGCATGGCGAAATCCCAGTCCTCGGTGGTGGTGAGGTCTTCGTCAAAGAGTATGCCCAGACGCTTGAAATAAGTCGTGGGAAATGCAAAGCTCATCAGGGGACAGAGATTATTGGTCAGCTGCGATACCAAGTGGAAGTCTTTGCAGTATTTGCTATCGTGGGCATCGGTTGCACGCAGTGCAATGGTATCTCCCGAAGCAACGGTGACCCAGTGCTGCGCCAATACATAGTTATGAATGATTTTGTCGGGGGTTTCCAGTGCTGCACGGTGAAAATCTTCAACCCAGTTATCAAAAACCAAGTCATCATCGTCCAGTATGGCCACATAGTCCCCGTAAGCATGGGCAAAACCAAAGTTTAGCGGGGTAGTTCGGTTGCCGTGGTCCAGAGGCAGGTAGCGAATCTTTTCCCGGAAGAAGGGAGGCTGTTCGTGTAAAATCTCCTGCACCAGCTGCTCTTGTTCTTCGTTCAGCTTGTGGCCAATCAGCAGAACTTCAAAGTCGGTATCGCTCTGTCCCGACAGGCACAGCAGCGTTTCACGCAGCATTTCCGGACGCTTGCCCTGCGTACGGGTGATGACGGTGAGAAACGGACGCTTTTCCGGTGCGTCTTTCTCCGTCCGGCGGACAATCGGTTCGTAATCGCTGATAAATTTAGGGTCTTTATGCTCAACTTGCTCATTGAGCCAGTGAATATACTGATATACAGCAGTGTTTGGTTGGAAATAGGGCGCATTTTCGCCCAGTCGCTGCAATTCCTGCTGAAATGTGAGTTGTTTGGTTTCCAAGACTGCTCCTTCAACGAATCTTTGTACGAAATGGCGATTTGTGTTACAGGACAAATCGATTTTTTGCATAATAGAACCCATCGTAAAACTGGGATACCTCATGTTTATGGTCGATGGGTGTGGGGAGAGTACCTTTTGCTTTGCGCGCGTTAAACTCGGCTGCGGCTTTCTGCTGCTCGGCCGTGCCCGTTTCAAAGGCGGTCAGCAAGGTCTGCACCAGCTTCGGATTCGACCATTTATGCGCCATGAGCAGGGCAGCTTCCGCAGAGTAGTACACTTCCGCACTGGTGGGAATCCACTTGCCGCCATTTGTCAGTCGCTTTGCGTGATAAACCGGGGCAAGAGGCTGGTAAATGACCTTATATCCAGCCAGACGCACCTGCCAAGAAAAGTCTACATCGTCGCAGTACATAAAAAATGTGTCGGCGTCAAAGCCGCCAACTTCATGCAGTACGTCGGTCCTAATCATGGTGCAGGCCGTTGAAGCCCATGCGGTTTCAAAGGTGGTTGTGTCGTACTCTTTCTGGTGCTCAACAGGGGTCTGACGAGCTTCCACGATGCCAACCTTCGGATCGGCAAAGGGACGGTACAGCTCAATCAGTGTACGGGGAGACAGAATAATATCGGGGTTCATAATCATAATGTAGTCCGTCGTGCAGTGCTCACTGAGCAGATTATGCCCCTTTGCGGTACCGGAGTTGAAACCAAAGACACGGTAGTCTATGTTCAGGTATTCCTTATATTCATTTTGCAGTTCAAGAATTTCCTCGTCCGTGAAGATGGGGGAGGGTGAGGCATCACCATAAATTAAGTTGATGGCACCAAAATGGCCTCCGTTTTCTCGCTCTACACGGATGGCATTGCACAGGTGACAAATTGTGCGGTTGAGATGTTCTTTTTCTGTATTGTAAATGACAGACTGTATTTGCAGTGATTTCTGATCCATATCGCTTTCCTTATTTTACTCGTGTGCAGACAGCAGTACCTGCTCGACTTGGCGAATCTTTTCCGGATTGCCCCAAACTGCGGGAGATTCCGTAGAAGGTTCCTGGAACATACCGTATTGCAGCCGGATGTGCAGGCCGTTATCCTCGATAAACTGCTTTGCACGGTCTCCCAAAGACATGGGCTTACCGGTGCAGCATTCGATGATGCCTCTTACCTCATCCTGTGCAAGTATGCAGACAATTTGGTTGGACAGCTCGTCCACATCAATGAAGTCAAACTGGTTTTTACCGGAGGTAAACGGGAAAGTCTGCTTGCCTTCGTCTTCCATTTTCAGCATCTTGGCAAATACGGAGTTATTGTTGCGGTCGTCGCCGGTGATGTAATAAGCACGCAGCCACTGAACACACACGCCGTACTTCTTGCCCAGCTCCAAGGACGCTCTGCGCAGAGCGTTTTTGGCAATGCCGTACATGCTGATGGGATTGCAGGGAGTATCTTCGCCGATGGCTCCTTCATAGTAGCCTATTTCATGCATACTGCCCATGATGGCTACCTGCTTCAGACCACCTTCCATCATGTTCTTCAGGAAGGTGTAGTGGTCGGACAGGTAGCTCATGTGGGCATCGGAATTGTGGACAAATCCGTCTCTCCATGCCAAGTGCAGGCAGGCATCCGGACGGCCCAGTTCTTCAAAAATTGTGGGAGATCCATTGAAAATTTCAACATCTACTCGGATTGCACGAGAATCAACTCGTTCTGCATGGCGCATAGGAATCAGCACCTGTGCACCTGCATCACACAGAGCAGTGACTACATGTCGTCCAAGATAGCCGCCTGCACCGGTAACGAATATTTTTTTGTTCATGTTTGTAATCTTCATCATTGTCTCTATCCCTATTGTTTTGAATTATTTGCCGAAGTACTTTGCGTAGGAGTTCTGGTACTCGCCGCTGAGGATATTCTGCCACCAGGGCTTGTTATCCATGTACCACTTGATGGTCTTTTCAATGCCGTTTTCAAACTTGGTTTCCGGCAGCCAGCCCAGTTCGTTGTGGATGAAGGTGGGGTCGATTGCGTAACGCTGGTCGTGACCCTTGCGGTCTTCTACATGAGTGATGAGGTCTTCGGACTTGCCGGTTGCGGCAAGGATAATCTTGACGATATCAATGTTGCGCTTTTCGTTGTGGCCACCGATGTTATAGACCTGACCTTCCTTACCGCCCTGCAGAATCAGGTCGATTGCGGAGCAGTGGTCATCTACATACAGCCAGTCACGAACATTCAGACCTTCGCCGTATACGGGCAGGGGCTTGCCTGCTTCGCAGTTGGCAATCATCAGAGGAATGAGCTTTTCGGGGAACTGGTAGGGGCCGTAGTTGTTGGAGCAGCGAGAAATGGTGATGGGCATGCCGTAGGTGCGGTGGTAAGCGTTGCACAGCAGGTCAGCAGATGCCTTAGATGCGGAGTAGGGAGAAGAAGTGTGGATGGGGGTCTGCTCGGTGAAGAACAGGTCGGGACGATCCAGAGGCAGGTCGCCGTACACTTCGTCGGTGGATACCTGATGGTAACGCTTGATGCCGTACTTGCGGCAAGCGTCCAGCAGTACCTGAGTACCCATAACATTGGTCTCCAGGAAGATGGAGGGGTTCTCGATGGAACGGTCAACATGGCTTTCTGCAGCGAAGTTTACCACAACATCGGGCTTTTCGGTTTCAAACAGTGCGTAAACCGCATTGCGGTCAGCAATGTCCATGCGTACGAACTTGAAGTGGTCGTCATACAGAATGGGCGCCAGAGTTTCCAAGTTACCTGCATAGGTCAGCTTATCGACACAGATGATGTCGTAATCGGGGTGCTGCTTGCGCATAAAGAATACGAAGTTTGCGCCAATAAAGCCTGCGCCACCGGTGATAATCATTTTCATATGAAATGTTCTCCTTTTGTGTGTGGGATTAGATTAGTAATCGGTTACAGCATCCTTCAGGAAGGGGGAAGCCTCGTCCTTTGCGGACAGTACGGGATGTTCTACGCCCCAGTCAATGTTCAGCTCGGGGTCGTTCCAACGGATACCGCCGTCGTACTCGGGTGCATAGAAGTTATCTGCCTTGTACAGGAATTCAACATCGTCGGTCAGGGTGACAAAACCATGGCCAAAGCGACGGGGAATCATGAGCATACGCTTGTTTTCTTCGCTCAGCTCAACAGCAACCCACTGCTTGTAGGTGGGGCTTTCGGGACGCAGGTCAACAGCTACATCCAGAACAGTACCTCTTGCGCAGCGAACCAGCTTTGCCTGGCTCATTTCGCCACGCTGGAAGTGGATACCACGCAGTGTGCCCTTTACGCTGGAAGAAGAGTGGTTGTCCTGCACAAAATTGTAGTGCAGACCTGCTTCTTCAAATGCACGCTGGCTCCAGCTTTCCATAAAAAATCCACGGTGATCGCCGAATACATCGGGCTCGACGATGACGACGCCTTCGAGTTTTGTGTTAATAAACTTCATGAGCTTACTCCTATCAATATCTATACTTACCTTCTGCTACATTGCGCAGGTGCTTGCCATAAGGACTCTTACCGTAAGCATCTGCGGATTCCAGCAGAGTTTCTTTGGTAATCCAGCCTTTATTGTATGCGATTTCTTCCAGTGCGGAAATCTGAATGCCTTCACGGGCCTGAATCATGCGGACAAAGTCCGTAGCTTCTGCCAGAGAGTCCATGGTACCGGTATCCAGCCATGCGTAACCTCTGCCCAGAGTGATGACATTGAGCTTGCCTTCTTCCAGATAAATGCGGTTCAGGTCGGTGATTTCCAGTTCGCCTCGTGCAGAGGGCTTGAGCTGCTTTGCACGCTCACAAACCTTGCGGTCGTAGAAGTACAGACCGGTAACGGCATAGTTGCTCTTGGGATGTTCGGGCTTTTCTTCGATGGAAACGGCCTTGCCGTCTGCGTCGAATTCCACTACGCCAAAGCGTTCGGGGTCTTCTACATAGTAGCCGAATACGGTTGCACCGTCTTCTCTTGCGGCAGCTTCCTTCAGGTGCTGGGACAGACCTGCACCGTAGAAAATGTTATCGCCCAGAATCATGGCTGCGGTATCATCGCCGATGAACTCTTCACCCAGAATGAATGCCTGTGCCAGACCGTCGGGAGAGGGCTGCACCTTGTAGCTCAGCTGAATGCCAAACTGGCTGCCATCACCCAGCAGACGCTCAAAGTTGGGCAGGTCGGTGGGGGTGGAGATAATCAGAATGTCACGAATACCTGCCAGCATGAGGGTGGACAGGGGATAGTAAATCATGGGTTTGTCATAAATGGGCAGGAGCTGTTTGGATGTTACCTTGGTCAGAGGGTACAGACGAGTACCACTGCCACCAGCTAGAATGATGCCTTTCATGGAAAGCCTCCTAATATATATTCTTCAGATTTTTAGATTTTTGGACATAATTAGCTATTGTTCCTATTATATACCAACTGTCAAGGTTTTGAAAAGTAAAGATAAGTACAAAATGGTCACAAATTCACCGAAAATTTGATGAATTAGGTGTCCATAATGGACATTAACGCTTGAATCCGCTGTTTGTTCAGCACATCCATGTCCAGAGGTGCGTTACCGCTGACGGTGTACTCGGCTAGGGCTTTGCCCACCGACTGCGCCGTTTTGTCCGTGATGGTCGCTACTTTTGCAATGTCGATGCGGTCGTCGCTCACAGGAATGGTGGTGATGATGTCTTTTCCCAGAATCAGCGCTTCCAGATACACTACGGGGAAGCCCTCGTAGTCGGAAGTGAGCACCAGACAGTCGGATACATTTAAATATGGGTAGGGGTTGGTTTGACTGCCCACCATGTCAACGCAGTCGGTCAGTCCGTACTGCGCAATGCGTTCTTCGCACAGACTGCGGTCTTCACCGTCACCCACGATGAGCAGACGAATGTCTTTGCGGGTTTCTCGGGCAATTTTGAAGCCTTCCAGCAGGCGGGTCAGCCGCTTATGGGGTTCGGACAGGCGTCCCACGAACACGAACAGGGTTTCGCCCTCTCGCTTTTCCACGGAGCAAGGCTCTGCCGCCAGCGTTTTAATCCGCTGCCAGTCCACCAGATTGTTGATGGTGGCGCATTTCTCTGAAAGCTGGGGCAGCCGCTGGGTGAAGCTGGTTTTGCTCTCGTTGGACACGAACAGCACATGACGGAACTGCTCGGTACGAAGCTCGGCAAAGAAGTTTCGGAACTCCGTTTCGTCGGGGTAGATGGTGGTGTAGTCGTTATGGACATACAGGCAGCTATTTTGGCTGGCGACCTGCGCCAGACG
>RCNH01001371.1_pt1 | contig 13588 bp, 13 predicted proteins | sample 2041161 | NCBI WGS metagenome assembly RCNH01 (sample SAMN09708215, study PRJNA481090) | Feces metagenome, whole genome shotgun sequencing project. | biome: feces | host: Leptonychotes weddellii | place: Antarctica: Sion Island | collected 2010-03-01 | reverse complement strand
AGATTTTATCGAATATTGTCTAAAAGGCAAAAAATAACTCTACTTGAACGGAAAGCTTGTAAAACGTTTTAAGGTATCAACCTCAACCAATGGTTCCGATGATTTAATCCGGCCCTTTGGTACATATACCTTTAAGAATTGAGGAAGTACCTCTAATTCTACCGGTAGAGCGGGGCCTTTTGATCCGTCCATATTCGTAGTCACTTTTACATCATCTAATAAACGCACCTTTGCATTACGCGTTTTCAATATCGTCACATATTTTGATGTATAAATTTTTCCACTTAGAATTAATGGCAAAATTCGAAGAATATCTGTAAAAAAGTACTCTTTAAATATAACCAATCGCATAAAACCGTCATCAACATCGGCAATGGGCATAAATTTTTCAAAGCTAGATACGCAGTTCGTCATCAATGCCAAGAATAGCGGTGATTTTGTACGTATAGTCTTCTCGATATTCTCCTCAGGATCCTCTATCGTCACTTCAAAAGTATAATCCTTTGTCGCCAAAAGGGCCTGTCCACCTCGTACAAAATATGCAGCTGGTCCTAGAAGTGCTTTTTGTTTTGGTGTAACCTCTTCAACGGCGGTCGGCAAAATCCCTGCAGCTATATTATTGCAAAAATATTGGTCATTGCATCGCCCTACATCCACACCAATAATATCTACATTGGATAACATATGGATCGCCATATATGGTTGTAATGGGATATTTAAAGCACGTGCTAAATCATTTACTGTACCTACAGGTACAAAACCGAAGGTAGTTGTCCCTCCACCTTTCACAATCCCATTTACCGTTTCATTTACGGTACCATCTCCACCCATACAGAATACAGCTTCATATTGTTTTTCTGTGGCTTCTTGTGCAAATTTCGTAGCATCTCCTACACCATGAGTAAATTTTACCTCTACATGGTCAAACATTTTGTCGAGTTGATACTCTAAATCCATCGCATATTTAGTTGGTTTGCCACCTCCAGCAACAGGATTTATAATCAGTAGACATCTTGTCCCCATTTGCTCCCCCTAATTAAATGTAAATGTATTTCCTTATTTATCTTTTTATTATAGCAGATGCTAGAAAAATTAACATCGCTATAATAAAATTCACTATTTTATGTGATAATCTCAACTATGGTTTTATTTGCTTTTTGCATACTATAGAATGTATAATATCCATATCTAAGAGATATCGCAGAAAAACCTCTACCACGTCTTTTCCAGAGGATTCCATAAGCGATCACATTGGGAGGATAAGCAATGACAAAACAGGGCGATTACAATTTAACGAGCATAGATTCTATTGGTCGGTTGCCACTCAGCGAACAAGTCTACCTTACATTAAGACAAGCTATTTTAACAGGCGCATTAGCGACTAATAGTAAATTAAACGAAGTAAAGATTGCTGAGCAATTAAATGTGAGTGCCACTCCAGTCCGTGAAGCGTTTCGAAAATTAGCCAAAGACAACCTTGTAGTAATTCGCCCGTGGAAAGGCGTAACTGTAAAAGGTTATACACCAGAGGAAATTATCTCCATGTATCAATGCCGTGAAGTCATGGAAGGTCTAGGCGCACGCTTATGTGCCACGCACGCTACGAAAGAACAGCTACTTGAATTAGAAGAAACATATAATGAATGGGATAAAGCCGATAATCCAGAAATGAAGGCGGAATTAAATATGCAATTCCACAATCTTATCGCCCATTACTCACATAATGAACGAGTATTTGAATACCTTGTAGGTTTTCGTGAAATGGTAAATCGCGATATGTATATCGGCGCTCAAGATCCAGATCGATTAGCTATTTGTGGTGATGAGCATCATCGCATTGTGGAAGCGATTCTCGACCGCGATAGCGAACGAGCTGAACAGGAAATGCGCAATCATATCCGCAATGCTTTCATTTTTAAAAAAGCGCACGCAAATATTTCAGACCAGTAAAAAATGACCTCTATACAATAATTGTATAGAGGTTATTTTATTATCCACTATTTAAGATATTGGACTTTTAAGATATAGTTATAGTAGAATAAACTATCATTTGAAATAAAGATTTACAATTATAAAGGGGAATCCATGAAAAAATATTACATCTATATCGCAACTTTAGCGCATATGGTTAACGACGCCTCTCAGAGCGTAATTCCTGCCCTAATACCACTGTTCTTAAGTAAGTTCTCCCTATCCTACGAACAAGCCGGAGCTTTGGTCTTTGCTAACACAGCTCTTTCGTCTGTATTGCAACCTATATTAGGATACTACTCTGACAAAATTTCGGCACCATGGCTTATCGCACTCGGCGTATTTATGTCCGCAGGCAGTATCGCTGCCATGGCTTTTGCTGACTCTTACTCCTATATATTCATAGCAGCCCTTATTGCAGGTATCGGTTCCGCTATTTTCCATCCTGAAGGTGCCAAACTAGCAAATCGCCTTGGTGGCATAAAAGTTGGCAAATCCATCGGCACATTCGCTGTCGGTGGCAGTGCAGGTTATGCGTTAGGACCTATTATTGCCGGTATCTGTGTATATGGAATTGGCTTGCATGGTCTTTTAATTTACGGCGCACTCGGCCTATTTTCAGCCGTAGCTCTACTAATCTTAATGCCAAGTATGCTTCGTGAAACCCATGAAATCCGAAAAACTTTAGCGCAATCTAAGGTTACAGAATTTACGGTAGAGCCTAAAAACGATTGGAAATCCTTTGGCAAATTATCTATCGTACTATTCTGCCGTGCAGTAAATTGGGCCGTTATTAATACATTCATTCCAATTTATTGGATTACCATCCTCGGTTTAACAGCCAAGGAAGGTTCTCTTGCTCTCACGATCATGTTCTCTATCGGTGTTATCGTCACTTATCTTGGTGGCGTTCTCGCTGATCGTTATGGCTTTGTAAAAGTATTGCGTTATGCACTTTTACTTTGGGTTCCATCTACGTTCTTCATTACGAATGTAACCAATGTATACTTTGCCTGGTTCCTCCTATTACCACTTGGATTTGCTCGTTCTATCGTATACAGTCCTGTTGTTGTATTAGGACAAAAATACCTTGCCAAAAGTGTAGGCTTCGCCTCTGGTATTACCATCGGTCTAACGATGACTTTAGGCGGCATCGTAGCTCCAGGAGTTGGCGCTCTCGCGGATATATATGGATTACATAATGCCTTACAGGTTTTAAATATCAGTACTGTCGTAGCCCTTACTGCCTCATTTTTCCTCACTGAATACAATACAGTGATGTTTCCAAACGGTATAAAAAAAGAAGAAGCATAATAAAAAGCGTTGCCCTAGGGCAACGCTTTCTTACTTATGATTCTCGATCTTCTTTGCCGCGCAGGAGACCTTCATAACCACAGTCCTCACAGACACAGTAAAATGTTTTCTTGCCTTCGTGATCCGTCACTGGCAAGTCTACAAAAGTAACGCCACTATATTCCTGACAGCGCACGTTATGACTGCCACATTTGGAACAAACAATATCCGTTTTGCAAGGTGGTTGATCGCCAGGCTTATCACTAAATCCCAATAACATAGTTTTCTCCTTTCACGTTTCAACACAGCATTTCTTCGTCTTTATTGCTTGTATTGTATCATAAAATATACGGTAAGCCAACTTCTTCCCTATTTATAACTTAGTTTCTTTGTATTAAAAAACTGCCCCCTCAAAGGAGCAGTTTTAATTTATATTTTCTTTGCTTTTTCAATAATGGTACGACAAAGATCATAATCTATAGTTTGAGCGCCATCGCTATAAGATGCATCTGGCACTTCATGCACCTCTATCATAACACCATCTAACCCTGCGGCCACAGAAGCCATCGTCATAGGTCCTACCAAAGAGCGCACACCTGTCGCATGGCTTGGATCAACAATCACAGGTCTATGCGTCATTTGTCGCATCATAACGGCACCTGCTAAATCCAAGGTATTTCTCGTAATATCGTTATTAGTGCGAATACCTCTTTCACAAAATACAACTTGATCATTTCCACCAGCAATAATGTATTCTGCTGCCATTTGCCATTCTCGCAAAGTAGCGGAAAAACCACGTTTTAATAGAACAGGTTTATTCACTTTACCCAGCTTTTGTAGCAATGCATAGTTGTACATATTTCTTGTTCCCACTTGGAACATATCTACATATGGTAGCATTTCCTCAATATGGTCTTCACTCATAACTTCTGTCACAATCGGCAACCCTGTTATTTCTTTGGCTTCGTATAGATATTTTACAGCATCCATACCTAATCCTTGAAAATCATGAGGGCTTGTTCTTGGTTTAAAGGCTCCACCACGAAGGAGATTTACTCCCATTGCTTTTAATGCTTTTGCTTCTTCAATTATATGTTCTCTCGATTCAATCGAGCACGGTCCTGCAATAAATACCGGCGTAGTTCCACCAATTATCACATTTCCAACTTGTACTGTTTGTATTGTTTCCATAATTATTCCTCTATAAGATCTCCATAAAAATAAGTTCTTATTTTATCCTTTCTTATATGGGTTACATATTATTCTACCACAAATACAGTACAACTCCTAAAATTTTTGAAATCGCATTGTATATTTCTATAATATCTTGGCATCTATTCGCAGTTTTTTTGTATATACTCTTTAAGGTATTCTAGAGCTTCCACATATCCTTCCAAACCTTTGCCTTCGACTGTTTTTACAGCATGTGCCCTAACGAAGGATTGTTGGCGAAAGTCTTCTCGTTCACTTACTTTCGAGATATGAACTTCTACATACGGAATACCTACTGCAAGTAACGCATCTAAAATGGCAATACTTGTATGCGTATATCCTGCCGGATTAATAACGATACCATCATACGTTCCCATAGCTTCTTGGATGGTATCAATAAGTACTCCTTCATGATTACTCTGTTTTTCATCAATGACAATCGCCATTTTCTCCGATTGTACTTTTAGCATATCCAATAAATGGGCATAGGTATTATTTCCGTAAATCTTAGGTTCACGTAGGCCAAGTAAATTTATATTAGGCCCATTAATGACCAGAATTTTCATCTTTATACCTCCCTATAATTTCTTCTTCTATGATATTCTGACTTTCTTCATCGTACATCCTAAAGAAATCGTCTTTTGTGAGAATGTTTCATAGATATGCTTTCGTTCCTCATATAAACGCTCTATCTCATCCATCCCTTTACTCAGTGGTCTATTATCCTGTGCCAGTACAGAGAGTGGACGTTTTATATAGTAGATTTTGCCATTTTGTATAAGGTGTTCTCTATTTACCTTACGCATAACCGCACCTCCACCCGTCGCTATAACAAGACCTTGTTTTCTACTATATTCTCGGATGATTTCTGTTTCCATATCACGGAATTTTTCTTCCCCATATACGGAAAAGATTTCTGGTATAGGCATCGCCATTCGTTCTTCTATGAGCCTGTCTATATCCATACACTCACGTCCCAAACGTCTAGCAATATATTCCCCCATCGTAGTCTTACCTACGCCAGGCATGCCTATGAGAACAATATTTTCCACGGATCTTTCAATTTGCTCGCAAATTTCTTCAATGCGAGTCTTTGTAATTTCTTTTCCTAAGAAATACTCTGCCGCTTCATGTGCCTGCGCAACAAGCATATATAAGCCATTTTCAGAAGCTATTTTTCTTTCTTCGGCTTGTAATAACAGTCTTGTTTTTAACGGATTATAGATTAGATCCATGACTATTTCTACCTGAGTAAAATCCTCAAGTTGTAAAGGGCTGTCTTCCGTATGCGGATACATCCCAACTGGAGTTGCATTAATAATGGCATCGACATCACACCATTTTTCCGTATTATCGTAGTTATATTCGCCTTGACGGCTGATAATGTATATCGACTTTGCGCCTTCTTTTTCCATATATATTTTCACCATTTTAGAAGCACCTCCGCTCCCCAAAATAGCTACTTTTTTATTGGCAAAGGAAAAGTTTTTGTGACGACATGCCGCTGCAAATCCACCATAATCTGTATTATAGCCATGCCAACCATCATCTTTACGCACAATCGTATTCACTGCGCCAATTTCCTTGGCGACACCCTCAATACTTGTAAGATAAGGAAGAACCATTTCTTTATAGGGAATGGTAACGTTGAAGCCCCTTTTACTCGTATCAGCAAGAAATCCTTCTAAGGCTTCTGGCTCAATCTCCCAGAGAACATACGGAAAAGATCCCAACTGTTTATGAATAGCCGGCGAGTGACTATGTCCAAGATGCCGTCCTAATAAGCCGAATGTTTCTTTCACCTTCATAGCCGTTCTTCCTGCATATATAAATCAAGCATCGTAATGGCTGTCATCATTTCGACAGCGACAAGAGCTCTCGGAACAAAGCAAGCATCATGTCGACCTTGCACTTGTAATTCACAATTTTCCTTGGATAGTAGATCCACTGTCTGCTGCTCTTTTGCAATAGATGCCGTCGGCTTGAAACCAACTTGAAATACAATCGGCATTCCCGTTGTAATTCCACCTAAAATACCACCATGATGGTTTGTTTCCGTCACGACTCCGTCTTCTGACCATCGGTACGCATCATTATGCTTAGAACCACGCATTCTCGTCGCTGCAAACCCCGTACCAAAAGATAATCCTCTCATGCCTGGGATGGAAAAAAGAGCCTTCGCTAAATCAGATTCAACAGAATCATAGAGTGGCTCACCAATGCCTGCAGGCATATGAAATACATAACACTCTACAATACCACCAACCGAATCGCCCTCTTGTTTTGCCGCTTCGATACAACGAAGCATTTCTTCTTTTTTATCTGCATTAAGGACTGGCATGTTTTCATCTAATTGCTCTATATCTTCATAGGAAATAGGTCTTTCTAGATTGTCTTCTACTGTATAGATAGAGGCAATACGAGCGCCAATCTCAACACCCTTCTTATGAAGAATTGCCTTTGCAATAGCGCCAGCTACCGTAATCGGCGCTGTAAGGCGACCTGAGAATTGACCACCCCCAGCAATATCGTTATAGCCGTTAAACTTCACATACGCTGGATAATCTGCATGGCCTGGACGAGGATGTGTACGAAGATGATCATAATCTACAGATTTATGGTCAGTATTTTCAATACAAAAGCATAATGGCGCTCCACAAGTTTTTCCGTCTACAACACCAGAGAGAAAACGAACATGATCTTCTTCTTGACGTGCCGTACTGTAAACAGTCGCTTTTGGTCTTCGTCTACGCATTTGCTTTTCGATTTCGTCATAAGGTATCTCAATCCCTGCTGGGAGCCCGTCAATAATCGCCCCCATCGCCGGTGCATGAGATTGCCCAAATACAGTAATACGATAGGCCGTACCTAGAGTATTAGACATATTCTTTTCTCCTTTCTAAATCATTAAAAAACAGCGGATAGGATTTAGCTACCGCATCAGCATTACGAATTTCTATTGGCTCAGTTGCATAAGTGGCTGCAATAGCGAGCATCATTACAATGCGATGATCGTTAAAAGAGTCACAACTTCCTCCATTGAATTTGTGACGTCCTTTAAAAGCAAAGGAGTCTATTCCTTCTTCAACCACAACACCGAGCATACGTAATACCGTTATAACGGAATGAACACGGTCGCTTTCCTTAAGCCGTAATCTTTCAATATGGTGGATAGTCGTTGTGACATGCTCTTTTCTTGCCGCTACCATCGCTAAAATAGGGATGGCATCAGGCATCTGCCTTGCATCTATATCTAAATTTTCTACAGAAGATCTTTTTTGAACCATATGAATCCCCTCTGTAGATATATTGTCGTATCCTAGCGCTAAAAATACGTCTAAGGCCCTCTTGTCCGCTTGAAGTGACTTATTATTCAACCCTTTTACGCAAAGCCCTCCTGCAAGCCAAAATAAAGCATTTGACCAATCACCTTCTACGATATATTTTTTAGGACTTTGATACGGTCCTGCTATATGATACTCTGCTCGCTTTTCATCAAATTCTACAAAAACAGAAAAGTCTTTTAATACGGCACAACTCATCGCCACGTAATCCTTTGATTCAAAAGAATCGATAACCGTCACTGTCGATGGTTCTGTAAAATACGCCAACGCAAAAAGCAAACCGGAAATGAACTGAGAACTTGTATTTCCCGACACAATATATCGGCCTGGAACTAGCTGTCCACTAATATGGATATTGGCGCCTTCTTCCCTATAACTCACACCATGTTTTGGCAATAGATCTGCGTAAATAGTATTTGTCCTTGAAATAAGAGAGCCTTTTCTCTCAATAATAGCCTCAATCCCTAGAGCGGCGATAATAGGGATAATAAATCGCAAACTCGTCCCCGATTCCCCTACAGAAATTGTTGCTTTTCGAGGATAGGATTCTGGAGGTTCGATTATATAATAATCCCCCTCAATAAGAACAGAACCGCCTAAATCTCGTACGATTTGTAAAGAAACCTCTATATCTTTAGATATATGATGCATGTGAATCTCTATGCTCTCTTTGCAAAGAAGACTCGCTAATACGGCACGTTGCGCATAGGATTTAGAAGATATTGCTTCTATCGTACCCTGAAGGGGTGCATTATTTATAATCTTATTCATGCCCTCGCCCCTTCTTCATCCATTGGAATACTTCTTCTAGCTCTACTTCTTGGCGAATTACATGTCCTATCTCTAAAGGCAGTATAACCGCAATGCGATTACCTCGTACTTTTTTATCATGCTTTAGCATCACCATAGCCTCATCTACATCCATCTCATATTCCGTCGGTAAGCCCACATGAAGAAGAACATCTTCTAGTAAGCTATCTATAGGCTCCTCTGTATATCCCAAAGATTTCGCAGCTCGAGCCATATAAAGCATACCAATGCCTACCGCTTCGCCATGGCTAATTTCATGTTTGGACAACGCTTCTATAGCATGACCTAAGGTATGTCCAAGGTTTAAAAATTGACGTTGGCCATGATCTTTTACATCGTCACGAACATACTGCAATTTAATTTCTAAACAGCGCGCTACGGATTGTTGCCAATCTATAGAAGATTCCTTTCCTTGAAAATAGGAAAAGAGCTCTTTATCTGCTAGCACAGCACATTTTATCATTTCCGCCATACCGGAACGCACTTCTCGCTCTGGTAGGCTTTCTAAAAATTTACAATCTATATGTACATATTTCGGGAAATAAAAAGTGCCTACCTGATTTTTTATATGCGCTACATTGACGCCATTTTTCCCACCAACTGATGCATCTACCATGGAAAGGACAGTCGTCGGCACCGAGATAAAATCCACGCCTCTTTGATAGGTTGCCGCCACAAAGCCGGCCATATCACATGGTATTCCACCACCAAATGCACAGATAAGATCATCTCTTTTATATTCATTTTCGAGAAGATAGTTCATACATTTGTGATACGTCTCTAATGTTTTGGACTCTTCTCCTGCCGGAAAGGAAAAGACAGTATAGCTAAAGCCTTTTAAAATCTTTTCCATCCATTCTTTATATAAACCATATACCGTATCATCTGTAACAATACAGATTTTCTTACTCTTGTATTTTTCTAAATATTCCCGTAGATGAGCATCCATTTCTTCACCAATACGAATGAAATACTTTTCTTCCGGAACCTCTACAATAATTGGTTTATCTTGGCATTTCATATTCATAGGCTAGTCTCTCTCGTCCTTTCTCGGCCCCACTCACCAAATGAATCACGCCACAATATGTAAAGCCTTCTTTTTTAGCGAGACCCTGAATTAATATATTGTCTCGATGGGTGTCAAAACGGACCGCTGGCAACATCATCACTTTTGCCATGTCCTTAGCGGCCTGAATGACAAAACTGGCAATGCCTTTATGAAGATAAGCATCTGATACGCAGAGTCTATGTATCGTAATGTAATCTCCATCTTGAAGCCATTTCCCTTCAATTTGTTCATACGATGCATCTTGCCCTACAGCAAATACAAAAGCAGCCGCAATAACGCCATCAATCAAAACAACATAAGCTTCCTCTTTTTCAATGCTAGTCGTCCATGTTTGGCTATTAGGCTCGCCTTTTTGCCATTGATCTAAGTGCATTGCAGCCATACGAGCTTGCGCCTCTTTGGTAATTTGTACAAGTTTATCTACATCTTCCAATGTTGCTTTACGAATCGTATACATAGGTGCCTCCTCCATTCAAGTAATCGTTGTTTAAATTGTACCAAATTTTTAGCGAAAGGGCATTAAAAGACTTCAAAAAAGAAAAGACCTCGCTCTTTTAATGAGCAAGGTCTCCTATTTTTTATTATAAAAGGTGTTTTCTTAATTCTTCATTGCTTTGCATAGAAAGATAAACTGGCGCAATATCTAATACTGTACGGCAACCATTTTGTCCTTCCAAGGCTAAGCGATGAGCTGCTCGAGCATATGCTAACAATACGCTGGCTGTGAACTCTGGATTCGAATCTAATGTTAATTTAAATTCAACAACATGTTTATTTTCACCATGTTGACCCGTAATGCCAGAACGAATTACAGATCCACCATGCGGTAAACGATTATGCTTTTCATTCATTTCCTCTTGGCTAATGAACGTTACAGAAGTGTCATAATCTGCAAAGTAATCTGGCATAGTTTTAATCGCCTTTTCTACATATGCTGCATCACCATCTTCACCTAAGACAACATAACATTCACGAGCATGTTTTTGACGAGTGGTTAATTCTGGATTTTCACCAGCACGTACAGCATCTACTGCAGCATCGATTGGCACGGTATACTGACGAGCATCTTTTACTCCTTGTATACGACGAATCGCATCAGAATGTCCTTGAGATACACCACGTCCCCAGAATGTATAATCCTGACCTTGTGGTAATACGGCATTTGCATATATACGCGCCAAGGAGAATAAACCTGGATCCCAACCCACTGAGATGATACCAATATGACCTGCTTGTTTTGCAGCTGCATCTACGGCTGCAAAATGTTCTGGAATATGGGCATGGGTATCAAAGCTATCTACGATATTGAAATGTTTTACATACTCTTTAGATTGCTCTGGTAGATCTGTTGCACTGCCTCCACAGAGAACCATTACATCGATTTTATCTTTCCACGCATCAATATCATTCGTAGACACAACAGGCACACCTGCTGTAGCTATTTTTAAATCTTCTGGATTTCTTCTTGTAAATACAGCAACAAGCTCCATATCCGTGTTTGCTTTAATTCCTTGCTCTACGCCACGACCTAAATTGCCATATCCAAGAATACCAATACGAATTGTCATTTTATTATCCTCCATATTATATATGTGAACTCTTTTAATCATGTAAATAGTATATCACGAATCCAGTAAATGAAGAATGAATCTTAAATGATATTAATTGGGTAACTAAAAAACTCCTTCTAGTTATATCAAATAACTAGAAGGAGCTATACTTACCCTATACTTAACTCAATCATAAAGATTTTTAGAAAATACCCAATACTTTCCAATATGTAGTCGCAAATACTAAAAGAAGAGCGTATCCGATAATTGTTAACGGCAAGCCGATCTTAATGCAGTCTTTTGCAGTGAAAGTTTCTGTGGCAAATGCCAAGATGCCTTGAGGAGAGTTAACAGGCAAGATGAAACCAAAGCATACTACAAATTGCAATACCATAGTAATGCCTACGATATTTAAACCATCAATAGGAAGTCCTTGTAGGATAGCAATAACAATTGGAATCATGGATGAAGCCACTGCCGTTGCACTAGCAAACCCGATATGAATCACAATCAAGAAAAGGGCTAGGATTGCAAATACCATGAATGCGCCCATACCCGCAAGACCAAAGCTTGTAGAAATAGTATTTGCAAGAAAAGCTGCTGCGCCAGTCGTTAATAGAGCTGTCCCCATACTAATACTAACACCAAAAAGAACTAACGTACCCCAGGAAATACGATCCTGAGCCTGTTTCCAAGTCATTACACCAATACCTGGCAGGAACATCAATGTTACAGCGATTACCGTCGTTGTTGTTGTATTCAATGGATGTAAAATTTTCTCTGTCATCCAGAAGAATAATAACAGAATGGAAATGAACATCAATTTCTTTTCTGATGTTTTCATTGGCCCTAATTCTTTAATCGCTTTTTTTATCGCAGCATCACCACCGGCAACTTCATTGTTTTCAGGTGGTAAGATTTTAATACATAAGAAATATAAAATAATAGACATAACTATAGCATATGGAGCAGCCGTTATGAACCACTCTAACCAAGTAATAGATGCGCCCAATTGCTTTTGAATAAATCCTAAGGCCACCATATTTTGAGCGGCTGCTGTTTTTATACCAATATTCCAAATACTTGCCGCTTGAATGGTCGCAATCATCAATAATGCAGAAAAACGACTTTTCTTTTTCATGCCGAATGCTTCTACGATGCCTAAAACGATAGGTACGATACAACCCACGCGTGCTGTAGTACTAGGAACAAAAAACGCTAGAATAAAACCAACGAAAATCATACCTGCTAATATACGATTCGCTTTAGCCCCCACTTTATTCAAAATAAATAAAGCAATACGCTTATCCAAACCCGTTTGCATCATTGCTGCCGCTAAGAATAATGCTGCACCAACCAAAATAGTACCACCACTACTCAAGCCACCAAAAGTATCTTTTATGGCACTTGCAAAACCAACAATTTGATCTGGATTTTTTGCACTTGGAGAAAATCCTAAGCTAAGTAACATAAGCGATGCTATGATTGTCGCACTAACAGGATATGTAACCGCCTCTGTAATCCAAACAACAACTGCAAAAACTAAAATACCAAGCATTCTGTGCCCTGCTACACTCAATTCTGGTGGTGTTGGCAACATGAAAATCAATGCCATTAATGCCGTGGCAATTAAGAGCCCGTATTTTTTCCAAAAACCTATCTTTTCTTCCATCAATCATCACCTCGTAAATTTTTGCATTTTATATGCAAATTTAAAGTATATAATATAATTTGTATACAACTTATACTTCCCTTTTTCTCCTCTCCTTGTAGATTATCAATAGTATTTTTACTATTATATTTTTGGGAACAAAAGATTTAACTCCATTAAATCCTTTGTTCTTTCTCAATTATGATTATAGTTTATCACAAGTATTACATTTTTGCATTAAATGAGCTATTGTTTTTTCAATAAAACAAAAAGAGGATATTTATGTATTATATTACACAAATATCCTCCTATACATTATTCAATTCTATTCTTTTTTGATGCTCTAACCTAATGCAACATCTAAAGACATCATAAGAGCAAAACCAACTGCAAAGAAGGTCGTTCCAATATTAGAATGTATTCCATTTGCCGTTTCAGGTATAAGCTCTTCTACTACAACATACAACATAGCTCCCGCTGCAAAAGCAAGAGTATAAGGTAAAATTGCAGTCATTAAAGCCGATGCTATAATTGTGATCACGGAAGCAATTGGCTCTACAGCACCAGAAGCTGTTCCTAACCAGAATGCTTTATGCTTTCCTACACCGCCAGCTTTTAAAGGCATCGATATAATTGCCCCCTCAGGGAAATTCTGTATCGCAATACCAATTGACAATACAAGAGCACT
>RCNH01000646.1_pt1 | contig 13605 bp, 14 predicted proteins | sample 2041161 | NCBI WGS metagenome assembly RCNH01 (sample SAMN09708215, study PRJNA481090) | Feces metagenome, whole genome shotgun sequencing project. | biome: feces | host: Leptonychotes weddellii | place: Antarctica: Sion Island | collected 2010-03-01 | reverse complement strand
TATTCACGCTCAGAACTATCCATACTAACCCCCATACCACCCTAAAGACTACCCCTATACCCATATTCGTAAACTATCTACATCGCAGGGTGAACAGCGCCGTGGCAGCTCACATCGCAGGGTATACGGCGCCGTGACAGCACACGTCGCATAGCATCAAACATGCACCCCCCCCATCGCCACGAAAAAAAGAAGCAGCCCGAAAGCTGCTTCTTCTTACCGTATACGTCTAAGCTACCTTAAACGTCGAGCTCTTTTGTTTCGCTCATCTTCTTGAACCAGTAAGCACTGTCCTTAGGGATGCGCTCCTGAGTCTCGAAGTCTACGTAGAACAAACCATAACGTTTGTTATATCCATTAGTCCAAGAGAACATATCCTGCAATGACCAGATGAAGTATCCGTCAACCTTAGCTCCGTCTTCGATAGCCTTTAAGATCCACTTGAAGTGCTGGCGAACGTAGTCAATACGATTGACGTCGTGTACCTGTCCGTCTACCAAAACGTCCTTCTCACCCATACCATTTTCGGTGATGTAGATGGTTCCGTAGTTAGGATACTGCTTCTTAACGCGCATAATGAGGTCGTAGAGGCCCTCTGGATAGATGAGCCAATCCCAATCGGTACGAGGGATATCAACTGGCATCATGCGCTCTCCGAGGCCGGAAAGACAATAGCGTGCAGTTCCCTTATCGCCCGTTGAATTGTGGTGGCAAAGGCTAGGACCATTGTAAGCTTGGATAAAGCGACTCTGGTAGTAGTTGATACCAAGGCAGTCACAAGATGGAGCAGCTGCCCTCAGGTCATCCATATCCCTTTCCAAGAACTCAACTTCTCCACCAGCAATATCGAGGATATCGCGCATGGTATCGAGGGTATCTTCAGTGTAGTAACCCTTGTAAGTTGCGTCCAAAAGGAACTGGTTTGCCAAAACATCACTGCGCTTAGCTGCAATTTGATCTTCAACATTATCCTTTCTGAAAGGATAAGCAGGCTCGAGAGAGTGAACGATACCAATCTCTCCAGGATGACCCATCTCATCGAAGATCTTAACAGCGCGAGCGTGAGCTACCATCTTGTTGTGCATTGCCTGGAAGCAATGGTCTACACGATAATTCTCGCCACATGGCCAGGTATTCTCGATGTAGGTATTAGAAGATGCTGCCCAGATCTCATTGAAGGTAAACCAATACTTAACCTCTGGATACTCTTCAAAAGCAAAGCGTGCATAGTTCTCAAACGCATCGATAACACTGCGGTTGAGGAAGTCACCAGCTTGATAGAGGGTATTTGGCGTATCGAAATGGTGAAGGGTAACAAATGGCTCTACACCCTGCTTTTTGCACTCGGCAAAAAGGTCATGGTAAAACTGTACGCCCTCAGGATTGAGCTTGCCCACACCATCAGGGAAGATACGAGACCATGCAATAGATACACGGATACCATTGATTCCAAACTCATTGCAGAGCTTCAAATCGATAGGATAACGATTGTAAAAATCGCTTGCAGGGTCTGCGCTAAAGCGTCCCTGCTCCTCGAGATAATCGTCCCAAGCAACTTTTCCCTTACCGTGAGTTCGAGATTCACCCTCACACTGATAAGCAGCGGTTGCTCCACCAAAAATAAAATCATCAGGGAATGTGTAATTACCCAAAGAAATCACCTCTAATTAAGAGCCTTAGATACAAACATCAATGACTTGTGACCATCGTGAGTCAACTCGATGTATTCTTTACCAGCGCAAGCTGCGGTTGCTACGTTCAAACGCTCAGCATCCTTCTCAAGATCTGGAAGGTAGCTTGCTACCTGTGGTGCAAGAATTACGAGGTCGTAGTCAGGCATGATGTCCATATGGGAACCATAGCCACCTGCAGTTGCCTCAAGGGAAAGTCCGCGCTCAGCTGCAGCCTTATTCAAAGCGTTAGCCAAAAGACCGGAGGTTCCTCCACCTGCACAAAGTACAAGTACGCGCTTTCCTGCCAAGCCGTCAAACTCGCCAGCAGAAACAGCAGCATCAACAGCTTCAGCCTCTGCCTTAGCTACAGTCTCCTGAGTCTCCTCAAGCTTCTCCTCGATCTCAAGCTCAGCTTCCTGAGCGAGCTCCTGCTCGCAGATCTGCCTGTCGTAGACCTTGAAGAATGGGTAGTAAATGATGAAGTCAAGAGCACAAGCACATACGAAGAATACCAAGCTCATGAGCTGAAGTCCGCAGCCCAAGAAGATTCCGATAGGAGCTGGGGTAGGCCAAGGCAAAACATAGGTAAATGAGTTCATGCCAAGAACTTCTACGAAGAACTTGAAGAGCCATACGTTTGCTACTGGAGCAAAGATGAATGGGATAAAGAATACAGGGTTCAATACCATTGGAGCACCGAACAAGATTGGCTCGTTAACACCGAAGCATACAGGAGCGATAGATGCGCGTCCTACTGCCTTGTTCTGTGCGGACTTAGCCATGAATGCGAACATGAAGGTGATGATCAAAGTAGCACCAGTACCACCCATAGTAGCTACGAAGTACTGAGTACCTGGGGTGATGATTCCTGTAGCGTGTAAACCTGCCTGAGCATCAGTGAGGTTTTGTGCTACCAAAGTAAATGCAACAGCTCCGATTGCAGGCTCAACGATGGAAGGACCGTGAACACCTACGAACCAGAAGAATGCCATAGCACCGTAGATCAATGCGATTCCACCGTACGTATCAGCTGCGGTGAAGAGTGGCTGGAATGCAGCGATCATTGCTGCTGCAAAGCTCATATCAAATGCACCACGGAAGAAGTGGTCGAACAACCAGAATACAACGGTTGTAGCTGCAAAAGGAAGAATATCCTTAAAGGTCTGAGAAATGTTTGGTGGGCACTGCTCAGGAAGCTTGAAGGTGATGTTGTTCTTGATCATGAACTTGTAGATGTGTCCTACTACAAATGCAGTAACGAAAGCACAAAGCAAGCCCTTAGATCCAAGATAAGCATTGTTAAAACCAGTAAGAGATGCGGTCTCACTGATAGCCTGAACAACATCGTCACTTGCCAAAAGCAAGAATCCAACAACTGCAGCGAGCATTGTTGAAGTTGAGTTGATCTGGTTGGTCTTTGGCATATCACGATTAAGTGTATCGGTGAAGTGCTTAGCAGTAGTTGCTGCAACCAAAAGACCCAAGATACCCATAGAGTAGCTGTAAGGGCGGATCAAGAATGCGCTTACGTCCTCTGGCCAGGTATAACCCCAAATCTGTGGGATACATGCAACCAAAAGGAACAAAGAAGAAAATACAACGATAGGCATTGCAGAAATAAATCCGTCCTTAATAGCCTTAAGGTACTTATTTCGAGCAACCCTATCAAAGAAAGGCTTTCCCTTTCCAATAAATTCGACGAGAGTTTCCATTAAATTCCTCCGTAATTAGCGGTAGACATCAGCGAGTGTATCGATAACGTCAAGTAACAAAAGCGTAGTCATCAAGTGATCTTGCGCGTGAACAGAGATGATATTGAGGTCAATATCATTGCCCTGGGCCTCAGCAGTCAGCAAAGCAAACTGTGACTTGTGAGCGTCAGAGATTGCTTCTCTTGCCTCAGCTACGAGTGTTTCATACTCGTCCCAGCTGTGGGCCTTAGCAGCCTTAACAGCGTTCAAAAGCTTTGAGCGGGCTTCTCCTGAATATGCAACTATTTCAAAGCTGACATTTGAGAGCTCTTCCTTATCCATGTATACCTCCTTCTTAGAGAGCGTTGGTTGTTGTTCGTTTGAATTGTCCCCGGCGAACAATTCTTCCGTTTGTTTATGTATTTCTATGTTCGTTACGAACAATCTATATCAATAACGCACATATGTCAATAATGAAGGACGAACTTTTCTGTAACTGGTCTGACCTTGTTTATAAGCGATTTTATTTAACTATCGGTCAAAAAATCCATTCGCACAATTATCTTATTAAGTTACTTGAATTGTTCGTTTTGTTTTGTTATTGTTTGTTTTAAGAAAGGAGTTACCATGCTTAAATCTGAGAGATACGACGCAATCGTCGATTTGGTTAATAAACAAGGAACGGTAGAAGTAAATGATATTGCAGAGAAGCTCAATGTCTCTGATATGACCATCCGCCGTGACCTTAAGGAATTAGCAGATCAAGAGCGCCTGGTCAGGGTGCATGGTGGAGCTCGAAGTTTGAACTTCAAGTCAACAGTAACGATTACCCGAGAGCTCACTCACTCCGAGAAAACCCATGTCCATTCGGACGAGAAGACTTCAATCGCACAGCGAGCATCTGAGCTTATTCAGGAAAACCAGACCATCTTCTTGGGTCCAGGAACGACCGTAGCTCAGCTTGCAACCTTGATTCCCGACATGAATCTGCGTGTCATTACCAATAGCCTTCCGGTAATCGAGACCCTCAGCCCTAAGCTCAACGTTGATGTTTGTGCTCTGGGAGGAACACTCAGGCACTCAACCGGAGCGTTTGTAGGACCTATTGCCGAGGCCTCAATCTCCGCACTCGGGATCGACATTGCCTTCGTTGGAGCCAATGGTGTGTGCGATACGGGAATTTCCACCTCTACCGCATCTGAGGGAAACCTGCAGATGAAGGTACTCAATCGCGCAAGCAAGAGGTGCGTTCTTGTGGACTCCTCCAAGATCAACAAGCGAGATTTCTATACGTTTTATAACCTCGAGAATCTCGATTACCTCATTACCGATGAAAATATAACTCCAGAGCAAAAGGAGTCTTTGGAAGGATTTACCTCGGTCATTCATTAGTTTTAAGCCTTCTGTGTTCGTATAAGCATTTGTCCCGGAAAACAAATGCTGGAAGCTTCGCAAAATAGAAGGGATAGAAATGAAGGTAGTATTAGGCTCAGACGAAAAAGGTATGAGTTTAAAAAACGTCGTTAAGGCTCACCTTGAAGGCCAGACAGACTATGAAGTTGTAGATTTAAGCGAAACTCCTCACGAGGACTTCGTCGAGTCTACCCTTGCTGTTGCCAAGGAAGTATTGGCTGCAGACGATGTATTCGGCATCCTCTTTGATGAGTATGGCGATGGCTCATTTATGTCTGCTTGCAAGATCAAAGGACTTGTAGCAGCTGAAATCTCCGATGAGAGAAGTGCTTACATGACCCGTGAGCACAACAACGCAAAGGTAATTTGCCTTGGAAGTGAAATTGTAGGCCATAAGCTCGCTTGCAATATCACCGACCAGTTCCTCGCTTCTGACTATGCAGCAGGACGTCATCAGATCCGCGTCGACATGCTCAACCGCATGGCTTAATTTTCCAAGGAGATACCTATGATTATTGCATTAGGAAACGACCACATCGTTACCGATACTAAGATCTATGTTTCAGATTTTCTGAAGGCTCACGGCCATGAGGTCATTGACTGTGGATGCCACGACTACACTCGTACCCACTACCCTATTTACGGAAAGAAAGTCGGAGAGTGCGTTGCAAGTGGTAAGGCAGACCTCGGAGTTGTAATCTGTGGTACCGGAATCGGTATTACTAACGCTGTCAATAAAGTCCCTGGAGCTCGTTGCGCTCTCGTGAGGGATATGACAACTGCAGTTCACGCTCGCGAGGAGCTTGGGGCTAACGTTATTGGATTTGGAGGCCGCATCACCGGCCAGTTCCTCATCCAAGATATCGCTCTTGCATTTATTGAGGCTCAGCCAAAGTGCGACGAGAAGACCATGAAGCTCATCCAGAAGATCGATGCTCTCAATGGTGCAGATGAGAACCAGAGCGATCCTCACTTCTTCGACGATCTTATTCAGGATTGGGAAAACGGCGTATATCACGACTAATAACCATTCGCGTGGTTATTTCATCCCCTTAGTCAGCTCTCGTGAGTATGTCGGAAATAGCCACAATCGCTGGTAGTAGTACCCATACGCAATACATTTCACAATACCGAGAGTTGGTGTAGGAAGAAAGTTTCATCTTCTTGCGCCAACTCTTCTATAATCAAAGTATGAATGCTTATATAAATTCTTGGGTAATTTAATCTAAGACACTAAGCTCTGTGAATAAGGACAGAAAGAAGGTCGACTTTGATAGTAACGACAACCTTAAACACCTCAATTGATAAGTACTACAAGCTTGCAGTTCCAATCGCTCCAGGTGAGGTAACCCGCGTGGAAATGGCACTTGAAAACGCTGGAGGCAAAGGCCTCAACTGCGCACGCGCTATCCACACCATGGGTGAAGATGTAGTAGCTACAGGATTTGTAGGCGGAAACAACGGTCAGACCATCGTCGATATTATGGACGAGCAAAAGCTTCCTCATAACTTCGCACGTATCAAGAATCAAACACGCTGCTCTATTAATGTTGTAGATAGCAATGGCGTCTCCACTGAGTTCCTCGAGCCTGGAAAGCAGGTTTCAGAAGAGGAAGTTGCTGCTTTTGAGAGCATCTTCGAAGAGCTTGTACAAAAAGCCGATGCTGTTACTATTAACGGATCGATGCCAAAGGGACTCGAGGTCACCTACTACAATAAGCTCATTGAACTTTGCCATGAGCAAAACGTTCCTTGCTTTTTGGATACCTCAGGACAATTCCTCATTGAGGGGATCAAGGCAAAGCCTTATTTCATCAAGCCAAATGTCGATGAAGTAGCTCAGCTTCTGGGAAAGAGACCAACTTCTGAGAAAGAAATTATTGAAAGTGCCGCCGAGCTTCACAATCTCGGTATTGATAAAGTAGCGGTAACCTTAGGCTCTGAAGGTGCTATTCTTGCAACTTCAAAGGGAGTCTTCAAGGCACGCCCTCCAAAGATAGAGCTGATCAATCCTGTAGGATCGGGAGATACCTTCACGGGATCTTTTGCAGTATGCAAAGTACGTGGAATGTCTGATGAAGATGCATTGAGATACGCCATTGCATGCTCTGCAGCTAATTGCCTCAGCGAGCAGACTGGCGAATACGATATGGATACCGCTGAAGAACTTGCTACACAGATTACTATTGAACACGTGAAATAAGGAGAATCATGTTACAGACAACAGAACAAATGCTCAAGGATGCACAGGCAGGACACTATGCTGTAGGTGCATTCAACATCGAGAACATGGAATTTGCCATGGCTGTTATCAAGGCTGCTGAGCAAAAGAAGAGCCCTGTTATCTTGCAGACCACTCCAGGCACCATTAAGTATGCAAGCTTGGATATGTACACCAGCATCGTATCTGAACTCGCACACAAGGCATCTGTACCTGTAGCTTTGCACCTTGACCACGGAAGCTCTCATGACCTCTGCATGAAGGCTCTCAGGTCTGGATATACCTCTGTCATGATCGACGGAAGCCACGAGACCTTCGAGGACAATATAGCCCTCACCAAGTCAGTAGCTGACGTTGCCCTTGCTATGGGTGTTCCTGTAGAGGCTGAGCTTGGAAAAGTTGGCGGCAAGGAAGACGACGGTCCTGAGGTTAAGGGAGAGTCCCCATACACCGATCCTGTTCAGGCTCAGGAATTCGTAGAGAAGACCGGATGCACCAGCTTGGCTGTCGGAGTAGGAACTGCTCATGGCGTCTACAAGGGTACCCCTCACATCGCTATCGATGTTTTGAAGGCAATCCACGCAGCTATCGATATTCCTCTTGTATTGCACGGAACCTCAGGTGTACCTAACGACCAGGTTCGCGAAGCTATCCAAAATGGCGTATGCAAGGTAAACTATGCAACCGAGCTTCGTCAGGAATTCACTAAGGGCTTCATGGACTACATGAGTGAGCATCCTGATAACTTCGATCCAAAGAAACCAGCAGCTGCAGGTATGGAGCGCATTACCGCAATCGTAGCTTCTCACATGGACAATCTTGGATCTTCAAACAAGGCTTAAAGCTTTGCAACTTCGCTGAGTTCAGGCTCCCTGAACGTCACGTATGAATGTACGTCTTCCCCATCGGCTTCAGGGCCGGTGGGGATTTTCTTTGCAGACGATGGAATTGCTTGCGTGACGCGCGTCGGTAATGACTCGCTCGCTGACGTGCACCGGTGTTGACTCGCCCGCTTGACGTTGATGAGCGGGGAGGGGACTTTCCGCTTCACCTAAGGTGTGCTTCTGTTAATCGCAAGGGTTTTTAGTTGTGGGAAGATATTTGGAAGAAGATGAAGTATCCTAAAGATACATAAGAACTAATAGACAGGCAGAACTATGAACCTTCAAACTATACAATTTACCGGCGCTTATGGAACTTCCGGACAGCTTCCTGTATCTCAAAAGCCTGAGATTTCATTCGTAGGACGATCTAATGTAGGTAAGTCTTCTTTGATCAACAAGATCTTTAACCGCAAGAACCTCGCCCGTGTATCCTCAAAACCTGGTAAGACCTCTACCATCAACTTCTTCTCTGTGAAAGAATGCGATTTTGTAGACCTTCCAGGATATGGCTATGCTAAGGTTGCAAAGTCTGAAAAGGGTCGTTGGGCAGAGATGATCAATGGATACTTCATGCAAGATCGTGAGTTTGCCCTTGTAGTATCTCTCATCGATATTCGCCACGAGCCATCTGAGCTCGATAAGAATATGGTTCAGTTCTTGCTGGAGCAAAACCTTCCGTTCATTATCGTTCTAACCAAGGCCGATAAACTTTCCAAATCCCAGCAGCAGCGCCAGATTCAGATCATCCGCAAGTCATTGGGAGCAACAGACGAGCTTCAGCTCGTACCTGTAAGTGCACAATCTGGACAAAACATCGATCTTCTGAGGACCACCTTCGAGGAAGTTGTTGCAGATCTTTACCACTAATACAACAAAAGAGCAGGACACACGCGTGTCCTGCTCTTTCTGTATATCTATTGTAAGTATGTGTCTGCTAGATGCACTGTACGCTCCGTGCTCTGTGCACGGTGCACCCCACACCCTACATGCGGTGTCTCCCACGCTTCGCGTGCGACACGCTAGTTGATGCGCTGTTCACTCTCAGCATCGAAGAGGTGGATTCTCTCGGCTGCTGGATGTACCGAACACCTATCACCCTGCTCAAAGGTATAGGTTGGAGCAACCTTAACGACAAGCTCACGAGGGTAATTCGGCGCGCCTTCGTCAGCCGCCTTTACGTAAACGAGCTTCTCGCTGCCGAGATTCTCAACGATATCTACGATGTAGTCGTCACCGTCGGTGATGGTGAGGTCTTCAGGGCGTATACCTGCAATTGCAGTCGTTGACTCCTCATTGATACCTTCCACAGCAATAGATGCATCCAAAACATGAGCTACATGCCCTTCGCCTGTCGTTGCAACTTCAACCTCGAAGAGATTCATCTGAGGAGATCCCACAAATCCCGCTACAAACACGTTAGCAGGCTTTCCATAAATCTCTTCTGGAGTACCTTTCTGCTGAATAACGCCATCTTTCATCAGAATGATAGTCGTCGCCATAGTCATAGCTTCAACCTGATCGTGAGTTACATATACGGTCGTGGTCTTGAGGCGGTTGTAGAGCTTCATGATCTCAGCGCGGGTTTCAATGCGGAGCTTGGAGTCGAGGTTGCTCAAAGGCTCATCCATCAGAAAGACCTTAGGCTCCCTGACCAGCGCACGAGCAAGAGCTACGCGCTGCATCTGTCCACCTGAGAGCTGGCGAGGTTTTCGGTCGAGGTAATCTTCAATCTGAAGCATGGAGGCAACCTGGGCTACACGCTTCTCCACCTCGTCATGCGGGGTCTTCTTCAGAATGAGATTCATGGCAATGTTTTTATATACCGTCATGTGTGGATAGAGGGCATAATCCTGAAAAACCATCGCGATATTGCGGTCCTTAGGCAGCTTATCGTTTATGAGAACATCATCGATGAAGATCTCTCCCTCATCGATCTCCTCAAGACCTGCCAAAATCCTCAGAAGCGTTGATTTTCCGCATCCGGAAGGGCCTAAAATAACAACGAACTCCCCCTCATTCACATCAAGATTGAAATCATCAATAACGAGAGATTGTCCATCGTAGGACTTAGATATGTGTTTGAAGGAAATACCATTCATTTTGATCCCTTTAAGTCATGCATTGAATATGGGTAATTTGTCATGAACAAACAATGCTTCTTCTATAGTAGCGTATTAAACTCTGTAAATCTGTTTCCACATCACACTCAGGCAAATAACCTATACAATTTTCCTCGTAAATAGGGTAATCTATTGAGTAACAGTGTGATTGCACATGCATCACACAAGACTATTTCACGTCTTCTTTTATGCACTATCTGACGTGTTATATCAAACGCCACATTGGCCGAGACAGAAAGGTAGTCTATGAAACTCACCAAGAAGTTCACTGCCTTCATCCTTGCTTTCTGCCTTGTAGCATGCACAGGTCTTTTGAGTGCATGTACAAACAACGAAAGCAAGCCTGAAGAAACCCAGACCCTTACCCTCTTGATTCCTGAATGGGGAGCTCCAAGCGAAGAGATGCTCAAGCAATTCAAGGATGAGACTGGAATTGAGGTTGTAGTAGAGGTTGCTGGATGGGATGAAATCAAGCAGAAGGTATCTGTTGCATCCTCTGGAAACAACGCAGCTGCTGACCTTATCGAAGTTGACTGGTCATGGGTTGGAGAATTCACCAGCGCAGGATGGCTTGAGAAGATTTCTGTTCCAGAGAGTGTTCAGAAAGACATGCCATCTCTCACCTACTTTACTGTAGATGGACAAGCCTACGCTATTCCTTACACTAACGATATGCGTATTGCCTACCTCAACACCGACATGAGCAAGAAGGCAGGGGTCGAAACGACTCCAACCAACTGGACTGAGCTCGAGCAGGCTTTCGGAAAGATGAAGAAGGCTGGAGTAGATCATCCAATGCTCTTCCCTCTTACTGCTGAGGAGAAGACCACAACCTCCTTCCTCACCCTTGCATATACACGCAACAACGTTGTATTCAACAAGGACAACACCCTCAACCGCGAGAGCGTTCACGATGCATTGACCCTGCTTGAGAAGATGGTCAAGGAAGGATACATCAATCCTAACAATGTATCTACCCCAGGAATTGATGTCTTCAAGGGCATTCAAAACGCTAATGGAGCATTCCTTGAAGGACCTTCCTCCTACCTCACCAGCGTCAATGACGAGAAGGTATCAAAGGTAGTAGGACAGGTTGAGGCAATTGAATTCCCTGGTAAAGAAGGCCCTGCAACCAAGTCCATTTCCTTCACCGAAGCTGTTGGAATCTCCTCATTCTCAAAGAATAAGGAAGCAGCTCAGAAGTTCATTGAGTGGTACTACCGCCCTGAGACCCAAGCTCAGCTCAACCGCGCAACTTCCCTGCTCCCAACTCGTACTTCCGTACTTTCTGAGATGATTCACTCCGGAGAGATTAAGGCTCCTGAGTTTGTAATCGCTCAGTCTCAAAACGTTGATACCCCATTCCCAAATGGTGTACCTAAGTACTATGCTCAGATGAGCAGTGAGATTTACAACATCGTAAATCAGCTCGGACAAGGTAAGCTTACCGCAGACCAGGCTACCGACATGATGGTAGAGAAGGTCGATGCCCTCGCTAAATCCCAGAGCTAAGACGTACAAAAATATGTTCCACTCAAACGGGACCGGCAATTATGTCGGTCCCGTTTCTTATGTCTCAAGGTTCTCTTGCCATGCGTTATAATTGAAGTACCATTTACTAAAGGAGACGTTGTGTATACTACCAAACGACAAAAGCGCATATATCTATTACTACTTCTACCTTGTGCTTTGCTGTATATCACGACTGTGTTCTTTCCTATCTTTACAACCTTTAGCTTTAGTCTAGAAAATTATGTGCTAACAAGCCCTCAAGACACGCGTTTTGTAGGATGGGGAAACTATGCTCAAATCCTTCAGGATCCACAATTTCATACATCCTTGCTCAACAGTACTTTGATTTTGGCCTATACGCTGATTTTAGGACTTGTGATAAGCACTCTTATAGCACTTGTTCTCAACCGCAAAACAAAACTATCAGGAATCTTGACTGCTATTACAATCATCCCTTGGGCCCTGCCACCTCTTGTGAATGGAATCATGTGGAAGTTCATTTTCTTCCCAGGCAACGGCCTTGCAAACAACTTGCTTCTAGGAGCGGGAATCATTGACGCTCCCGTATCTTGGATCAACAACCGTTGGGTATTTCTTTTGGTAGTGTCTCTCGTGGTTGCTTGGAGAACGATTCCGTTTTGTGCTGTGGTTATCCTCTCCAACCTCCAATCTATTCCTGAAGAATACTACGAGGCCTTCTACCTTGATGGAGGATCTCGCTTCCAGGCGTTCAAAAACATTACCCTTCCTTTGATTATGCCATCGATGGGTATTGTCCTGATCAATCTCACTACCGCGGCAGTCAACGTCTTTGACGAGGTTATCGCCATGAGTGGATATCAATTCCAAAACCAGACCCTGCTCGTTTATAACTACACCACGACCTTCAATTACCTCAACTTTGGCATGGGAAGTGCTATATCGTATATCACCATGCTCTTGACGGGAATCTTTGGCTATTTCTACGTAAGAAATATGACAGTTGAGAAAGTATATTAAGGAGACGACATGAAACACAAACCTGGAGCCTTATACTACATCGCCTGCATATTCCTTATATTGTTTTGCCTCGGCCCTATTATCTGGTGCTTCATAATAAGCATTACTCCTGAAGGAGATCTCCTATCTGATGGTTCAGGAATTATTCCTCAGGCAATTACGTGGGAAAACTATCGTTCCATCTTTAGTGCGGATTCTCAAGACAGCAAGGTTATACTGTTGGGACTTACCAACAGTATAAAGATTGCACTTTTGACCCTTATCATTGGAATTCCCCTTACTGTAGTCACCGGCTATGTCCTCTCCATAGCGGAATTTAAAGGCAAGAAGATCTTCATCAACCTCCTGCTTCTGACCATTGTTATTCCTGTCTTTAGCACCATCATTCCGATATACAACATGTTTAGAAATATGGATCTTCTGAATTCGATGTTTTGGACAAGCTTCATCTATGTATCATCTGCTCTTCCTCTAAACACCTGGATTATGATGAACTACTTCAAGCAGATGCCAAAAGTTCTTTGGCAGGCAGCCGCTCTAGATGGCTTTAATGAGAGGCAAACGTTCTTTAAGGTAATACTTCCTATTGCCACACCAGCTGTTCTAACATGCACTTTGATTATGTTTCTTATGGCCTGGAAACAGTACGTTATCCCTACTATCTTGCTTTCAGGATTTACAAGCAGAACCATCACCATGGTTATGAGCGACTTTATAGCACGCGACTTCATCCGTTACGGAATCATTGCAGGGTGCGGAATTCTAGCTATAGTTCCACCTGCAATTGTTGCAGTTTTGTTCAGGAAATTCCTGATTTCAAACATGGCTAGTGGTGCAGTTAAATAGAACGTTAATAAGTTACAACTTTTGATACATATAATGCCGATACAGAGTCGCGTAGAGCGATTGTCTGTATCGGCATTTTTTATTTACTTGCGAGCGTGAAGAGCGGGATGTTGCCCCCCCCTGTGATGATCTGAGAGTAGATGTGAGGTATCTGAACGGTAACGTCCATAATGTTGGTGTATGGGGTAAGTTAAGTAGTTAAAGAAATATAAAAATAGCGGTAATCCTTTAGAATGGGATTGACCA
>RCNH01000645.1_pt1 | contig 13610 bp, 8 predicted proteins | sample 2041161 | NCBI WGS metagenome assembly RCNH01 (sample SAMN09708215, study PRJNA481090) | Feces metagenome, whole genome shotgun sequencing project. | biome: feces | host: Leptonychotes weddellii | place: Antarctica: Sion Island | collected 2010-03-01 | reverse complement strand
GCAGGCAGACGCGCCAACCGGTGCAAAATCGAATTGAAATTCAGTTCGCCGGTTTCAGAAAGCGAAATATCCGGCGGGAATGCCGATTTTTCCAAACCGATTCCCACAGCATACATTCCGGCTGCATGAATGGCAGTGATTCCCGCCTGCGCATCCTCAAACCCCACGCAATCCGCCGGGTCCAATCCCATTGCCGATGCACAATTCAAAAAGACCTCCGGGTCCGGTTTTGACCGTTTGATTTGGGAAGCATCTGCCACATAATCGAACATGGGGCCCAGCTCCAGCTGTTCCAAAACAGTGAATGCATTGCGGCTGGCCGATGCAACCGCCAAACGGAGGTTTGCGTTTCGGGCTTCTTTTAAAAAGCACTCCACTCCGGGCAAAACATCCGTTGGAACAAGCCGCTTGATCATTTGCACATACCACTCATTTTTCAGCCGGGCCAGCTCCTGCTTTTGTTCCTCTGAATAGCGGTCAAGCGCTTTGTTATGCCGCAAAATCACTTCCAGCGATTGCTGTCGGCTCACTCCTTTGAGTTTTTGATTGATTTTGGGATCAAAACAAAGGCCTTCCCGGTCAGCCAGCTTTTTCCATGCTTGGTAGTGGCAGTGGGCTGTGTCTACCAATACACCGTCCAAATCAAAAATAAACGCTTTGGGGATCATAGGCTCACCTCACTATAGGGCTGATCTTGGCACAAAACGCAGTGTGTACCGGCAAGGCACACCGGCAGCTTTTCGCCCTGTACCGGGTCCAGCCAATCACAGCGCAGCAAATTATTTTTCTTGCGAATGCTCAGGCGCTTACCCTGATAGCACAGCTCTGCCGAAAATCCCTGCCACTCTTTGGGCAGATGCGGGTCCACGTACAGGGTGCCTTGACTTTGGGTAATGCCGAAAAAGCCGCTGAACACCATCTGCCAAGTTCCGCCGAAATTGGCAAAATGGATGCCGCTGATGGTGTTCATCTGCCGATCCTCCACATCCAAAAGGGCGCTTTTTTCAAAATAAGCATAGGCTTTTTCACATTCCTGCAGCTGTGCCAGCAGCCAGCCGTGGGGTGCATAGCTCAGAGAGCTGTCGTGTGCTGTGCGGGGCTCGTAATACTCGCAGGCCCTGCGCTTTTGCTGCTTGGTAAAGGCATGGGGCAGCAATGCCATGAGCAGCACCACATCCGCCTGTTTGGTTACCTGATACAGCGGGAGCGCTTCATAAGGCAGAGTGGAATCGATGATCCGTTTGCCGGTGGGCTTTGCCTTTTTAAGATCCAGTCTGCGTCGTTTTCCGTAGCCCGCATCTTCCAAAATGAGCTGCTCATCTTCGGCGGTGGGAATGACCAGTGCCTGTGCAAGCTCTGCCATCCGGTTTGTTTCATCCGGTTCGAGCCGAAGCTTGCAGCAAAGCTCTTGCCATGCCTGCGGATGGCTGCGTTCCATCCATGCAGCCGCCTCTGCCGCTGCCGTCAGATTCAGCTTGGCCAGCGTGTTGGTGTAGGCGTTGTCATCCACAAACACATCGTATTCGTTGGGGCCGCGCACACAGCGAATGTGTGCCGTTCCGTCCGGGTCAATATCACTGCGGCTGAGCCAGAACCGGGCGGTTTCCAGCATCATTTCGGCACCGCCTTCCAGCAGGATCGAGCAATCCCCGGTGATCTGGATGTACTGCGAAAGGGCAAAGATCACATCTGCGGTAATATGAATGGCATAAAATCCGCCCCCGTTTGTGGGTGTTTGCTCTTCGCCCAGCGCATTTACCTGCCACGGATACTGCGCCCCGTTAAACCAAAGCTCTTTGGCCCTTTCCTTGGCCACAGCCAAGGTGTTTTTGCGGAAATTCAGCAGCCGCCGGGCACTCTGCGGCTCACTCCAGCTGAAAAAGGGCAGCTGGAAAATTTCGTTGTCCCAAAAAACGCAGCCCTCATACATTTCGCCCGAAAGGCCTCTTGCCCCGATGCTCACACGATCGGTGTGAAGAGGGCAGGCCGCCATCAGCTGGAACATCGCATACCGAAGGGCACACTGATCTCTCACCGGGCCTTCCAAGCAAATATCGCAGCTCTGCCAGCGCTTTTGCCATTCGCTGCAATGATCTTGCAGCGCTTGATCGTAGTTTGCCAAAATCGGTTTTGTCTCGGTTTGGGGAACCCGGAGCACCTGCACGGCTTTTTGCATCACCAGAACATCCCCGGGCTGCAGCTCCACGGTGCAGCAGCAGCCGGCTTCGGTTTGAGTCGATCTGTCTTGGGTTTTGACTTCCTGCCCGTTCAGGCTCACCCGAACACTCTGACAAAGCTCCAGACGCACCGCATCCGGGCCGTCCAAAAGGATCTCCATCCGCTGGCTTTTGATGCTGCGCCGGACAATGTGATCCCGGCCGGGCTGAATGGGCAGGGGCTCTGTGCTCTCCCAATTCAAATTGGTCACGGCACTGTCGATAGACGCTCCCAGCATCAGCTGAACCGGCTGCAAGGCCTGAATGGTCACTTTTTGCCACAGCTGATCCTCGCTGCACAGGCTGGCAAAGCGCTCAAAGCAAAGCTTGACCAGTGCTTTTGCCTGGCGGGTATGGGTATATGCATGGGTATAGACCCCTGTGGAAAAATCCAATTTTTGAACAAAATCGGTATTTTCCGGCAGGATGCGCTGACCATCCGCCTGCAGATCCAGCCGCAGCATCTGCGGCAGATTGCAAAGCTCCCGGCTTTCGCCTGTGGCCGCTTCTTTATAGCCTTTGCCAAATACGCCGGCCATATAAATACCGCCCAAGCCTTCGATGCCTTCCCTCTCTTCTTCAAAAAAGCCCCGAACGCCCAAATTTCCGTTTCCGATGGTGAACAGCGCATCCCGACTGGCTCGCCGCTGCCGATCGTACTCTTGATTCGAGATATTCCACTCCGAAAAAAGCATGATTTATTGATCCTCGCTCGAATAAGTATAGGGTGAAAAATTGTAGACCTTTATATTTTGTGCCAGCGGGCGCAGCGGGCAGACGTGACCGTTATTCAAAACAAATCGGGGCATCTCCTTCCAGAGATAGCTTTCGTCCACCACATTTTTTTCGCCGGTCCAGCCCAGATCCCGACCGAATACATTGCGGTCCTTTCGGCCATACAGCTGATAGCAGGCACGGCTGAAATAGTCCATAATGACCCAGCGGGGGCCGTCTTCCATCCAGATGCAATTTCCGCCCAGCACTACGCTGCACTGTTCGTCCGGGGCAAAAAAGCGATCCCAAAAATCGGGCTGCAGCTCCTCAGTCTGATCGGCAAAATACAAAAAGTCATGACTCTGCCAAGCGGTGCAGGGGGCCACATCGGCCTCGGTATACCAATCGGTTGCGGGACACACAAATCCGCGCTCGGTTTGATAATGCACCATGGTTTCTTCCAGCTGATCGGCGCAAAGGGCCAGCTCCGCATCTCCCGTGATCTGTGCACAGCGCCGAACGCCCAGCATGGTCAGGCCGTTGCCCTGAATCTGCATGGGCTGGGTCAGGCGTACCCAAGTTCCGTCTGCGCGGGAATAGTATGCACGATGAATCCGCCGGCAGTTCTGCGCATCCTCAAAGGTGCTGCGGGCCACATGGCGGGCAAGGCGCATGGCCGCATCCAGCCAGCGGGATTCCCCATACTGCTCATACGCAAGGCAGAGCGGGGCAATCATCAATCCGTAATATTCGGCAGGTTCCAGCAGAAATTGATCTTTGCCGCCCAGTGCACGCCGGGTGCCGTCACATTCCTCATCCGGGAAGCCGGACACATGGAAGTTTTCGATCATATAATCAAGATCCTGCTGTGCTTCCTGCTCGTAACGATCCTCACCAAAAGCGGGCTTGACCAGCAGCTTTGCCCAGATGCGGGCATAATCCTGATTGCAGCAGGCTTCCAGCCCCGCACGGCCGCCGCCGTAATGAAGGCTTCCCTCATCCAGCACACGCCGAACCGACTGGTGCGCTGCTTCAATGGTCTCTTTGCTCAAAAATTCCCGGCCATAGCACACGGCAAGCCCCAGCGACAGCGCCGGGACCATATTGTGGATAAGGCCTGTTTTTGCCAGCTCTCCGGCTTGGAATCCGATATGGTAATATTCCCCGTCCGGACGGTTGTCTCCGGCCTGATAGCGCACCATCCGCTCAAACAGCTCACGGCCCCGCTCATCGTATTTTTTGCGCAGCAGCAGGGCGAGTGCAGGCAGCATGGGTGCTGCAAAGGTGGAATGTCCGCTGGTAAAATCCGCCCAAGTTCGGGGATTATCGCCCCAAACTGAGTGATTGTGAAATCCATAAATCGCACCGCTTGGCTGTACCCAGCTGTTCAGCCAGTTTCCCAGTGCGGCCAAATCAAATTTCTGCACGTTTCTTCCTCCTTACCATGGCAGGCATTTTTTGCCCAGCAGACGTGCCATCAGTTCCATTGCAAAATAATCGCCGTAGCTTGCGTAACCATCGCAGCCGTTTTGGCGGCAGAGCAGACCCGGGCAATTCTCGTCCAAATTCAGATACCCGTTCAGCAGAGTATCGGACGCAGTTTGAACATATCGGCGCATTCTGGAGTCTTCTTCGATTTCGAGATATTCCAGCAAACCACAGCACATGATTGCGGCAGCAGAGCTGTCCACATTCTTATCGCAGTTTGCCGGGTCATGAATGTCCCACCGGGTCCACTCGTTCCAGCGGCCCGCCGCACGGGCAGGCTGATCGGAAGGCAGGCGGAAGTCCCACACCGGGACACCGCTTTCGCCGCACTGGTCAAAATAAGCATAGGCCAATGTGCGGGCTGCCTGCCGATAGCGCTCAAATCCCGTGTACCGCCAAGCCAGTGCAAAGCCATACACCGCCCATGCGGTTCCTCTGGCCCAGTGTGAGCCCACTGCATAGCCGCAGTCGTTGAACTCTTCCACCGGCACGCCTGTTTCGGGATCAAACCGATAGGCATGGCAAACGCTGCCGTCCGGGCGGATAAAATGCTTGAGGGTGGTATCCGCGTGCGCTGCTGCCACGCTGGTAAAGAAGGGATCTCCGGTTTCTTTTCCCGCCCAGAAAAGCAGCGGGATATTCATCATGCAGTCAATGATGGCAAGACCCTTGCTGTGCGCAAAGAAGTTATCCTTGCGCAGCTCGGGTTCAATGTATTCGGGTATAGAATCATCCATACGGCCCCAAGCGCGCAGATAACCTCCGTTTGGCACAAAACGATGGGCCAGCACCTCGGCGGCACGAACCGACAGCTCCCGCATTTTTTCATCCCCGGTCATTCCAAAGCAGAAGGTGCTGTACATGGTATACATAAAGCCCAGATCATGCATGGTGTCCTCGGGAGTGTCAAACACCTTGCGCCGATAGGATTCATACAGGCTTTCAACCCAGCGCACCGGTTCAAAGCTTCCGGTTTGCTCTGCTGCCAGCAGCGCCATCCCGGTAAAAAAGCTGGGAGTCCAGCAAAAAACGTGCTCCACCGGGCGCAGACTGCTGCGCGGTGCAGCAAAATAGTCACCGTCCGGAGTGCCGGGAAATTCCCGCAGATCGGTACCGATCTTCTCCGCGTTTTTTACGGCTTTTTTGCAGGCCGCCAAATAGCAATTCAAAATCTCGGTTTTTTCCATATCCGAAATCTCCCTTACTTTTCCAGTTCCTTGATGCTTACGGTTTGACCGCTGAGGCGGGATTTTTCCGCAGCCAGAGCAATGAGGTGGCCTTCCACCGAGCTGGACACCTGAGAACGGCCGGTGTATGCGCCGTTGGTACGCATCTGCTTGACCACGTCTTCCATAAAGCCCTTATCGCCGCCGGAATGGCCCTCCGGGTCAGCATTCAGCTCATAAACGGTCTGCTTACCGCCCGCAAACAGGGTCACGGTGATCTTATCGTCCTCCACATCACCGGCGATCTGGCCCAAAGTGCCCATCACCTTAATGGTGCGGCCGCCCTCCCAAGTGAATCCACACATGGTAAACGAAGCGGTGATGCCGTCTTCAAATTCCAGATTGACCACCTGATGATCCACCACGGTATTATCGCAGTGATAAACACAGCGGCCGTAAGGACCGCGGCGCAGTGCTTCACGCACCGACTCATCGGTATTTTCCAAGCTTACCACCTTGCGGATGACCGGTACGTGTACGCCGGTGTCCTTGAGATAAATACGCTCGGCGTTATACGGGCAGGTCTCTGCCACCGGGCAGCCGTCCAAGCAGTACATCGGAGCGCCTTCGGGTGCATTCTCTGCTTTGAAGTGACCAAGGCTGCCAAACGAAGAAACCCGTGTACAGTGGCTGCCTGCCATCCAAAGCATAATGTCCATATCATGGCAGGATTTTTGCATGATCATGGAGCTGGTCTCATCCTCACGGCGCCAGTTGCCGCGCACAAAGCTGTGTGCCTGATGCCAGTAGCCCACGTTCTCGATCTGCTGAATGCTCTGCACCTTTCCGATCACACCCTGATCCAGCAGCTCTTTTACCTTGCTGAAGAACGGAGTGTACCGCAGCACGTGACAAACAGTGACCAGCTTGCCCAGCTTCTGAGCCTTATCGCGCAGTGCCACCAGCTCGTCGGCATACTGGCTCATGGGCTTTTCCATCACAACGTGATAGTCCTGATCCAGAGCCTTCATGCCCGGTTCAATATGCTGGTTATCCTGTGTGCAGATAAATGCACAGTCTGCCATCTTCGGCTGATCCAGCAGATCATGCCAATCCTCAAACACATTTTCGGCGGGGATGTTATGATCTTTTACAAAAGCCTCGCGGCGCTCACGGTCCGGCTCTGCCACTGCAACAAACTGAATTTCATCGGGATGCCGAAGTGCATATTCACCGTACACCTGAGCACCGCGCTGACCCGCACCGATCAGAATTGCCTTTACAACTTTTTCCATTTTATTTTCCTCCTTAAAATTAGGTAAACATCAGGTTCTGGGTGTTTTCCAGATGCAGGGTCCGCTCTCCGTAACGAACTGTCCAGCCGTTCACATCCGAATCCAATTCAAATTTCATCTTGTTTTCCATGCAGAGAAGGGTGAGAAGACGGCCCTTCCGCTGGCTGGAAGCAGGCGCTTCCAACTGCCAAACCGGGCGATGCTCACCATCCTGCATGGTACATACGCAAGCATTTTCAAGGCTCCAGTTTAAAGGAATCACCCGCAGTGTAACCGCTCCAACCTGAGCCCGCGCTTCATTTTTGTTCAGCTTCCATTCGCCAAAGCAGTTCAGCAAGAACTGCACATTTTCGGCTTTGTCCAATTCAAAGCGGTCTTCCAGCAGCACCAGCTCCGCAAAGGGCGATACCACTCGCCGCTGCACCTTTTTAAAAGGGCTTTCGCTCCATGCAGCAGTATCGTCACTCACAAATTCAACCCTTTCTCCCTCTTCCCGTACGGTTAGGATGCGTCCGCCTTTATCGTATCGTCCCTGACGCGCAGGAATGCCGTCCGCAAACACCGGACAAAGCAGGTTGTGAGAGTGCGCAAATCTCAGATACTGAAGTTCCGATTCAAAATAGAATCCGCAGCCGCAGTCCGGGCAAAGTGTTTCTCCGCCCGCCTCCAAGATAATGCTTCCCTTATCTTCATGAAAATGGCTGCTGCAGGTAGCTCCGGAACACAAATGCAGATGGGTGGTAAGGTCCTGTCCTTTTCGCACCGAACCCAGCTGCCCGGTTACGGGAAACAGCCGGTTGACCTTTTCTTCCGGCTGCTGTGTGCCATCCGGCAGCGGAGCCGAAATCAGTGCAAAGGTGTCGCCATCCATGTACCCGCCTTGAATCAGCCGTTCATACAGATTTTTCCATGCCTGTTTGCCGGTAAACTGATAAAAGCTTGCCGCCAAAGCGCAGCGAATGTGGTTGCTGGGGTGCGCATCGTTGATGGGGAACATCACCGTGCTATTGTCTTCGCAGGAAATCATCGAAAGCTCAAAATCGCCTGTTTTTGCAAAGAGGTCTTTATAATAGGTAAATGGCTGCTTATAATGACGTGCCAACGCATAAAATGCCGGCAGCACTTCATTAAAGGTAAACATCCAGTAGCCCGGGCCTTCCAGCGTACCGCCGTCCTGCTGAACATAATTGCCGATCATCTCTTTTAAATCATGCTCGGAATATTTCAGATCCAGCTCGTAGCGCGGATGCTTTGGCAAAAGGGCCAGCTGCGCAAAAATACGGCCGTAACTGAACACGATTCCCTGATTCATCGAACGGATGTACTCCATGCGGCGGAAATCCGACTCGATCCGCGGCAGACCCTTCATGGCCAAAGCGTCCCGCAAGATCTGCTTTGCAAAAGGCGTCATGAGCTGACCGCACCAGTCCAATACCAGCGCAACCACCTTGCAGTAATGATTTTCGGTAAAGCTGCGGTGATGCCAGGTAGCTCCCGGCAAAACGCCCATCGGGGACTCGCACCAATACTCGCAGTGTGCTATGGCAAGTGCGTGGCGCACCGCCATCCGCATCATATCCAGATCATTTTCCACAAGGCCCACAAACGCCAGATTTTCGATCACTTCGCTGATCCCGTTGGCATTTCCGCCCTTTACCAGCTGATTTGCAATGTCACGGGCACGGCTGAACCGCTGGTCGTAATGCGGAACAAAACGGCCGATATACTCTTCCGGGCAGATGGACATCTGCGTTTGAGCCTTTTCTTTTTTTGCCTGATAAAGAGAGCGGAACGGCTCTTGCGCCAGCTTTTTGCGCAGCTGTGCCAGTTCCTCTCCGTCCATCAAAATTCCGATTTCCGGCACAGGGGTCTGCGGCATTTCCGGAACAAAACAACCGGGCCAATCGTGAGGATACTGAGGCTTGCGAGCAAGCATCCGTGCAAGGCGTCCGCTGTGGGCAAGGCCCAGCCAGCTCATATCGCCTGCAACGCCGTCTTTGTCACAATAAAAAGTGAATGCAAGCGCTTCCATACGGCATCCCACGAAGGGAGCTGTATATTCGCTGCATACTCCTGAACCTTTCACCTTATCCAGCAGAGTTCTTTTTGTTCCATCGATCACCGCCGAAACGCTCACCTTAAAATCCTTGGGCCAGCTGGCAAAAATAATAAAGGTATCGTAATCGCTTACATCCAAATCGCAGCTGCGGCTCATTCTTAAAACAGGTTCGTTTTGAACGGTTTTATCCACTTGAATATCCACATAAGCCCACGCCTGATGCGCACAAGCCACTGCACCGGACAATGCTTCGGTTTTGTATTCATCAAACACGCAGTACCGGGGTTCCGTTTCCTGAATATCGCTGGTGCCGCCATCAAAGAACGGTTCAACAATGGCCTCTGCCTCATTGATCTCGATCAGTTTCATGATCTTTCTCCTGCTTTTAAAACATTGTTTTAAAAAAATCGGCGGGCGCAAGTCTTCTCACGCCCGCCTTTGACGCCGAATCGGCGCAGAATTTTGTTTTACAGATTATTTTGCAGCCAAGAATGCGTCGATCTGAGACTGCAGTTCAGCAGTAACCTTTTCCAGACCAGCCTTCTGCAGCTTATCCATCATCTCGGGAACAACGGTCTTGTAGTCCTGCAGACCAAAGTACAGGATGTCCTTATACTCGCCCCAGATAGCTTCGCAGGTTGCCAGCTCGGTCTCGATGGGAGTACGATCGGGAACAAAGCCGAACAGAGCGTCCAGATCAGCCTCTTCGTTGCCCTTCATGGTCTCTTCCCAGATGCCTTCAGCATCGTTTTCGCCCAGATAAGCGTTGAACTGGTTGCCCAGCATCCAAGCGGGAGCGGTCCAGCTGTTTTCCAGCTTCTTTACACGGCCGTCGACCAGCTCGTAGTCCTGACCTTCCAGACCGAAGAACAGCATGTTGGAAACTTCCTTGTTGCCAAAGATGTAATCAAACAGCTGGATTGCCTTTTCGGGGTGCTTGGAGTTCACGTTCACACCGGTCAGAGTGGACTGAACAGCATTGGTGTTGATGATCTTGGTGCTGCAGGGGAAAGATACCCAATCGGACTTATAAATCACCTTCAGAGCAGCATCCAGACCCGGCTTCATGCGCTGATAACGGCTCAGGATCTTGCCTTCGGTGAGCATGGTAGCTTCGTCCTGCATGGTAGCAGCGTCGGCAGGGATATAGCCCTTGTCTTTCCAGCTCTTAGCAGCAGCCATTGCAGCCTCGCTGTCTTCCAGCAGCATGGTGTTGGACAGCTTGTTGGTCTCGGGATCGAATGCCAGGAAGGGCAGGCCCATAACGGTGGAAACTGCCTCGTCGCGGAACATCAGAGCAAAGTCGAAGCAGCCGCCGCGGGTTGCATACTTATCGGGATAAGCTGCTGCCAGCTTTTCAAAAGCTGCGCTCATGCTGTCCCAATCTTTGATTGCGTTCACATCAATGTTCTGCTCATCAACAGCAGACTTGAGCATCATGAAACCAGCCTGATCGTACATAACCTGATAGTTCATCAGTGCGTAGATGCCGCCGTTCACACGGATGCCGTCCCACAGCTGCTCAGGGATGGTCTTCATCATGTTGGGAGCATTTTCTTTGAGCATTTCGTCGGACAGCTGCAGCAATGCGCCCTTACCGGCTGCATTGACGTAGTTGTTAGCCCAGCTTGCAGTAAAGCACAGGTCCCAATCGTCGCCGCCGGCCATAGCCATCTGCATCTTGGTGTTGTAATCACCGGGATCAACAAAACGCAGATCCAGAGTCATGTTGATGTCGTTCTTCAGCTTCTCGTTCACAGCAGCCATCACGCTGTCGTAGTTCTTGGGTTCTGCGCTGCGGATCATCCAAATAATATTGGTGGTTTCCTCTTTTCCTGCATCGGAAGCAGGTGCAGAATTGCCCTTTTCGGGAGCAGACTGGCCGCCGCAGCCAACCAGTGCGCTCATGCCCATGGCAGCTGCAAGCAGCAGCGAGCACATCTTTTTGTTTTTCATAGTGTCCTCCTTAAATATGTGTTGTTTTATCTTATCGCACATCGTTCCATGTGCGAAACGATACTGATTAACCCTTAACTGCGCCAACGGTCAAGCCGCGAGTGAAGTATTTCTGGAAGAAGGGGAAGATAAACAGCATGGGGCCCACAGCCAAAATACACATTGCCATTCGGGTACTCTCACTGGGGATGCTTGCCATATTGCCCAGCGCCACGTTGTTCTGCATGTCTTTCAGAATTTCCATGATGTTGCGCAGCATGACCTGCAGCATATACTGCAAGGGATACATATCCTTGTCGCTGATGTACAGCATTGCAGGCTGCCAGCTGTTCCAGAAGTCCAGCAGAGTAAGCATACCAACTGTTGCCAGTGCCGGCTTTGAAAGCGGAAGCACAAAGCGCAGGTAAATCGTTCCGTGTCCGGCACCGTCAATACGAGCCGACTCAATGATCTCGGTGGGAATGTCCCGCATAAAGGTCTTGAGCATCATCAAATACCAAACATTGCACAGAGACGGCAGGATCAATGCTGCATAAGTGTTTTTAAGGTGCAGAGTGTTGGCGATCAAAATGTAGGAAGGAACCAGACCGCCGTTAAAAAGCATGGTGAAGAAGAAGAAGAAGGTGATCTTCTGAGCAAACTTAAAATCTCTGCGGGAAATAACGTAAGCTGCCATGCTGGCAACGATCAAGTACAAGAATGTGCCGCCAAAGGAAACCAGAATGGTGACCTTGTAGGAATTCAGAATGGTTGACGGATTATCCAGAATGTACTTGAACGCCGTGGTATCAAACTCACGGAAGAAGAAGGGATAGCCCTGTGTACTGATCGACTGCTCGCTGGTAAATGCAATAAACACCACCGACAGGATAGGTACGATAAATACGATGGAAAGAAGAATGAAGAACAGATGCAAAAAAAACGTAACGATTCGATCATGCCGTTTGTTGGTAATCATAAAAACTCTCCTTTCCTTTTATTAATACAATGCGTAATCGGGGTTGATCTTTTTGACTGCGCCGTTTGTGATCACAACAAGCAGGAATCCAACAACCGATTTCAGGAAGCCCGCTGCCGAGCTCATACCGATGTTGCCGCTTTGAATCAGAGCACGGTACACATAGGTTTCCAACACGTCTGTGGTTGCGTACAGTGTTTTGGAATCCATAGGCACCTGATAGAACAGGCCGAAGTCCGAGTTCATGATTTTGCCCACTGCAAGGATGGTCAAAATGATCATCATGGGGTACAGGAACGGAAGTGTGATGCGGCGGGTCATCTGCAGGCGAGTTGCGCCTTCAATGGCAGCTGCTTCATAATAAGAGGTATCAATGCTCATCAGGCTTGCGTAATACATCAGCACGTTCATGCCAACGGTTTTCCAGATCTGAAGTACAATAATGATTCCGATCCAAGCTTCGGGCGTATTGTACCAGTCCAGTGTTTCGCCGCCCATGCGTGCTGCAACGGCATTGAGATAACCAAGGCGCGGATTCAAAAATGCATATACCACATAGGATACCACAACCCATGACAGGAAGTAAGGGAAAAACATTGTGGTCTGATAAACCTTCAATGCTGCGCGGCTTTTGAGCTCGTTGAGCAGCAGTGCGATAACCACCGAAATTACCAGAGTAAGAACAATGAACACCAGGTTATATCCCAATGTGTTGCGAATGATTCGCCATGTGTCCGGAGATTTGAACAAGAACTCAAAATTCTTCCAGAGCGGAGTGCTGAAGGGGCTGTTCAAAATTCCGTCTCGATAGCTGTAATCCTTAAACGCAACGATCAGGCCTCCCATAGGAATGTAAGAGAAGACTGTAACCAGAAGCATCATCGGCACTGCCATCATAAACAAACCAAAATTCTGATTTCGGTCATGCCGTTTTGCCTTACGCTTCATATCCGCGTTCGGCATTTTCTTTGTCATAAGTGCCATTATTTATTGTGCGCCATCCTTTCTGTTTGGAATTGTTTTCCGGTGCTTTTGTCAGTTCTCAGTTTACGAAAAAAGTGGTTCACTCACAAGTCAGCACATTGCGTTTTTGGTTTAAATATAAGGTTTAAACCTTGCGAATCAGTTCAAAATCCATATTTTCGGCTAGACTTATCCCTAAAAACTGGTAAAATGATAGTGAAATCAAGTTCAATCTTTTTTCGCTTTGTCAAAACATCCGTTTGAGGGAGGACATCGTATGCACGCATCCATCTGGCATTCACAATACTTTAAACGCATTTTCAAAAGCGTTTTGATTGGTACTTTTGCGGTATTGCTGCTCGGGCTGACTGTTATGTACGGTTCCTTTTTCAGACTTTCCGTGAATCATTTGGAAAAAGTAAACCGGCATTATATGGAATCCACTGTTTCAAACATTCATTATGATTGCTCCCGGAGTTACGATCTTGCCCTCAACTGTTATCTTTCAACCAGCGGCCAGATTTTGATGGCTTCCTACGAGCCTTCTTCTTTGGAATTTCTCCGTTCGGTTCGTGACATCAATGCCACCCTGCGCCAAGATCCTCTCATTCATTCCGTTTACCTCATCAACCCCAGAACCGATCGTATTTATACCTTTGTCTCGGACCTTCACCAAAGCTCCACCGCTCATTTTTACGATCAGGATCTCATACGCCGCCTTTCCGACAGCAGCACTCCTCTTTCCAGCAATTTCCCGCGTCTTGTTCAGGACTCCAATTACAAAGAAACCACCTC
>RCNH01000644.1_pt1 | contig 13615 bp, 11 predicted proteins | sample 2041161 | NCBI WGS metagenome assembly RCNH01 (sample SAMN09708215, study PRJNA481090) | Feces metagenome, whole genome shotgun sequencing project. | biome: feces | host: Leptonychotes weddellii | place: Antarctica: Sion Island | collected 2010-03-01 | reverse complement strand
GACCCCGTGCGTGACAGGCACGTATTCTAACCAGCTGAACTAACGCACCGTTTGTTCTTGGCTTTCGGAAGACTCGTTGTTTCCCGATTGCGTGTGCAAAGGTAGTACAAAAATTTATATCTGCAAATTTTTTCATAATTATTTTTTGCAGTCTCCATAGCCTGCATTGTCTAACTCGCCGATATTCAGACCTATGTTTTGTACAGCCGAGAGTATAAAAAATAAAACATTATATCGGCGGGGGGGGAAAATCCTCGCTTACCGATATAATGTTTTATCGTGTTGTGTCGGCGTGATGCTTATTTCGACACGAAGAAGAATCTTGAGAAGGTGAACATATCCTCAAACGGGGTCTTGTTCTCGGGTGCGGTGATGGGCAGCTCAACGCCTTCCTTACCGTCCAGCGAGATGTGAGAAATATATCCCGAACGCGAACCGCGCTTGTTGCCGGGAGCACCTGCAATAATCAGGTCGTTCACGTGAGCAATGTACAAGATGCGCTTGTCGGGCTGGATACCCAGCTTCATGGCTCCGGTGACAGCCTTGCTCTTTTCGATATCCTCCTTGGGAATGGTGTAGAAGTGAACAGGTTTGCTACCCTCCTGCGAGAAGTCGATGGTGTAAATCTTGTCCTTGTTTCTATCCTTTCCGGGGGCGTAGAGCATCTGCTTTGCAGCATCATACTCCATGCTGTTGAGTGCCAATTCGGGTTTGGGGTCCTTGAACTCGTGGATAATCTTCTTGTCGTGCATGGTCAGCAGACCGCAGTTGTAGTCGGAGTACTGGAGTACCAGCAAATCGTTGGTACAGAGATATGCGCGACGGACGTTCTTGGGCAGAGCCACCTCCTCAATCACCTGAGCGTTCTCGCCGCTCAATACGCGGAGTGAAGCACCGTTGATGGTGATGAGGTTGTTCTTGTAGCCGAATGCGCCGATATTGTTGTTGTAGTCCGTGTCGGCGATTTTCTTCACGGTACCATCCTTGAGATTGAGGTGGAAGATGTTCTTACCGTGGTAACCGATGAAGGCATTCTCGGAGTTTACAGCCTCCAGGAAGTCGTAATCGGGGCCCTCGGGCAGTTCATAAGATACCTGACTCAAGAGCTTGAGGGTCTTGGCGTCAAAAACGGTAGCCTTTGCCTTGAGGTTGGTATCATCGAGCAGCCACTCGCGCTTTGCGACAATCACGAATGCATCTCCTGTCGAGAGAAGACGGCAGTCGAAGCCGAGAGTAATTTGGGGGTGGAGGTCGGTGTCGAGCGTCTGACGGCTCGCACCCGAGAGAATGTCAATGGTTACATTGGTTTCGGGGTCGATAGCCGCCAATTTGGCCTGGGGAACATCGCGCTCCGATTCGTATCCCGAGTTGGAAGGAATCTGGCTCTGGTCGAGGACGAACATATAACCCTCATAATCTCTGTAAGGGCGATTGGGGTCTTCTGTATCTGTGTCGGTACCTGTATCACCACCGCCGTTGGGGTTGGTGATGGGATCATCGTCCGAGCATCCCATCATAAGGCTGCCGAGAGCGAAGAATGGCAATAAGTATTTGATTACGCTTCTCATTGTTTTGGTGTTTTATTTTACCAGTTCGTATCCGGGCTGCTGGGGGAGAAGGTTCTCCTGGAGCTGACCGTCGATAATGTAGTCTGCGGGAATCTTGCCCGAGAGCTTGTTGCCGCTGACGTAGAACGAGGTGTAAACCACGCCGTAGTATACGCCGTTAACATAGTAGTCGTGGGGAGTCTTGGCGGGCAGGTTGCCGGTGAGGTTGTTGTTGGTGAGGCTGACAGCTACCAACAGAGGCTGCTGCTTGCCACCCAGCTCGGCAGGAATCTCACCTGTGAGGTTGTTGTTGTCGAGGTAGAGCAGACCGAGGTTCTCCATCTGCGAAGCTACGGCAGGAATCTCACCCGAGAGCTTGTTGCTTGCCAGCGAGAGACGGAGCATACGGGGCAGCTGTGCGAAGGTTGAGGGAATGGTACCTGTGAAAGCGTTCTCGTCGGCATAGAACTCCTTGAGAGAGGTCATCTCGCCCATCTCGGCGGGAATCTCACCTGTGAGCTGGTTGCCCGAAACGAAGAAAGTAGAGAGCTTCTTGAGCTGACCCAGCGATGCGGGAAGCTCACCCGAGAGCTTGCAACGAGCGATGTCGAGATACTGGAGGTTCTCCAGCTGGCCGATTTCGGCAGGAATCTCGCCGGTGAAGTTGTTGCGGCCGAGGACGATGTACGAAGCCTTGGTCAGCTGACCGATTTCAGCGGGAATCTCACCCGACAGGCAGGTGTTCTCAGCCTTGGGTACAAAGCCGTTCTGAGTCATGTCCCAGGGTGCGCCCCACAACTCGAGCGAGTCCATCTGGGTGAGCTGGCCGATTTTGTCGGAGATTGAACCGTGGACATTGCTGAAGCGCATCTTCCATACGCGGAGGTTCTTCATCTGGTAGAACTCCTCGGGGATAACGCCACCCAGACGGTAGTTGTCCGAGAGATCGAATACCTCGAGAGCGGTGAGGTTACCCAGCTCTGCGGGGAGCTCGCCACAAAGGCGGTTGCCACCCAGACGCAGTGAAACCACGCGCTCCTGACCATCTACGATGGCGGTCTTCACGCCATACCAGTCTTTGAGTTCGCTATCGCTTTCCATCCAGCCACCGTTACGGCTCCAGTCGTTACCGTTGGTTGCCTCGTAGAGAGCTACCAGTGCCAGACTGTCGCTACGGAAGGCCTCACCGCGAGTGGCCAAAACTTCCTGTTGATTTGTGCTTGTTGAGGGTTGAAGGTCCATGTCCGATTGACGCTCGCAACCGGTCATGCCCATGGCTCCTGCCACCAGGAGCAAGGCGAAAAATTCTTTTTTTAACATACCTTGTTTTTTATAAAGTAACAATAATTAGGTCAAAATCTCTTTGGATGATTTCTACGCACGAGGAAGTGAGAGTGTCGTTGCCGACTATGTGCTGACCTGCTTTGTGGGGGCGTTGCCGCATAGGGTGCGTAGTGCGTTTCCCGTCAAGGTATGTCATGATTTTCTCCAATCCCCGGAAGAATATCATCGTGTGCAAAGGACAAGCCGGTGGCAGGTATTCTGACTTGCTCCTCCATTATTCATATCGCCTTCCCATCGTTTATTCGACAGTGGCTCAATCCCTAACGATTGTTGATATGTGGTTTTATCGGGGCTTACAGCAGCGGGACTGTTCAGGACTTACACCTGATTCCCTTTTGCATCGCATAAAGTTGCGAACCATCAGCGCCGCAAAAGTAGGAAAAGAAACTGAAAAAGCACAATTTTTTTGCAGAAAAACACACATCTGTTAGTGAAGTTACCTATTCATAGTGAGTTAAAGCCGCGGAATGTGGCGGAACTGTAAGTACAAACAGAGTGGCGAGTGTCGGATAGCATTATTAAGTATCGTTAATAATGTTAATTATTTGTATTTTAACGTGTCGAGTGCTGTGTGACCGCCCATAACAGCCGATAACCCCATTTCCCGTCCGAAAAGCATAAAATATCGGTTTACAGAATTTTACAATGGCCACAGACGCTCCTTAAACCGCAATTTGGGCAGGCATTGCATGGGGCGTCCGCCACCGTCCCCGTCTCTCCTGTTTCCCTCTGCCACTCTGCAAAAAAAAGATACGGACACCGCCGATATTGCGATGTCCGTAGCCTGTGTCGTGTAGGGCGTTGCACCCTAAAAAACAAACCTAAATCTCCACCTTGAAGAACGCCGCTCCCGAAGCTGCAGCGGCGGTGAGTCCGATTTTCGAATCCTCGAAGATGACCGTCTCATGTGGCGTGCAACCCACTCTGCGCATGGCTTCGTGGAAACAGTCGGGGGCGGGCTTGCTGCGCTCGATGTCCGCACCGCAGAGAATGCCGTCCACATAGCCCTCCTTTTGGGGGTGCTCCTTCGAAAAGCCGATGCCCAAATAGTTCATGGCGTTCTCGATGTTGGCACGACTGCCCGTCGATACAATCCACACCTTTACCCCCGTGCGCTGAAAAGCACGACAGAACTCCCACAGCGGACGGTTGATTTTCAGCGAGTCGAAGAAGTCGGGGTAGATGTCTATCTTGCGCAGACGCAACTCCTCGCGTTTGTCGAAGTCGTTGATGCCCAGCGATTCGAGAAATTCGTGACAGCGCATACCGAAATATTTGGCTTCGTACTCCTCCTGCGAGATGGTGTAGCCTGCCTCGCCGAGGGTCTTCAGATAGGCACGTGTGTGCGCACTGCGTGTGTCGGCGAGCGTACCGTCGAAGTCGAGGATTATCAGTTTTATGTTTGAATTTATCATCGTATCAGTCAAATGATTGCATTCCCGATTGTGAAATTCTCACCATACGTTCATACTCCGTGGGGTTCAACTCCATGAAGAAGTAGTGAATGGGATCGACCCTCATGCCGTGGAGTCTCACCTCGTAGTGGAGGTGGGGTGCCAGCGAAAGACCCGTGTCGCCCGAACGTGCGATGATGTCGCCGCGGCGCACCTTCTGACCCCTTCTGACCTCTATTTTCGAGAGGTGGCTGTATGAGGTTTCATAGCCGTTGCCGTGGTCGATGACCACCGTCTGTCCCGATGTGGAGTTACGTTGTGCCACCTCCTTGACCATGCCGTCTGCCGTGGCAAAGACACGCGAACCTTCGGGAATGGTGTAATCCACACCCTGATGCGACTGCAAGGTCTTGTAGAAAGGGTGGATACGCATACCGTAGGAGGCAGTCAGCAGGGTGAACTGTTTGTTGATGACGGGCTGTATGGCCGGTATGTTGTTGCATGCCGCACCGTTGCGACAGATGTCGGCGTGGAGCTGACGGTAGGTGTCTGTGAGCTCGCAGAGCTGTGCCTCGAGGACGGTGATGCGGTCGCTGAGGTCCTGCTTCAACTCCGATGACGATTTGTCGGTGATGTTGTTGTAGGTGATGGCCTTGCGCTTCTCATACTCCGCCTCGAAATCGTAGGGATCGGACTCAAACAGGGCGCGGAAAACGTGACGGTCTCTCTCCGAGAGGTTCTGCAAGACCATCGACAGGGTGTCGTAACGGCTTACCAGAGCCTCGTACTCCTTCTTGAGTCCGTCGGTCGAGTGCTTCAATCCATACTCGTAGGGCGTGTCGAAGAACAGCGAGATGGAGAGGTAATAGAGCACGGCAATACCCGACCACACGAACAGATAGACCGTGCCGCGCAGTATGTTCTGTTTTCTGCGCTTCTTTCTGCGCAATCGTTCCAAATCTTTCTTTCCTGCCATCTTGTTACAACTTTTCGTAGTTGGTTTCGCGGATGTTCTCCATCATCTTTTCGTAGTCTTCGGGAGTCATCTGGCGGTTGAAATAGTTGATGGGGTTCACATGATGCCCCTTGTGAATCACCTCATAGTGGAGGTGCGAGCCGGACGAGATGCCGGTGTTGCCCATCAGTGCGATGAGCTGTCCGCGCTTGACGGAGTCGCCGGCTCTGACGAGTACCTTGCTCAGGTGGGCGTAACGGGTCTTGTATCCGAAACGGTGGTCGAGCAACACCTGCTTGCCATAGCCGCGTATGGGCGAGACGCTCTCCACCACGGCATCTCCCGTGGCGAATATCGGGTCACCGATTCTGCCGCCGAAGTCCACACCCTTGTGGGGTCTCACGTAACCCAACGTGGGGTGCATACGGTGCATGTTGAACGCGCCGATATGTTTGTTTTTGAATCGTTTGCGGTCGATGGGCCAGATGGCGGGAATGGCCTCTGACATCTGCTCTTTCTTGTGCGAGAGGGTCTGTATCTCGTCCAGCGAGACCGACTCCATATATATAGCGCGTGCCATGAGGTCCAGCTGTTGCCAGGTCGAGGTCATCAGCTCCTCGTAGTTGTCGCCGTCGAGGTGGGCGTATTTCGAATCGGGGTAGGGCTGCCAGATGCCTGCCGTGGAGAGGGTGTCGGTCGAGAAGAGCGAACGGTAGACGAAGTTGTCGCGGTGGCGAATGTCGTCGATGCGCCGCTGGGCGGTGCGTATCTTGTCTTGCAAAATGCGGTATTTGATGACCAACTCCCGATTTTCGCTGTTGATTTTGTAAATTTTGGGGGTGTAGAAGAAGTACGAAAACAGCACATTGGCTATTGACACAAATATAAAGCCCAGCAGAATCTCCCGAATCAGTCGGTAGGTTCTCAATCTGAAAGATTCCGATACCAGCTCATGCGAACCGATTTTACTCTTTTTCGATGGCTTTCGGGTCTCTGAAGTATGCTCTTTTTGCATCATTGGTGAAAAAACTCCTGTTTATAACGTGCAAATTTAAGTTTAATTGTGTAATTTTGCAACTTGTATTGAAACGTAGAATTAGGAATAAATTATATGGAATCAGCAAAAATTCGTCAGGCCTTTCTTGATTTTTTCGAAAGTAAGGGCCACGCCATCGTTCCTTCGGCACCTATGGTTGTGAAGGGCGACCCCACATTGATGTTCACCAATGCGGGAATGAACCAGTTTAAGGATATCTTCCTGGGCAACACTCCCCGTAAGTATCCCCGTGCGGCGGACACCCAGAAGTGTCTGCGTGTGTCGGGTAAGCACAACGACCTGGAGGAGGTAGGACACGATACCTACCACCACACCATGTTCGAGATGCTCGGTAACTGGTCCTATGGCGACTATTTCAAGAAAGAGGCCATCGAGTGGGCTTGGGAGTTGCTTCACGATGTCTATCATCTGCCTGCCGAGCGTATGTATGCCACCGTATTCGAGGGTTCGGAGGAGGACGGTGTTCCCTTCGACCAGGAGGCCTACGACTACTGGAGAAGATACCTGCCCGAGGAGCATATCATCCGCGGTAACAAGCACGATAACTTTTGGGAGATGGGCGAGACAGGTCCCTGCGGTCCCTGCTCGGAGATTCACTTCGATTTGCGTGACGAGAGCGAGATAGCCCTCAAGCCGGGTCGCGAGATGGTCAATATGGGTCACCCTCAGGTCATCGAGATTTGGAATCTTGTCTTCATGCAGTTCAACCGCAAGGCCAACGGTTCGTTGGAGGAGCTGCCTGCGCACAATGTCGATACAGGTATGGGCTTCGAGCGTCTTTGCATGATTCTTCAGGGTAAGAAATCAAACTACGATACCGACGTATTCCAGCCCACCATCGGCCGTATCTCGGCACTTTCGGGCAAGAAGTACGGTGAGGACGAGAAGTGCGACATCGCCATGCGCGTTATCGCCGACCACCTCCGTGCCATCGCTTTCTCGATTGCCGACGGTCAGCTGCCCTCGAACGTGAAGGCCGGCTATGTGATTCGCCGTATCCTTCGCCGTGCGGTACGTTACGGCTACACCTACCTGGGCTTCAACGAGCCTACCCTCTGCAAACTGGTTGCAGGCCTTGTAGAGCAGATGGGTGGTCAGTTCCCCGAACTGAAAGCACAGCAGACCCTCATCGAGAAGGTCATCGAGGAGGAGGAGGCTTCGTTCCTGCGTACATTGGCTACGGGTATCAACCTTCTGGACGGCGTCATCGCCAAGACCAAGAAGGAGGGCAAGGAGCTGATTTCGGGTAGCGATGCATTCGTTCTCTACGATACATTCGGATTCCCCATCGACCTTACCGACCTTATCGCTCACGAGCAGGGTATCGGTGTCGACCTTCCCGCCTTCGAGAAGGAGTTGCAGGCACAGAAGGAGCGTTCGCGTAATGCGGCTGCCGTTGATACCGATGACTGGGTGGAGCTGTTCCACATCCGCGAGAGCGAGTTCGTGGGTTACGACACCCTCACCGAGCAGGTGAAGATTGCACGCTACCGCCGTGTGACCACCAAGGGTAAGACCTCTTACCAGCTGGTATTTGACAAGACCCCGTTCTATGGCAACGGTGGTGGTCAGATTGGTGATATCGGCTACATCGAGAGCGCCAACGAGCGTATCGACATTGTGGCTACCGAGAAGGAGAACGGTCTGATTTTCCACGTGGTGAAGCAGCTGCCCGAGAATCCCGAGGCAGAGTTCACCGCTCATGTTGATGCCGAGAAGCGTCAGGCTGCGGCCAACAACCACTCGGCTACCCACCTCCTGCACGAGGCTTTGCGTAAGGTGCTGGGTACTCATGTCGAGCAGAAGGGTTCGATGGTGACTCCCGAGACCCTGCGTTTCGACTTCTCTCACTTCCAGAAGATGACCCGCGAGGAGGTTCGCGAGGTGGAGCGTCTGGTCAATCGTGCCATTCGTGCCAACTACCTCCTCGAGGAGAACCGCAACGCCACTCAGGAGGAGGCCAAGGCAGCAGGTGCCATGATGCTCTTCGGTGAGAAGTATGGCGACAAGGTGCGTATGGTTCGTTTCGGTACTTCGGTCGAGTTGTGTGCCGGTACCCACACCAGCGCAACCGGTAACATCGGTCTGTTCAAGATTTTGTCGGAGAGTGCCATCTCGGCAGGTGTGCGCCGTATCGAGGCTGTGACCGGCGAGCAGGCAGAGAATGTGGTCTATGCCGCAGAGGATACCCTCCACAACGTGGGCGAGTACCTCAATAACACTCAGATTGTACAGGCTGTGAAGAAGGTTATCGAGAGCAACGAGTCGCTCTCGAAGGAGGTCGAGCAGATGCGCAAGGAGCAGATTTCGGTGTGGGCCGAGAAGATTGTCAAGTCGGCACCCGAGCAGAACGGCATTCAGTGGGTGGCTCTGACCACCGACCGCCGTCCCGACTATATCAAGGATTTGGCTTACAACCTCAAGTCTCGTTCTACAAAGATAGTGATGGTTGTCGGTACTGTTTCTGAGGGCAAACCCTCGCTGACCATCATGCTGGGCGACGACATCGTCAAGCAGGGTGTCAATGCGGGCAAGGTTATCCGCGAGGCTGCCAAGCTGATGAACGGCGGTGGTGGCGGTCAGCCTTTCTTCGCCACTGCGGGCGGTAAGAACCCCGAGGGTGTGCAGGCTGCCGTGGATAAGGCTGTGGAGCTGATTAAGGCCGAGCTCAATTAATGTGATTTGTAATTATAAATTTTAAGTATATGAACAAGAAAGTATTACTGATGATTCTTGATGGCTGGGGTAACGGTCATCATGACAAGGCTGACGTGATTTACACGGTACACCCCCAGTACATCTCCAAGATGACGGAGCAGTATCCCCACGCGGAGCTGCGCACCGATGGTGAGAATGTAGGTCTGCCCGACGGACAGATGGGTAACTCGGAGGTAGGTCACCTCAATATCGGTGCCGGTCGTGTCGTTTACCAGGATTTGGTGAAGATCAACCGTGCCTGCCGCGACAACTCGATTCTCAAGAACGCCGAGATTGTCAAGGCATTTGAGTATGCCAAGAAGAACGGTGTCAATGTTCACTTCATGGGTCTGACCTCCAACGGTGGTGTTCACTCGTCGTTGGATCACCTCTTCAAGTTGTGCGACATCGCTGCCGAGTATCAGATTGAGAATACCTTTGTTCACTGTTTCATGGACGGTCGTGATACCGACCCCAAGAGCGGTAAGGGTTTCATCGAGGCTTTGGAGCAGCACATGGCCGCTTCGACTGGTAAGATTGCCACTGTCGTAGGTCGTTACTACGCCATGGACCGTGACAAGCGTTGGGAGCGTGTGAAGGTGGCTTACGATGCTCTGGTTGAGGGTATCGGCGAGAAGTCTACCAACATGGTTGAGGCTGTCCAGAACTCTTATGACAAGGATGTAACCGATGAGTTCATTCTGCCCGTTGTACGTGTCGATGAGCAGGGTAATCCCGTGGGTCTGATTCAGCCCAACGATGTGGTTATCTTCTTCAACTACCGTAACGACCGTGCCAAGGAGCTGACCATCGTGCTCACCCAGCAGGATATGCCCGAGCAGGGTATGCACACCATGCCTCTGCACTACTGCTGTATGACTCCCTACGATGCCAAGTTCACCGGCCTGCACATCCTCTTCGACAAGGAGAACGTGCCCGACACCATCGGTGAGTGGGTATCGAAGCAGGGCTTGAAGCAGCTGCGTATTGCCGAGACCGAGAAGTATGCTCACGTGACCTTCTTCCTCAATGGTGGTCGCGAGGACAAGTTCGAGGGCGAGGAGCGTATCCTCGTATCGTCACCCAAGGTGGCAACCTATGACCTCCAGCCCGAGATGTCGGCACCCGAGGTAGCCGATAAGCTGGTTGAGGCTCTCGACTCTCAGAAGTTCGACTTCATCTGCCTGAACTTCGCCAACGGCGATATGGTGGGTCACACCGGTATCTACGAGGCTATCGTTAAGGCTGTCAAGGCCGTTGACGGTTGCGTGGAGAAGGTTATCGAGGCTGCAAAGCGCAACGGTTACGAGGTCGTTCAGATTGCCGACCACGGTAACTGCGACAATGCCATCAACTCCGATGGTACTCCCAACACCGCTCACTCGTTGAACCCCGTGCCCATCGTAGTGGTTTCGGACCGTGTGAAGAGCGTGAAGAACGGTATTCTGGCTGACGTTGCACCTACCGTATTGTCGCTCATGGGTCTCGAGAAGCCCGAGGAGATGACCGGTGAGTCGCTCGTTGAGTTCAAGTAGGAAATCAACTATTCCCGATAAGAAAAGCCCCTGCATCGCAAGATGCAGGGGCTTTTTGTGTAAATGTGTCGGCCGCGAGGGTTAGTACAGCTCTATAAATTCGTAGCTGTTTCCTACTGCCGATAGATATTTCATGAACTCTTCCCGTGAGATGACCACCGTGTAACGGTTGTCGTTGGGGTGGAACGAGTAGGAGGGGAGTGCCTCCAATTGCTTGTCAAGGAAGAGGTGAACATGCTGTTCGGGGTCGTTAATCAGCCCGAAGGGCGATACCGAGCCGGGCTTCAGTCCCAACCACTTGTCCATGCGCTGCTCCGAGGCGAACGACAATTTGCCCTGATGGAGACGATGCTCCAAATCGTGAATGGCCAACGACTGCTCGCTGTCGAAGCAGACCAGATAGTGACGGTTGCCCTTGTGGTTGCGGAAAAAGAGGTTCTTGCAGTGCTTCGAACCGTCGTCCTTCCAATACTGACGGGCAATCTCTATGGTCGGTGCTTCGGGGTGCTCGTACCAGGTATATTTTATGCCGTGGGCATCGAGGTAGGCGAAGACCTTGTCTCTGCGTTCGTTGTCGGCCATGGCTATGCAAAGGTTTCGATGTTCTTCACGATGCAGCCGATGAGTCGCTCGACCGACTCCTTGGGCGACCACGCATTGTGGGGCGAGAGCAACAGCTTTTCGGGATTATTGACGTGGAGCAGGGGATTGTTCTCCGTGAGGGGCTCCTCGGTGAAGACATCGAGTGCCGCTCCGGCAATCGCACCGCGGTTGAGTGCCTCGGCGAGATTCTTCTCATTGACGATGCCACCGCGTGCCACGTTGATGATGATGGCGTTGGGCTTCATGATTTCCAACTCGGGAGCATCGATGAGGTTGAGGGTGTGGGCATTGAGGGGACAGTGAATGGAAATCACATCTGCCCATGTGAGCAGCTCGCACAGACTCATCGCCTCGTAGGCTTCCTCGCGCTTCGTGCCCGATGTGGAGGTGTAACGCACCTCACAACCCAGAGCAGTGGCTACCTTTGCGACCTCGCGGCCGATGTTGCCCAGACCGATGATGCCCCACTTGGCACCGTAGAGACTGTAAGTCGGACGACCGAAGTGGAACTGGAGCGACGAGTGTGCATATTGGGTCTTGGTGTAGTTGTCGTAGTAGCCGATTTGGCGGTAGAGTGCCAGCGCGGCACCGATGGTAGTCTCCGTCACGGAGTGGGTCGAGTAACCCACGGCGTTCTTCACGGTGATACCCAACTCCTCGGCGGCCTTCAAATCCACGTTGTTCATGCCCGTGGCGGCAATGGCTATCAGTCGCAGGTGGGGCAGTGATTCCATCGTCTGACGGTCGATGACCACCTTGTTGCTGATGATGACTTCGGCTTCCCGACAACGCTCCACCACCTCATCGGGTGATGTGGTGCGGTAGCCCGTGTAGTTGCCCAACGCTTTGATGGGCTGCAAATTGGCATTTCCCAGCGAATACTCATCGAGAAATACGATGTTAGGTTTGGTATTCATATCTCTAAAGTTCTTTTTAAGTTGCTTATTCCATTTCTCCCAAAAGGTCGCGCACGACCACCGAGGCACAACCGATGCCGAACAGCGCGGGAATGTAGGAGATGGTTCCCATGTTCGACTTCTTGTTCTGCTCCTCGCACAGAATCATCGCCCCCTCGCGTATGGGTTCGGGCGAGAAGACGGCGCGAAATCCCTTCTTGACGCCCGCTTTGTGCAGACGCTTGCGCAACATGTGCGCCAGGGGGCAGTGGTGGGTCTTCGATATGTCCTTGATTTCCATGAGCGTGGGGTCGGTTTTCGCCCCTGCGCCCATCGAACTGACTAAAGGTATGCCGCGCTCCAATGCGCCGAGTATGAGTGCCAGCTTGGGCGAGAGGGTGTCGATGGCATCGACCACATAGTCGTACTTCTCGCCGTCGAGCAGTGTGTCCGTCTCATCGTCCTTGATGAAACGATTGACCACCTTCAACTCTATCTCGGGGTTAATGTCGCGGAGTCGGTCGGCGAGGATTTCCGCCTTCTGTCGTCCGATGGTGGAGTGCAGGGCAACCAGCTGACGGTTGATGTTCGACTCCGACACCACATCGGCATCGGCAATGGTCATGTGATGGACTCCGGCACGTGCAATCATCTCCGCGGCATAGGCGCCCACACCGCCAAGACCCACAACCAGCACGTTGGCGTGGCGCAATATATCAAGTTTTTCTTTGCCGAGCAAGAGCTCGGTACGTTCCAACCAATTATTCATTTCTTTCGAATATATCTTCGTAGTTTTTTAATATTTGTTTTTTGAGTTGTTCAATATCGCCACCCAAAATGGCATTCGCGCGCGCGTATATCTCTACAATGGTAGTCTCTGCGTCGTCAGTCTCCAAAAAGAGCTTCGACGGGGGAATGGCTTTCATCGCCGCCACGGTTTTGGGTGACGAAAGACTCCGCTCCCCGAACGAGAGGTAGTACCCCGCATCGGTGGCTCGCAAGGCCTGCTGCACCGAGCCGATGAAGCCGTGGAAAATCACCGCCCGCAGTTTCCGCCCCTTGAGCAGCGTCATCGTCCGCTCGAAGGATTTGACCGTGTGCAGCACCATCGGCAGGGAAAACTCCTCGGCCAGCTCGATGTGGCGGAGGAAAATCTCCTCCTGACGGTGACGGTCGGCCGTGCAGGCATAGTCGAGTCCCGTCTCGCCGATAAGGTCTGTTTTCCTTGGCGAGAAACCACTGCCCGATGAATTACTCTCCGCCGTGAGCCGCTCCCTTAGTTGCGAGAGAAACTCCTCGCAGTCGGTGTCGTCCACCCACCAGGGGTGAAGTCCCTCGAAGTGGGGCTCACAGGCGCGGAGAGTCGGCCTGTGGGTGTGGATATTGACATAATCCCATTTCATGGTGACAAATGTAGGAATTTTAAGGAACTTTAAAAAATATTGTATGGCAGATGAAAAAAAATGAAAAAAAATTCGTACTTTCGCACGCGGATAAAACTGTTAATATGTTAACAGTTTTTGAAACAGACTACTAAAAGTCCAAAATAAACATTCAAACATTTTTAACCATGTCGAAAATCATTAC
>RCNH01000643.1_pt1 | contig 13617 bp, 13 predicted proteins | sample 2041161 | NCBI WGS metagenome assembly RCNH01 (sample SAMN09708215, study PRJNA481090) | Feces metagenome, whole genome shotgun sequencing project. | biome: feces | host: Leptonychotes weddellii | place: Antarctica: Sion Island | collected 2010-03-01 | reverse complement strand
AAAAAAAATGGCATTAGTATGCCTTGTGTCAACTTTTACACGCATCTAATAACATTTTCTCTCATGATTTAGTCTATTGTTTTTAGCACTTGTAATCATCAAACAAAAAAACCGCCTTATGGCGGTTTTCCGAACTACTATTTTACCATTATAGGAATCATAATCCATAAACCCCAAACAGCCTAAACACCCAATCCTACTGTCATATGCATCTGGTAAAAGACAAAACGCATGCAAAAGATTCCAATAAATATCAGCAATGAAGATACTCCTAAAACCCATCTGAGGTAATTTCGATACGAAAAGAAAGCTTTCACTAATACTAAATCAGAGCCAATACTGCATGCTATAAACGCCATCAACATAATATAGTAATTCGGGACTAAACTAATAGCCGACACAGTAGCATTAGACATAAAGCCCAGATTATAGTACTGCATACAATATCCGGCTACGTTTACTACAGCCGCAATAAAAGACATCACTATCAGTATCGCAAAAACCCGCTTAGAGACTAGCTCATCGCCAACACAAGAAATTGTCAATAATGCTACGACTGGCCCACATACTAAAGCGTTCACAATCAAATTGAATGGCACTACCCACATAGCCCACGTAACAATAGTAGAAGCACTATATGCAAACGCCATCGACAACAAAAAACCAATGCCAAGTACAATCTGCATGATAAGTAAAGCTTTTTGAAAGGCAATATTGGGATTGAGAACAAACGAATACAGCCATCCAAATTCCGCAACCGCCAGAAATAAAACAGCCGATATTATCTCTTTAGAAAGCGGACTATGGAAGGCACCTAAAAAGACATATAAAGCATTGGATGGATTTCCTAGGTGTGTTGCCGAAGCGACAAGCCCCACCAACACAACCACGAAAGGAAGTGCAAGACGCTTATTCAGTTCCAAGAAATCCGCACCACAAGATGATTTAGCCAAAGTGAAAAGAGAAACTATTACATACGCAACTACGCCTGACGGCGCAAGTGTAGTAAAAAACACTAGTGTTATCTCGTGAAACGCGGTCTCAAATCCCATATCATGCCTATCGATAGAAACGAGGATATACTACTTCCAACGATAACTCGTCCTTAAGACCTTCCAACGTTGCGTTTGTAAGCAAAGCCAACCCTTTATAAAATGAATGATTGCTACTCTCGGCCATCTGATCCAAAAAGTGTTTTGACCATGTTAGAAGATGCCGTGAGAGATATTCTTCCAATTTATCAGGACGCTGCTCTGCTATTGCAGCCATCAGACTCAGCATTAATCCGATATGGTCTTCTGGAGTCTTTTCATCCGAAAGTCGCTCAAAGCCATTTTCTCTCATCCAAAAACGAAGTTTCAACGTTGAAGCGCCAAATATAACACATTCCCTGTCTGTATATACTGAACCCCATGGTGGGCATGGCTTAGGATTAGGTCCAACAAAAAGACGTCGATACTCCCATACGAGGTCGTCTGTAGTTCCGTCCTTAAGACCCTTAACCATTAACGAAAGCATCTCATAAACTTCCGATTGACCAACAAATGGCCATTCTTGAGCAGCGGCGTCAACATCCAATGCAGCCATCGCAGTAAATAAGTCAGAAGCAGTTCCCTTTACGGGGTCTTCTAAATAGAATGGAGCAAGTATATGACCTACGAAAGACACCGCATCCATAATTTCGGTTTGAGTCTCATCCATTATTACATCACTCTCGCTAATAAATTTCCTGCAAATTAACCACGGACCCCTCATCTGATGTTGAAGGCACCATATCTTGACACGGCTTTACATACAATCGGGGATGGGTTACCTCAACATATGGAAGAGGCCGTACGTCCGCTTGCACACCTAGCTTGCACATTTCTTCAGCTACGCCAAAATCCAAAGCCCGTGCAGGGCAAGCCTCTACACATACTGGCTTCATTCCACGTACAACACGATCCCAGCAGCCATCACATTTAACAGAACAACCTAATTGCTTATCAACCTTGGGAGCATTATACGGACATGCTAAATGGCAATACCCACAACCAATGCAATGTAGTTTATTCACAAGAACTAATCCAGTTTCACCGTCAACATGCATTGCTTCAGTTGGGCAAACCTTAGTACAGACAGGATCCTCACAGTGGCAGCATGAAAGAGAGAAAAAATATCCAAAACAATCAGTATAAACGCTACCATCATTATCACGACATGTAGTGCCGCCTACATACTCATATACATTCCTATATGAAATGCCAGCTGGAAGATCATGAAAATCCTTGCATGCGAATTGGCAGGTCTTGCATCCTGTACAGCGACTTGCATCGTAATAAAATGCATATCGAGCCACAGCCAATCCTTTCATTATCACAAGAAGGCGGAATACCCGCTAAAAGCATCCCGCCTTCCATTCGTTTGACACCTAAGCTACATTATACCCGCAGCTTTCGCATTAAAGAAAAGGTTTATGCAAGGCCAACTTCAATTGGATTGACAACATCAATCTTACCGACAGGCTGAGCATCGGCTGAAGGCTTAATGAACAAATTAGGCTTAGTTTTTTCAGCATCTGGCAATGGAGAAATATTTGCACGATCGCCTAATTTTTCCATTTCTTCAACTGGGCCAAAGCTCAAAGCACGAGAAGGGCATGCTTCTACACAAACCGGATCCATGCCTAAAGCAACACGCTCAGCGCAACCATGACACTTCATAGAAACCTTAGTGTCCACATCGACAACTGGAGCATGATACGGGCAAGATTGCGCACATGCACCACAACCGATGCACTTCTCAGAATCTATCCCCACAAAACCAGTTTCCTCGTTTTTAGAAATAGCCTGTTGGGGACAATTTGCCATGCAAATTGGGCTATCGCAATGATTACATGCAATTGAAATGGTGTAGCTTACACAATTTGTGGTAAAGCAGCCATTTACATCGCGTTTTGTCTCTCCAGTCGTTGCTTCTAATACCTTACGGAAGGTCATACCTAAACCAAGATCATTAAAATCCTTGCACGCAAATTCGCAGGTCTTACATCCAGTGCAGCGCGTGCCATCAAAATAGAATGCCATCTGTGACATAATCATTCATCCTTTCTGAAGCTCGTCGCTTATGCCTTAGTAACCTGACAAATATTGCTGTGCTGTGGGTTACCTTTTGCTAACGGGGAAGGACGCTGAGTTGTTAAAGTATTAATGCTTCCGCCTCTGTCAATACCACCCTTACGATCACCATCATACCAAGCACCTTGAGAAATAGACACTGTTCCAGGCATCGTACGCGGAGTAACCTTGGCAAGAAGTTCAATCTTGCCATACTGATTCTCGACACGCACTACATCGCCTTGTGAAATTTTACGTTCTGAAGCATCCACTGGATTAATCCAGACCTCCATAGGATTTACCTCTTTGAGTGATTCCAGTGATCCCCAGGAAGAATGAATACGTCCACGATAATGGAATCCATTTAGTGCCAAAGGGTATTCCTTAGAATTAGTCTCAACGCCGTCCCACTCAGGAACATATGCAGCAATTGGAGGAAGAGTATCAAGACAACTCAAAGTATCATCATCACGCAACTCCCAACCTTCTGTATATTCAAGTAGGGCTTCAGAGAAGATTTCAATCTTTCCAGAAGGGGTAGACAAAGCATTTTCAACAGGGTCGTCACGGAATTTCTTCATAGATATAGTAGGTATTGCATCACGTATATAAACACCCATCTCCACAGCCTGATCCCATGTAGGTAACTTATCGTCCTTTTCACGGGACTCCTCATAGAGCTCCTTAATCCAGTCTTCTTGAGTCTTACCCTCAGTGAACTCATCATGAACGCCAAGCTTTTCTGCCATAAGCTCAGCCATTTCATAAGCGGTTTTACGCTCAAACTTGGGGGACGTACATGCAGTACCTGTAATCATATACCCATAGTCACTGCCAGTTGCAACTTGCGATAACTGCTCAAACCTGAACAAGTCAGGCAGAATAACGTCAGAGTAAAGAATTGAGTCGCACATCAAAGTGTCAATTCCTAAAATAAACTCACACTTAGATTCGTCTTCTAGAATCTCATGCGCCTTATTAATATCCGAATGCTGGTTTGTTAAGCAATTACCAGCATAGTTAATCATGTACTTAATACCAACATTCAGCTTATCTGCACCCTTAACACCTGCATTTTTAGCAGTCATCTCAGGACCATGATCAATCGCATCAGTAAACAGAAAGCACGGAATAGAAGTTTTTACCGGGTTCTCACCGCGTGGCAAGCTCACAAGCGATGGAGCATTCCTTCCCTCACGAGTACCGTTATTAGTTCCCGGTAAACCAATTTGGCCTACAAGACAAGGAAGAACCATGATAGACCATGCAGTCCATTCACCATTTGAACGACGCTGAGGACCCCATCCCTGGACAACATACAAAGGAGCGGTAGCTGCAATTTCTTGAGCTAAGCCTTGAATCCTATCCGCAGGAATACCTGTAATCTTGGAAGCCCACTCAGGGGTTTTTTCAACCATGTCGTAGCCCTCACCCATAATGTATGAGCGATAAGACATGTTTTTGCCCTTATAGTTTTCAGGCATAGTCTCTTCGTCGTATCCAACACAATATGTATGCAAGAAATCCAAATCAACCTGATTATTAACAATTAGCTCATGAGCCAATCCAGCAACCAAGGCAGCGTCTGTACCAGGATTAATCGGAATCCACTGGTCAGAATGACCCATGATCGAATCATTCATACGACAATCAATCATGTAAATTTTTGCACCAGTTTTTTCACGGAGACTTACCCAATCATAATGGGTCGTCAATCCACCTTGACGAGTTTCGGTTGGACTTGATCCGAATACCAAAATAAGTTTTGCGTCCCTGGCTGCACTAAATGACGATCCACCAGCACCTTTCTTACCGTACATATAAGGCGTAATGGTAGAAATCTGAGCTGTTGAATAGCTATTGTAGAAATTCAAATAGCCGCCAAGCAGACTTAATAAGCGATTAAATGGACGAGCAGTAGTACACGATACACCAGTAGCGTATGGAATATAGACCGCTTCATTTCCATACTTATCAATTACCTCTTTGAGCTTCGTGGATGCAATTTCAATTGCCTCATCCCAGGAAATCTGTTCGTATTTACCTTCTCCACGCTTGCCTACGCGCTTCATTGGATAGTTAATACGGTCAGGACTATTCATCCACTCACGATATTTACGTCCACGCAAACACGCACGAGGTTGAGGGTCATCAAACTTTGCGCCAGCCGTTGCACAAGTATCAACCCAGATTACTTCGTCATCCTGCACATGGAACTTCAATGCACAACGGCCAGGACAGTTAATAGCACAGTGGCCCCAAGTGGTAGTCTCTTCAGCCCCTACTGTGTTTGCACCAGTTTTCTTAACTTCCTTTGGAGCATCTAGTTCGGAATCTTTAGGACTACAGCCAAAAAGTGCACCTGTGCTAAAGGCAGCAGCACCTAAACCTGCAAGCGTTGAGCCCTTTACAAACGTGCGTCGATCCAAATCTGTACGCATGCTTCTCCCCTCTCATCCTTATTTTGCTTTGCCGCTTTCCCTTAAAGCGGCATTTCACAGGTCTTACCTTACCCGTGAATTCTTTTGACTTAAAACTCCACTTCCAAGTCAATTGCTGCCTTAACTATACATACTTTAACTAAATACCGTGTCACACTTTTCGTGCGAATTTTAACGTTTTCCCAGGTCAATTTTGCCACATCCCCACACAGTGTAACCACTTTTGCTTGTTTTAATGGTCAACAATAAAATTCTGTAGTAGATTATGAGAAATCCCTATCGTACTTTTACACCACCTAGGATGTTATATGGACATTTCCATGCTACGAAGCATCGCAAAACCTAGCCTCTTGTCGCTTGGCTATGGACTGTTCTTAGCCACCAATGCTGCATGCTTATGGGGCGGCGTATTTCCGTTTTTACCAGTTAATTTTCAAACACCGCAAACAATCTTTTGGTTCTTTTTAGCTGAAGCACTTGTTTTCTCTGTAAGCTATTTTGCAAGCACCCTTGGCGCGTACTTCTTTCCTGGCCCAACACGTAGATTCATTGTGCATCTGGCCACAGGACCATACTTTCTAGGATGGTGCTGCCTTATTGCTGCCATCTATTTTCCGCTATACAAATACCTTCTAGTTATTCTTGGCGGAAGCTTACTTGGACTGGGATCTGCGGGGTTTTATATGTTATGGCAACGCATTTTTGCAGGACTTGATTCAGACGTTGGAAATCATTCGCTTATCTTAGGCACAGCATATGGCGCAGGATGTTATTTTCTTTTATATCTTATTCCTCGTGCAGTTACTGCATTTTTGATTCCGCTTATTATCTTGCCGTTATTTGGTCTCGTTATCGTTCTTCAAAGTAGAACACTAAATACCAATCAAGCAATGTTTCAAGACATTCCACGCGAACATCCAACTGTATATAAGCATGTCATAGGCATTTACTGGCGAAGCGCTCTTAGTGTAGGCGCTTTGGGATTTTGTACAGGGATCTTACGTGCACTCGTTATCAGTCATCCAACCATAGGCTCACTAGTTAATATTCTATCAATGGAAGCATTGTTAGCAGCCTCTATACTTTTACTCATTTTATGGCAGCGTAAAAATCTTCACCTCAACATTACGGGTGTATATCGAGTATTCTTCCCGTTCGTTATTTCGCTATTTCTATTACTTCCTTTTCTACCAAACGAATACAGTCATTGGATGTCTGCAATTTTGTACGCACTTTATAGTGTAGCCATTATGATTACAATGATTCAGTGTGCACAAGTCTCCCGTGATCGCGGCATTAATCCTGTTTTTATATATGGATTTTTTGGCGTAATAATTTACTCCTTACATGATTTTGGCTTTATCTGTGGATCCGTCACTTCCTACGCTATCGCAGGTGTTCCACCTTTAGCAGTAGTCTCACTAATCTCTATTTACTCTTTGGGATTTATGTACTTTATTGGTCATGGTGGCTTTAAAAAAGCTCTATCCATTAAAGCCATCAATAAGGCCGAAGAGGCTGCCACAGTAGAACTTATTGCATTAAGACCTACACTGCCTAACTCTAGACCAATAAACATAAAGGCAAAAGCAATAAAACTCGGCACTCCCCAAAAGTCTATTGAACCTATATCTGAAAATTCAGCAGATACTATATCCCATGTATTTCAAGATCGCATCTCAAAGCAATGCGAACTAGTACATCAGCACTATCGACTAAGTGCTCGGGAAAAGGAAGTGCTTGAACTTTTATGCAGAGGTAAATCCGTTCCACGTATTGCTGAAGAATTAATTGTATCTGAAAACACCATCAAGACCCATACCAAGCGAATCTATACCAAACTCGACGTTCATAAGAAACAAGATTTGGTCGATCTCGTTAATTCATTTAATCCAATCGACCTTAATAACAAATAACTGCCGCTATAAGAAAAGGTCATATCTATGCAAAGATATGACCTTTTAGTTTTAACTATATAAAACTGCCGAGCTAAACACCAAATCAACTGTCTTCAGCCAACAAAGCGACAACGCGCTCATATACCAACTCGATAGCCGCATAGGCCAGCGATATATCCTTCACTTCAGAAGTATTCCAAATGCCTTCGCTTACAGATTGAGCGAAATCAGAATCGTATGGAATCTCACCTACAAAAGGCACGCCAATCTGTGCGCACACATCACGCAAGCGTTTAGACTCGTCAGGATTGATATCGGCTTTATTCACACATACTGCCACATTTGTGCCAAATTGTTCGATCATCTTAAGCAATCGCATTACATCAGAAATGCCCGATACAGAAGGCTCAGCAACAATTAACACCATATCTACGCCAGCAAGCGAAGAAATAACAGGACATCCGATGCCTGGCGAGCCGTCAATCACAGCAAATGGAGACAGGTTTATAGCATCTTGACCCAAACGTTCTTGCGCCAATTCAAGATTTCGTTTAACCCGTGAAACCAACTTGCCGGAATTACCACTTCCTGCCCGCAAATAGGCAGTAGAAAACACCTTATCGTCTATAAAGACCTGCGTTTGACCAATAGGCTCTGGTGTTAGCGTAATGGCATCAAACGGGCAGGTAGTCAAACAAACTTTGCAGCCTTCGCATGCAATACGATCAACCTCATACGCACGTGTTTCACGATTTAAAGAGATGGCGTCAAACCGACAAAATCGTGCACACATACCACATGACATACACAAATCTGAATCAATGTAAGCCCGCGGCACTCCCTCGAAAGGCTGCAATTCACAATTTTTTGGTACATACGAAGAAAGCTGCAGATTAGGCGCATCTACATCACAGTCAGCATAGGCATATGTGCCTGATAATGAAATAAACACACTAGCGACGGTGGTTTTACCCGTACCACCCTTACCACTTAACACTAGTAATTGTTTCATACCAACACCTCCTTATGCACAATACGCTGTACCAGATTTTGCAGTTCCACACAAAAAGCGCTGTCTGACGCAGCGGCAATTTGCGCACGTGATACCTGATGAGCGCGCTGTTTAGTGAATGGGATCTCCATCAAGATGTCAATGTTATGCTCTATACAATAGTCACGCGAGTGGTTGGTGCCTTCTACGACTTTATTCAAAATAACAGCACATGGCTTATTGAAAAACTTGACTAAACTATACGCCATAACCATATTATGAGCGCCAAACGCAGAAGGCTCAGCTACGATAATACACGCATCCGCATTACGCACACACGCTGCTGCAGCGCATGCAGTACCTGGAGGACAGTCAATAATATCCAAATCCGCAGCACCACAACCCCGCAAGAGTTCCTCAATAGCAGGCATGCCAGAGGTTTCACCTATATTCATGCGACCCTCACGTACATCAATGGCACCACTTGCGTAGGTATAAATCTCTCCCACGATACGATCAACTTCCGTGATTGCGCGTGCAGGGCATACACGAACACATCCACCACATGAATGGCACATACCTTCAAAAAACAAAGGACCATCCAACACAAAAGCCAAAGCACCAAATGCACAAAAATCTGCGCAAGCCCGACAACCGCTACACGCCTCTTGATTAATAGAAGGAATACGAACCGAGACAGAGCGGGTCTGCTCCGCATTATCTACAGTATTCGATCTTAGAAACAGTGAACCATTGGGTGTTTCAACATCACAATCCGTATAGGTAACATTTAAAGCTCGCTCCACTTCAAGCAGTGACGCCGCATAGGCAAGATTGACAGAAACAAACGTTTTACCCGTGCCACCCTTGCCACTTAAAACTGCTAATTTCACAGCACTGTCCTAATTTCCCCAGTTAAATCCTGGATGAGCTTCGTCGAATTCCAATAATGTGCCAGCCATTAAGGATTCCAAATTTTCACGAACAGAATTACCCTCAGTCTGATATACCTCGATATCAGCAGCTTCCAAAACATCCTGTGCATTTTTGCCACATTGTGGAAGACCCAAGCAATCAATACCCAAATCAACAATCACCTGCGCTGCACGAGTGCCAGCGCCACCCTCAACCTGTGCAGCAACATTTTCTTCATATGTGATTTGACGAGTATCGGAATCCAAAATAGCAAAATATGGTGCACGACCGAAAAAATTGTCTATCTGATGCTTATTAGCCTTAACAGGAACCGCGACCCTCATGATATTCCCCCTTGAAACATACTTTGATATGTCAGTATTTTAGTACTAATTGTTCAATTTATCATATCTTAGTGCTTTTTCTCAAATCTCTTGCCATCGATTCTTGAGTGTTACCAATACATACCTCTGGTGTTACGTTTTCTAATTGTGTAACACTTATGGAGTGTTATCATTTTTGTTTTCGTAACACTATAATATTTCCCATCGAGAATAAGGAGGACATAATGACCACATTCAAACGTGTTGCGTTGGCTGTTTGCACGGCAGCCTTAATGTGTTTTGCACTGTGTAGTTGTTCTGCTACAGAAAACTCAAACAGTGAGAATGTTGTCGATACGCCTGCAATCCATAGTGTTGTTGATGCATATGGACGTAACGTTGAGTTACCTGCCCAAGTCGACACCGTAGCCACTGTGGGAAGTGGTGCACGATTTGTCGTATACGCAGGTGCGCAAGATAAACTTATTGCTGTCACTGAGCAAGAATTAAAAGCTTCTCCAGCCAAGCCCTACACCATTGCATATAAAGATTTCTTTAGTACTCTTCCTGCTACAAGTAATGGTAATCACCTTATGGAAACCAATGTCAATGCCGAGCAGCTTTTAGAACTTCACCCCGATGTCATCATTTCAAGCCGTTCTGCAGCCGAATGCGATGAACTTCAAAAAAACATTGGTATTCCTGTTGTAGGAATCTCTTACCAAGATCAATTATTTACTGATGATGTTTGTACATCTATTCAGGTAGTAGGAGACGCATTAGGTACATCTGAGCATGCTAAACATGTTGTTGACATGATTAAAACCTGGGAAAAAGATCTTAATGAGCGCACCAAAAACATCACAGACGCCGATAAGCCAAGCGTGTATGTAGGTGCTGTTAATTACAAAGGCGCCCAGAGTTTTGGTGGCACATACTGCAACTATGCGCCACTTATGGCAATACACGCCAACAACGTAGCTGACGAGCTCAATAAAAATGGATCAGTAATTGTTGAGCTTGAACAGATTGGTTCATGGAATCCTGACTATATATTCTTAAATACTGGCAATATGGATCTTCTTAAAGCTGACTACGCAAGCAGCCAAGAGTTTTTTGACAACTTAACTGCCTTTAAGACACCTGCTTTATACACACAACCTGCTTTTAATTTCAATGGCACCAATATTGAAATGGGTATCTGCGACGCCTACTTTATCGGCAGCATCTTATACCCTGAAGCTTTTAAAAATGTCGACATGGCTAGTAAGTATTCCGAAATCTTTACTACAATGCTCGGCATGGATTACTACGATTTCATGCTTCAAAACCACATGGACTTTACATCTATGAGCATTGATTTGTAATTTTAATTTTATGTTTACCCATATGGACGCCTTGCTTATCTAGCGTTCACCTCCTCTACCCCCGATAGGAATCACATGGACTCATTACCTTCACCCACCCATTCCCTTAACGTCAATGAGTCACCCTCACATGTTGCAGCCTATCGGGGCTACATACATCACAAGCGCATCGTTATCGTTGCGCTTTTTTTCATCTTACTGGGGGTATGTCTTTGGTCCATTGGTATTGGCTCAAGTGGCATCTCAATTGCTGAAATTATTGCTGCATTATTTCACACAGGTGATACCTACAATCAAATCATTGTCTGGAACCTGCGCATGCCTCGCGTCTTAACCGCACTTGTTGGAGGTATTGCGCTTGCACTAGCTGGCTGTGCTTACCAAAGCATCCTACGCAACCCTTTAGCATCTGCAAGTACACTTGGTGTCTCACAAGGCGCCGCTTTTGGCGCCTCTGTTGCCATTATTATTATTGGTGGAGGAGCACTTTCATCTACCGTTGCCGATACAGCAGCGTACGAGGGCGTCCAGTTTGCAGTTAATCCTTATCTGACCGCCTCGTGCGCATTTTGCGGCGCTATAGCTTCCACCCTTGTCATCTTGACACTGTCACAACTACGCTTTATGACCCCTGAATCTATTGTCCTTGCTGGTGTTGCTTTGTCTGCCCTATTTACAGGTGCTACCACCCTTATCCAATATTTTGCTGACGACTCACAGGTAGCAGCCGTGGTCTTTTGGACCTTTGGTGACTTAAGCCGTGTCAACTATCAACAAATTGCCATAATGAGTGCTGTAACACTTATAAGCGCAATTTTCTTTTATCATCAGCGATGGAATTTTAATGCCTTAGAATCAGGTGAAAGAGCCGCACATGGTCTTGGTGTTAACACACATCTCATACGACTATCAGGAATGTTTGTAGCGTCCGCTGCTGCAGCATGCGTTATTGCGTTTTGCGGAATTATCAACTTTATCGGTCTTATTGCACCACATATAATGAGGCGCTTTATTGGCTCGGATTATCGTTTCTTGTTGCCCGCATCAGCATTATGTGGAGCCATTATCTTGCTTATAAGCGACATAACAGCACACGCTATCGTGTCTCCACTCATCCTGCCTATCAGCGCTATTACTTCTTTTGTAGGTGCACCTGTGTTTTTGTACCTACTCTTTAAAGGAATGAATAAGACATGCTAAAAGCCCAAGATATATCTTTTGCGTATCACGCACACAATCCGGTATTACAACATGTTTCTGCAGAAATTGTTCCTGGCTCGTTTCTCGCAATACTTGGTGTTAATGGGTGCGGAAAATCTACGTTTCTCTCGTGTCTTACTCATATGCTTAAGCCTAAAAGCGGATACGTGTATTTAAACGATCAATCACTTACACATATTTCTCGCTCGACGAGAGCCCAAAATATTGCGTTTGTAGAACAACATAGCCACGCTGGTCAACTTACTGTGTTTGATGCCGTGCTGCTCGGTAGAAAACCGTATATTTCTAGCGCACCTAAACCTGAAGATTTACAGGTTGTAAGTGAGGTCTTAGATCACCTAGGGCTTGCCGAATACAGTCTTCGTAGTATCAGTGAGCTCTCGGGCGGCGAATATCAAAAAGTTATGCTTGCCCGAGCGCTTAGTCAAGACACACCAGTACTTTTACTAGACGAGCCTACCAATAACCTAGACCCCGCCAATCAGCAAAGCGTCATGCGCGAATTACGACTCATTGCAGACACCCGTAATTGTGCTGTTGCAGCTGTACTGCATGACATAAATCTTGCACTGCAATATTGTGATCGATTCATGCTCATGGCAAACGGAAGGGTCTATAGCTATGGAGGTAAAGAGACCATAACGCAGCAGTCCATCTATGACGTTTATGGACTTAAGGCTGACATTATCTATCACAACAATCACCCATACGTTATTGCGTGCTAATACACTCAAGAAAGGAGCACTATGAAATTTGTTGAAGCATATTTTGACAGGCGCGCCGACAGCTGGAATGAGACATGCCATCAAGAATCCCCCATCATGGATGCCATCGTAGCAATCGCAGGCATACAACAAGATTCACGTATCTGTGATTTAGGATCCGGCTGCGGAATTATGGCTGAAGCATATAAACGTATAGGTAGCCCAGAAGCCACATTTGTTGACGTGTCGCATGCTATGATTAACCATGCTATCTCACGCTATGACTCTATCCCATCATTTCATTTTATTGCGCAGGATGCATATTCATTTACTGATGCACAAGGATTTGACGCCGTTGTAATTTATAACGCCTACCCACATTTTCTTGATCGCACTGGCCTAGTTCAACATGTTGCATCGCTACTAAAGTCCAACGGACGATTCGTTGTTGCTCATTCCATGAGTAGGGAAGCCCTCAATAAGCATCATGAAAACGTTCCTTCTGAGATCTGCTTTAATCTTTTACCAGCAAAAACAGAAGCGCAATACTGGCGTCCATACTTTTATGTAGACACTATTGTCGATTCTCCAGGATTTTATTGTATAGCAGGAACTGTAAAAGAATTATTTTCCCATACCGAAACATAAAAAGAGACAAAATA
>RCNH01000642.1_pt1 | contig 13626 bp, 11 predicted proteins | sample 2041161 | NCBI WGS metagenome assembly RCNH01 (sample SAMN09708215, study PRJNA481090) | Feces metagenome, whole genome shotgun sequencing project. | biome: feces | host: Leptonychotes weddellii | place: Antarctica: Sion Island | collected 2010-03-01 | reverse complement strand
CGCATGATTCCCGGCTTTGAGGAAGGTATCGAAGGCCACAGCGCAGGCGAAGATTTTGAGATTCATGTAACCTTCCCGGAAAACTATGGCGCAGCCGAGCTGGCAGGCCAGCCGGCGGTGTTTAAGGCGCATTTGGTGCAGGCATATGCAAGACAGGTGCCACCGCTGGACGATGCTTTTGCAAAGATGGCTGGTGGAGTGGAAACACTTGCACAATACCGTGTGCAGGTGCGTCAGCAGCTGGAAGAAATGCGCCGCAAAAATGCCATGAATCGGGCAAAGACGGAAATTGTCCGTCAGCTTGGTATCAACAGTAAGGGTGCATTGCCGCACGCATTGACCGAGGACGTGTTCCAAAACCAAATGCAGCAGCTCCAGCAGCAGTTGGCAATGACCCATAAAACAGTGCAGGGGTATCTGGCTGAAACAGGGCAAAAAATGGATGACCTAATTGCGCAGCTGCGTGCTGCCGCAGAGGAACAGGTGCGGGTCCATATTATATTATTGAAAATTGCTCGTTTGGAGGGTTTGGAGCCTACCGAGGAGCAGGTGGACGAAGAAATTGCAAAGAACGCAAAAAAGATGGGCTGTACCCCGGAGCAGTACGAGGAAGAAGTGAACCGCCGTACGATTTTCCGTGGTATTTGCGCTGCCCGTGCTGCGGATTTTGTAGTAGAGCACAGTATAATCGAATAATTACGCTGCAATACAGCAAACTAAAAAGGACCGCCGTATATACGGCGGTCCTTTTTGTAAGGGAAGGTTTACCGATAAGGCGGTTACCTGCCAAATTGTGCATCGTTGTTGCCGGATTTGGTGGTCCACATTTCCAGCTGGTTGATGGGGTCGTTAAAGTCCATAACCCAACCGTTACGGGCAATATCGTATCCGCCCATCTTACGGGTGTCCAAAAAGACCTTCCATTCCTGCGTGTCAATGCTCATATCAATGCCCAGCGCAGCAAAGTCAGACTGAATGGACTCTGCAATGGTAACGTGCGGGCCGGGGTTGGTCAGATACTCAAAGGACAGCGGAGTTTCAGAGCTCAGCATACCATCATCACCAACAACCAGACCGGCAGCACCCAGCAGGTTGGTGATTTCCTCGGTGTTGTCAGCAGCGGGGTCGAAGTAACCCAGTGCATCGGGAACCGGATAGGTGTAAGCATCGTCGTTTTCACGGAACATACCGCCGTGGCCGTCAGCTGCAACGTCAACAACAAAGCAGTTTGCAGGAACTTCACCGGCCTGCGTAATGGTTTCCACAATGTAATCACGGTCGATTGCCAGGCACAGTGCCTTACGCAGTGCGCAAGCCTGCTGGGCAGTACGGCCGGCATTCATCACTTCGCTGTTAACGTTGTTGGAAATGTAGTAGGTGCCCAAGTACGGGTCAAGGTGCAGTTCCTTACCCTGCTTCAGCTTTTCCATTTCGTCGGCAGGAATGTGGCCGTAGACAAAGTCCAAATCTCCGCTGGTAAAGGCGGTGTAAATAGCGGAAGTATCCTCGCTAAGCATAAAGTACAGCTTCGGCATAGAAACTTCGGATGCCAGTGCAAAGTTGGGGTTGGCCTCGAGAACCATGCTCTCGCCGTGTTTCCACTGGGTCATGGTGTAAGCACCATTGGTAACAAAGCCTGCCTCCAGTGTCCATGCACTGGGCTTAGTGCCGTCCGGGCTTGCAGCCTCCACGTGCTTTTGCGGAACCGGGTAGAAGGTGGGGAATGCACACAAATCCAGGAAGTAGGGGCAGGGTGCAAGCAGATGTACCGTAAACTGCTTGCCGTCGGCGGAAGCCTCAACCTTCAGGGTGCCGTCATCATTTTTTGCAATAATGTCAAACATGTAGCTGTAGTCGGAAGCAGTTTCCGGCTTGACAACACGGTTCCAAGAGTATAAGAAGTCGTTAGCGTCCAGTTTTTCGCCGTCGGACCACTTCAAACCGTCACGCAGGGTAAAGGTGTATACCATGCCGTCCTCAGAAACAGTGTAGGATGCTGCACAGCCGGGAACAATCTTTGCGGCGCCGTCGTAAGTCATCAGGCCAAGGAACAGATTGCATGCCAGACAGCCGGCATCCAGAGAGGTGGTCAACGCAGGGTCAACGTAATCGGGCTCAGGTCCCAGATTCAGGTTCAGGCTTGCGTTGTTGTTGTTCGCATTCTTCATGCCGTAGAAACGCTTCATGCCGAACACGTTGTTGTACAGGTTGGACACATATTCCTTCTGCAGGTATTTATCCTTGTAGAAGTAAAGCGGCATCAAAGCCCAGGTACCCATCAAAATATCTTCTGCTTCGTGCATCAAAGCTTCACGCTTGTCAAAATCGGATTCGGTACGAATTTGATCGATGAGAGGATCAAACTTGTTCTGCCAGTCGCCAAGCGCTTCGGCAGCTTTGTCAAACTCGGCCAGAATGGTGCCGTAGTCACCGGTACTGGCGGAACCAGAAGTAGTGTTACCATTGCCATTGCCTTTGCCACCGCAAGCGGTTAAAGCAGCAGCTGCGGCAACAAGACCAGTGCCCTGTAAAAAGGAACGACGAGAAATCAGCTTCATAATAATTTTTCCCCTCTCAATATAATGATGTAAATACTGTCCGCTAACAGTGGACGAATTTATTGTGGCTATTATATGCTTTTCTTCAGTGCTTTACAAGCATGAATTAAAAATGTTACGATTTTGCAACCATTTTAGTGAATGGCAGGAGAAATAGACTCGTAGAAGTACAAATCTTTGCCGAGAAAAGGAAAAGACTGCATTCAAATCGGCATAACTTGTACTTGATACAAGGACATTTTTGCGTAAAATGAGGCTTACTTGTTCCAGCAAGCCACATAATGACCATCGCCACGGTCGGTCAGCGGTGGGTGTGCAATAGAGCAGCGCTCGGTAGCGTAACGGCAGCGTGTACGGAACGGGCAACCGGTAGGCATCCGCAGCGGACTGGGAACATCGCCCTCCAAAACAATACGCTTGGAGTGACGTGCAGTTTCCGGGTCCGGGATAGGCACAGCACTCAGCAGGCTTTCGGTATAGGGGTGAATGGGATTGGCGTTCAGCTCATCGGCATCTGCCAGCTCCATCATACGGCCCAAATACATAACACCAATACGGTCAGAAATATGGTGCACAACCAGCAGGTCGTGGGCAATAAACAAATATGCCACGCCCAGCTTTTTTTGCAGGTCTTCAAACATATTGATAACCTGTGCCTGAATGGATACGTCCAAAGCGGAAACCGGCTCGTCGCACACAATAAACTTGGGGTTTACCGCCAGTGCACGGGCAATACCGATACGCTGCCGTTGACCGCCGGAAAACTCGTGCGGGTAGCGGCTTGCGTGCTCGGCGTTCAAACCGACCAGTTCCATCAGCTCCAGCACACGCTCGTGACGTTCCTTGCTGTTATGGCACAGCTTGTGTACGTCCAAAGGCTCTGCAATAATTTCCTCAACGGTCATGCGGGGGTTCAGGCTGGAGTACGGGTCCTGAAATACCATCTGCATCTGTTTGCGGAACGGCATCATGTCTGCATGGACCACACGGCTGCGGTCAATGGTGGGGTTACCTCTGCTGTCCAGTACCGGCTCATCGTTTTCGTCATATACTTCGCCGGAATCAAACAGGACGTTTCCATCAAATACGATACGCCCGGCGGTGGGCTTGTATAGCTGCAGCAGGGTGCGGCCAACGGTAGTTTTGCCACAGCCGGATTCACCAACAAGGCCCAGCGTTTCACCGGGTTTAATTGCAAAAGAAATATCGTCTACAGCCTTTAGCGGTGTAGTTTTACCCATTCCTGTGCGGATAGGGAAATACTGTTTCAGGTGGGAGACCTCAAGCAGATATTTTTCGTTTTCAGCCATTTTTCTGCGCCTCCTCTTGCTTCATTTTGGCAATGTTCATCCAGCAGGAAGCCAAATGGTCTTCGCCAACCCAAATTTCGTCCGGCTGCTGCGTCAGGCATATCTTCATAGCTTTATCGCAGCGTGGGCAGAACGCACAGCCTTGCGGCAGGTTCAGCAGGTTAATCGGTGTACCGCCAATGGGAACCAATCGTTCGCCCATTTTTTCTACAGTGGGGATACTGCGCAGCAAGCCTTTTGTGTACTCGTGTGCCGGATGATAGAAGATGGCATCTGCGGTGCCACGCTCACAAACACGGCCGCCGTACATAACGATAATTTCGTCGCACATGCTGGCAATAACGCCTAAATCGTGGGTAACTATAATAATTGCCATGCCCAGCTTTTTTTGCAGGTCCTGCATCAGTTCCAAAATCTGCGCCTGAATGGTTACGTCCAGTGCGGTGGTCGGTTCGTCTGCAATCAGAATATCCGGTTCGCAGGCCAGAGCCATCGCAATCATAACACGCTGACGCATACCGCCGCTCAGTTCAAAGGGATATTGGTTAATACGTTTGGTGGGTTCCGGGATGCCTACCAGTGTCAGCATCTCGATGGCACGTTCCCGTGCCTCCTTTTTGTTGCGGCCCGTGTGCAGCATAATGCCTTCCATCAGCTGATTGCCTACCGTAAAAACAGGGTTCAGGCTGGTCATCGGGTCTTGGAAAATGATAGAACACTTTTTGCCGCGGAAGTTGGACATTTGTTTTTCATCCCATTGGGTAATGTCCTCGCCACGGTATAAAACCTTGCCGCTGGAGATGCTGCCGTTATCGGCCAAAATCTGCATAATCGAATAAGCAGTAACCGATTTGCCGGAGCCGGACTCACCAACGATGCCAAGAATTTTACCTTCGTCCAAGTTAAAGGAAATGCCGTTTACGGCGTGTACCTCGCCGCCTTTATCGGTGGAGAAGGTGGTGTGCAAATCCTGCACACTCAACATGTGTTGTACTTCGCTCATAATGCGTAACCTCCTCCTTAATCAGCGTTGCAGTTTGGGGTCAAATGCATCACGCAGGCCGTCACCCAGCAGGTTGAAGGACAAAACGATTAAGCAAATGACGATAGCCGGGAAAATAAATAGGTGCGGATAGCTGGAGAGGCCTTCACGTGCAGCGTTGGCTAAGCTGCCAAGGGAAGGCATCGGAGCCGAAACGCCCATGCCCAAAAAGCTTAGGTAGCTTTCGGTAAAAATAGCGGAAGGAACCTGCAAAGCCGTGGAAATAATAATAACGGATAAGCAGTTCGGTAGAATATGCTTGCGCAAAATGCGTCCGGGCTTAGTGCCGATGCACTGTGCAGCCAGTACGTATTCGTTTTGTTTTACGGTTAAAATCTGGCCACGAACCAAGCGGGCCATGCCAACCCAGTACAACAGCGCAAACACAATAAACATGGATACCATGTTGGGGCCAAGTGCGGCTAACGCTGTGCCGTCCAAATTCAGGCTTTGCTTTAGCACCACACTAAGCAGAATAATAATCAGCATATCCGGCAGGGAGTAAATCACATCGACAATGCGCATCATTATCAGGTCTACTATGCCGCCGAAATAACCGGCGATGGAACCATAAATACAGCCGATAATCAAAACCATGATAGCAGCAACGCAGCCAACAGCCAGCGAAACACGTGTGCCGTATAAAACACGCACAAAGTAGTCACGGCCCAGTTTATCGGTACCCATAATATGGGGGAAAAGCTTTTCGCCGGTTTTTTCCATGTAAGCGGTTTCCGCCTGCGAGTAAGCCATCGGTGCTAAGTTGGACATTCCCTTGTCACGCTTGCCGCCGACCTTGATGATTTCTGAGTAATCGTACGGGATAAGCATGGGGGCAATCAAAATAATTAAAACAATGGCAATCAGTGTAATCATCGAAGCCACAGCCAGCGGGTTTTTCATCAGGCGGCGCATACCGTCTTTCAAAAAGGTGGAGCTTTCGCCCAAAACCTCTTGCTGCTTTTTTTCTTCTGCAGAAGCGGGGCTAAAATCCTCAAAAGAGAATTTTGATAAATCCACTTGAGCGGAGAACAACCCTCTTTGGGGCATGCCTTTTGCATCTCGTTCCATAATGTGTTCTCCTTCCTTACTCCAGATGAATTCGTGGGTCGACCAGGGTATAAACGATGTCGGTAATCAGGTTTGCAACAACCATCAAAATTGCCAGAAAAATCGTGGTGCCCATAATCAGGGTGTAGTCACGGTTGGTAATTGCGGCAACAAACTGGCTGCCCAGGCCGCCAATGGTAAAAATACTTTCAACAACCATGGAGCCGGTCAAAATGTAAGCAATCATGGGACCAACATAAGTAATAACGGGAATCAGTGCATTGCGTAAAGCGTGTTTGAAAACCACAAAAAACTGTTTGACGCCCTTTGCCTGTGCGGTACGGATATAATCCTGTGAAAAAGCGTCCAGCATACTGGTTTTGGTCAGGCGGGTAATTTGTGCCATCGGCGAAGCTGCCAAGGCGATAATGGGTAAAATGTAATTGGGGTGGTGCGGGTCCCAAACGGGAATCACTTTTAACCACAAGCAAAATACCAACAAAAGCAACGTACCAAATACGAAGCTGGGCAGTGCATTAAACAGCGTTACAAAGAAAACAATCAATCGGTCGGGCAGCTTGTTGCGGTTTAGTGCGGCGATACAACCCAGCGCCAAGCCAAAAACAATGGAAACCGCTGCGGCAGATAAACCAAGTTTTGCACTCACGCCTAAACGGCTGGTAATTGTAGTCCAAATGTCACGGCCGTCTTTCATGGAGATGCCCCATTCGTTTTCCAGCAGGATGCCTTTTATGTACAGCACATATTGGACACCCAAGGGCTTATCCAAGTTAAAACGTGCCTCCATTTCTGCACGGACATCGGCAGGAATCTCTTTTTCCGAGGAAAAGGGGTCGCCGGGGATTGCGTGCATGGTAAAAAATGTGATGGCACTAATAATTAACACTGTAAAAAGCGCCAGCAGTGTACGTTTAGCCACGTATTTACCCATTGAAAATCACTCCCTCTTTTTTGTAAAACGAACCATTGCATGGGAAACAACGGACGCCTGCGTGGTTTGGCTTCAATTTTACAAGATGGCGCAGTTGTACACGGTGGGCGCACAGTGCATTCCAAGAAGAAAATAAGAAACTATGCGATAAAATTATCGCTCACCAATTTAATACGCACTATCTTACTAGACAATGCAAAAAAAGTCAACAATAAGTTTCAAAAAATTTTAGTGTATTAAACTATCCTTTTTGTGCATTACTGTACTGAATTGCCAAAATAGAGCAAATCTGTAGCTGTACGAAAGACACTCTTTGGTGAAATAGTGCAAAAAACAGCTGATAAATTTGTTGAAAAATAAAAGGCCGTACCGGCAATCTCTTACGAGTTTGCCGATACGGCCTTTTCAAAAAATTACTTGTTATGCGTAGCGATTTACGATTTCTTCCATTTCGGCCCAGTGAGCTTCCATGTCTTTTACAAGCGTAAACTGGGTACGTGCACGGTCCAGATTCTGACCATCACGCTGGGTGTGGAAGTAGTGGTCGCCTTCCAGATAGTCCGTCAGGAAGCGAATGCCGCATTCCAGCGTCATCAGCTTGGCGCCCCAAGGCAGGCACTTCTTTTCCAGCTCGGGCATAACTGCACCGGCGGCTGCCAAGTAACCCTTGGTAAACACCTCATACAGATGCATGCTGAAATGTACCTTGCTCTGGTCGGGCTCGTCCTCCGCACAATCGTTTGCGCCGGAGCGGATGGAGTCACCGAAGTCATAAGCGGACAGACCGGGCATGATGGTGTCCAAGTCAATTACACAAATACCCTTGCCGGAGGCTGCGTCCAGCAGAACATTGTTGATTTTGGTATCATTGTGAGTAACTCGCAGGGGTAACTTGCCTTCTGCCAGTAAGTCAACCAGATGATGGCAGTCTGCCTCGTGTGCGTGGATAAATTCAATTTCGGCTGCAATGTCCTTTGCACGGCCCATTACGTCTTCCGCCAAAGCTTTTTCAAAGTTGGCATAGCGGTTGGGGGTGTCGTGGAAACGTGCGATTGTTTCGTGCAGAGAGGCTGCCGGGAAGTCGGACAGCTGATTCATGAAGTTACCAAAGGTTTCTGCTACGGTGTAAAAATCCTTTTCACTTTCCACTTTTTCCAGGCAGATGGTGTCAGTGACAAAGGTGAATACACGCCAAGCCTCGCCATCGCTGTCGATGTACAGGGGCTTTCCGTCAACAGCACGGATGGTGTTCAGGGTTTCACGTTCGGGGTCGCCGCCGTTAGCAATAATATGCTCACGCAGGTAATCGGTAACGCCGCAGATGTTTTCCATTAGCTGCTGCGGATTTTCAAAAATATCGGTGTTGATACGCTGCACAATGTAACGGCGCGTGCCATCGTCTGTAAAAACGGAAAAAGTATCGTTGATGTGACCGGAACCATAACGGACAGGGTGAGAAACAGGGCCTGCAAACTGGAAAGCCTGAGAAACTTCCCGCAAGATTTCTTCAGTGATGGGTTTCATAAAATTCCTTCCTTATCTGGCCGCAACAGGCCATGCTGTAATAAATATGATAGGGCAGAGCGTTTTAAGGTACAGGGGTACTGTGCCCATTTCGGGTCTGCTTGCGATATGTGGTTGGGCTCATCTGCTCGGCCTTATGGAAACACTGGGAAAAGTAACTTAGCGAGGAAAAACCCAGCATCGAGGCGATTTGAGATAAGCTGTGGTCGGTGTTGCTCAATAAATATTTGCTTTCGGCAATGCGCCGCTGCATTAAATAGGTGATGGGGGAAATACCGTACTCTCGTTGGAAGGTGTGCGCCAAGTAGTATTTGTTAATGTGTACTAAGGCGGCAAGTTCGTCCAGAGAGGTGTTCTCCCGGAAGTTTTCATCCAAGTACCGTTTAATCGTTACACATTCCTTGGTTCGTGCCTTGGAGTTATCGCAGGCACGCAGTTGGAAGTGCGTTGTGCGGACAAGCCAAATCAATAAGGTGTCCAGCAAATCGGTGCAAACGGTTTCACACCCGTCGGCGTCCAAATCAATTTCACGCAGGAGCATCTGCAATAAAAAGCGGATGCGCTCCCGGTCAACTTGGCAGTTCATTACCGTATAGGGGGTGTTGTTATTGCCGAATAAAAACTCGATGCCCTCTACACCCAATACAATGTACTCCAAGGGATTGGAGTTCAGGCTGGTTTCGGTGTGCTCCACTTGAGGGTTTACAATGACCATATCATCGGGGGAAACCGGGTAAAGGTGCCCTTCGATATTAAATTGGCCGGACCCGGAAAGACAGTAAAAAAGCTCGGAACAGGCGTGTGTATGTAAAGTGGAGTGCCAATCACCGCCAAATCGACTTTTACTGATATACAAAAGGCGGACGGCCTCCCGTGGGGCTGGGGAAAAGCTGATATCAAAACGTTCGCTGCTCACAAGAAACCTCCTTTTATAAATAATAACAAAGTAGTTATAACGGATTTTTAGTAGATACGCAACTAAAATAGCAAAAAAAATAAAATATGAAGCAAATATATAAAAAGTCGAGCAACACAACTGCGGTGCTGCATAAAAACTGGAAAAAAGTCGAAAGAAACAACACACGAAGCTTATAGTAGTTCTGCATAGGAAATGTATGTCAAAATCTAGCGGATTAGTTTATTGTAGACGACATAAAGAGCGGAAAAGAAATAAAATGCAATTTTTGGATAAAATCTAAGGGCTTCGACAGCATTTTACTAGTTTTACTGCAATTTTACCAAAGCAGAGCAATAAAACTAAAAAATAGAACAAGAAGCCCCTTGTTCTTGCGTGCAGATGCTTCTATTATCATAGATAGTAAAATGTTGTGTCATGATGTAAGCATGACGCAGGAAAAATATTAAAATTTTGTAGAAGGAGATTCATTATGAAGAAGATTTCTCGTCGTTCTTTCCTGATGGCTGCTGGTATCAGCGCAGCTGCTCTGGGCCTGACCGCTTGTGGTGCGGATTCTCAGTCTGCTTCCGGTGCTGAGGCAAAGGATGGAATTTCCGTTGCTGCTCTGTCCAGCGCATACGTTGAAAAGAACCCCGCTATGTGGGACGAAATCTGTGAGGCATTTACCGAACAGACCGGCATCGCTGTCAGCAAGCTGACCCTGGAGAAGAACCTGGAGGACGTTATCGGCGCCAGCATGCAGGGCGGCGATTACCCCGACGTTGTCTGCCTGTCCGTTGGCCGTCCTGCCGGCCTGACCGAGCAGTTTGTTAAGGACAAGCTGATTGCTGACATCACCGACGTGCTGAGCATGACCATCCCCGGTGAGGAAGAAACTGTTGGCAAAAAGATTGCCGGCGGCTTTACCGATAACTCCATCACCAATCCTTACGGCGACGGCAAGACCTATCTGGCACCTATGTTCTACGGCCCCTGCGGTTTGTTCTACAACGCAGGCCTGCTGGAAGAAAAGGGCTGGAAGCTGCCCACTACTTGGGACGAAATGTGGGAACTGGGCGAGCAGGCACAGGCAGAGGGCATCTACCTGTTTACTTACCCCACTGCTGGCTACTTTGATACCTTCCTGTACGCTTTGATGTACACCGTCGGCGGCCCCGAGTTCTTTGACAAGGCTACCCACTACGAAGAAGGCATCTGGGACACCGATGAGGCTAAGCTGTGCTTCGAGATTATCGACAAGCTGGCAAGCTACACCAACCCCAAGACTCCTTCTCAGGCAAACAATCAGGACTTTAAGATGAACCAGCAGATGGTTCTGGATAATCAGGCAATCTTTATGCCTAACGGCACCTGGATTGCAGGCGAAATGAAGGACAGCCCCCGTGCTGAGGGCTTCAAGTGGGGCATGACTGCTCTGCCCACCGTTAAGGCTGGCGAAGCTCCCTACAGCTACACTTGGTTTGAGCAGACCTGGATTCCCAAGGATGCTGCAAACGTGGATGCTGCAAAGCAGTTTGTTGCATTCCTGTACAGCGATGCAGCTTGCGCAATCTTTGCTAAGGCTGGCGCAATTCAGCCTGTTCTGGGCATTTCCGAGCTGGTTGAGGACGAGTACAGCAAGGAGTTCTACGCTATCTACGACAATGGCGCAAAGGCAGCTATGGGCAACTTTGCTCCCTACAAGTCTACTGCAGGCTTGGGCACTGTCAGCGAGGTCTTCCTGGAGCCCATCAACGCTCTGGTTTCCAAGAACCTGACTCGTGACCAGTGGGTTGCAGACATCAAGGCAGCCAGCGATAAGATGCGTGAAAACCTGCTGTAATTCGGCGCTTGAAAGTTTAATAAAGTAACGGGCGGCGGTGGGCGGTTCATTCTGCACATCGCCGCCCTTATTGACGAAATAAATCAATGTCAAAATGGTGGTAAAGTAATAGAAAGGGGTTGCTCTCATTGAAATCTGACAAAAGAAGAATCGGATTCCTGCTGTTCTGCTTAGCACCGGCAACAATCCTGTTCCTAGTGTTCATGATTCTGCCCACTCTGAACGTTTTTCGTATGTCTCTGTTCGAGCGAGGAGCATACTCTCCCACAGAAACCTTTGTGGGTATGAGTAACTTCGTGACGCTGTTTGGGGATGTAAAGTTTATTACAGCTATGCAGAATACAGTGCTGCTGATTGTTACCGTTACAATCATTACCTTTGCGTTTGCACTGGTATTTGCAGGTATTTTGACCCGTGAAAAAATCCGTGGCCAAAATTTCTTCCGCATTGTGTTCTACATCCCGAATATTCTGTCCATTGTTGTTATTGCAGGTATCTTCTCTGCAATTTACAAGCCGGACAGCACCGGTATGCTGAACAGCATCGCTTCTTTCCTGAGTGGTAAAACCGTCGAAATCCTGTGGAAAGACCAGCCCATGGTTATTGTAAGTATCATTATCGCCATGGTTTGGCAGGCCATCGGATATTACATGGTTATGTACATGGCTTCGATGTCTGCGGTTTCCGAAAGTTTGTATGAGAGCGCAAGTTTGGACGGCGCAGGCCGCTTGACCCAGTTCTTCCAGATTACCATTCCGTTGATTTGGACCAATATTCGCACTACGCTGACTTTCTTTATCATTTCTACCATCAATATGGCATTCCTGTTTGTAAAAGCCATGATTGCACCCGGTATGGCTGACGTTGGCCTGAGCTTTATGTATAACCAAAAGGATGCAGGTCTGTACGGCTACAGCATGGCTGCCGGCGTTGTAATGTTTATTTTCTCCTTTGCGCTGGCAGGCTTGGTAAACTTGGTCACAAAGCGTGACGTTCAGGAGGTGTAATACAATGGAAGGTAAAAAAATGAAAAAGGGCTCCTATGGGGACGTCCTGTATAAGGCTTTCATCTATGTTGCACTGGTTACCCTGGCTATTACGGTAATCGTTCCTGTGGGCTGGGCTTTCTTGGCATCCTTAAAGGAAAATGCCCAGTTTTACGGCAATCCCTGGCAGCTGCCCAACGGCCTGCACTGGGAAAACTTTGTAAACGCTTGGAATGCTGCCGATATGGGCAGCTACATGGTAAACTCCGTTTTGGTTACCACCATGGCACTGATTATGCTGCTGGTTTTTGCGCTGCCCTGTGCATACGCAATTTCCCGCTTTAAGTTTAAGGGCCGCAATTTCCTGCAGACTGCTTTTATGGCAGGCTTGTTTATCAACGTAAACTACATCGTCGTGCCAATCTTCCTGATGCTGAAGGACGGCGATGTGTGGCTGAAAAAGACATTTGGCAGCCCCTTCCTGCTCAATAACCTGTTTATTCTGGCACTGGTTTACGCAGCAACTGCACTGCCCTTTACCGTTTACATTTTGTCCGGTTACTTTGCATCTCTGCCTCACGATTACGAGGAGGCTGCTTACATTGATGGTGCAGGCTACTTTACCGCTATGGTTCGTATCATCTTCCCCATGGCAAAGCCCTCTATCATCACCATTATTTTGTTCAATTTCCTGTCTTTCTGGAACGAGTACATTATTTCCATGACCTTGATGAGCTCGGCGGGCGGCTCCAAAACATTGCCGGTTGGCCTGCTGAACCTGATGCAGTCTGCACAGTCGCAAACGGATTTCGGCCGTATGTATGCAGGTCTGGTTATCGTTATGCTGCCCACCATTATCCTGTATATGTGTGTGCAAAAGCAGTTGACCGAAGGTATGACGGTTGGCGGCCTGAAGGGCTAAAGGAGATAAACCATGAAAAACTTTTGGAAAGAACATAAATCATTGCGCACGATTTTAATGCTGGTATCGTTTGTGGTTGGTCTGGTGCTTTTGTATCAGGGGTGGAGCATGACCGGCCAGTTAAAGGGTCTTGGCATCGAGCTGCTGGGCGTTGCACTGGTATTGGTAACCCTGTGGCTGTACAATAAGCCCTATGCAGATTGATTGGGACATAAAAGGAGAGTATATATGAGTGATATGAAGCGTCAGGGTCGCGTTACCATTCCTACCGATGTGGACGTTGTACCGCAAACACTGGAAATTATGAAGCGCTGGGGCGCAGATGCTCTGCGTGACTGCGACGGCACAGACTTCCCGCAGGAGCTGCGTGATGCAGATGCCAAGGTGTATGCAACCTATTACACCACCCGTAAAGATAATGCTTGGGCAAAGGCAAACCCGGACGAAGTGCAGCAGTGCTACATCATGACCGGTTTCTACACCGCAAATGGCGATACCGTTACCATTCCTCTGCTGAAGGGCATCAGCCCCGAGCTGATGG
>RCNH01000640.1_pt1 | contig 13662 bp, 11 predicted proteins | sample 2041161 | NCBI WGS metagenome assembly RCNH01 (sample SAMN09708215, study PRJNA481090) | Feces metagenome, whole genome shotgun sequencing project. | biome: feces | host: Leptonychotes weddellii | place: Antarctica: Sion Island | collected 2010-03-01 | reverse complement strand
TTCCAGTTAAAAAACATATCCTCACCGTAGGTGCTTCGGGTATTAAATAGAATATTCTTCTGGACTAGCATTTCTCTTCGATATAACTTACGAATTGGAATACCAATTCCGATTTTCATTGCGTAATCGAAGGATTTTTCACCATAGCATAATGTAAGATCCTTAGTGCTTTTTCCCTGGACTACAGGGAATTCTCCCACATTTTCATAGAAAATGAACTCACGGCAACATACAATATCTGCGTTCTTCTCTCTAGCCTCAAAGTACATCATATTCAAATACTCAGGAGATAAAACATCATCTGCATCCAGAAAACAAATATATTCTCCGGAAGCTGCTTCAATTCCGTGGTTTCTGGCTGTACTGACACCAGCATTTTTTTGTGTCAGAATTTTCAGGTTCTTTATCTTCTGCTGATATTCTTTTAGGATCTGTTTGGTTTTGTCTGTAGAACCGTCATCCACAGCAATCACTTCATAGCTATGAAATTTCTGTGTACCAACACTGTCTAAAGTTGTTCTCAGGTATTGTTCACCATTATAAACTGGTATAATAATACTTATTTTAATGTCATTCATGAAATCACCCGTATCTTATCGTTTTGCAAGATCGGCTCCTCTACGATTTGCAGGCATTAAATTTCCGGAATTAGAAATAATCTTTGCAGGGACGCCCCCAAGTACAACATTATTCTCTTGAAAGCTTTTTGTTACGACAGCACCTGCAGCAACAACCGCCCCATCCCCAATTCTTACATCCCCTATTAGTTTACATCCATTGCTAAGATAAACATTATCTCCAACCTTTGCAACTTCTCCACTTTTTCCATCAATCCCAATGGTTGTAAATGGATGAAGGCGACAATTCTTGCCCACTGTTGCAAAACCGTTGATGATAATTGGACCCAAATGGGCAATCGATAGCCCTGGGCCAAAAACATTGAGGGGAATGCTGAATCCTGTTCGTAATTGCGCACGAAACAAACGATACTGCATCCATTTATAATAGATTTTATGTATGCCTGATGACTTACAATTATGAAGATACTCTACTTTTCTAAGTAGCCGCTGATACTTCCAGATTACATCCGCTTCCCAAATAGAGATAATATGGGGTCTGTTACGTTTTTCACCTAACGATATTTTATCTGCTTCGAGATAATACAAATAATCCGATTTGCTCTCAATCATGTTAATCCTCCACTATCTTTGCTATTACTGGATTCTATTCTCTTCCTCCCGAGAAGTTGAGCACAGATCCTTCATACAATTTTCCCCTAATTGGGGCAGCAACCGCTTTCAGTTTACCTCGATGCAAGGCTGTTTAAAGAATCAAGAACATCCATATTCTTGATTCTTTAAATCGGGCCTGCCCTAAATGCGCAATCAGCATAATAGCATTGCAAATCAGATACTACTAGCATTATTGCTTGGATCGAATCTAGATTCCATTGACCGACCGTGAAGAAATCGTGCCATCTGGAACAATGATAAGATTAGATAAATAAGCCCTATACTGGAAGAATAAGATGAGCATCCTGACATACTTTTTCTCCAACCTGAATGAAATACAACAAGCTTTGTTCCGAAACTTCTTCTATCCGTGGTTCATTAGTATCCTTTTTTCAATGCTTTTCGAATTTTATCTAATCCCCAACGCATAACTGCGTAATATGCACGCGTAGGCATCGATGGCACTCTCGTAAACGTGTCCATCGCCACCCTACAGCCATCCTTTACATAGCTTTCATAAAAGGCGTCATGCTTCGGATTCTTTTGAGTAGGGGCATACAAAGTTCGCTGCCCGGCCTTAACCGTCTCAAACGATTCTTCTCTTCCATCGAAACGTTCTTCAAGATTTTTAAACGCCTCAATACCTTTCTCAGTATTCAACATTACTACAGAAATGCCACGGTCGTCATCCCATTCAGGATATTTTTTTCCAATACCCCAGAAATCGCCCAAGGTGACATCACCATAACGGAATGCTTTTGTGAATTTGCATTCATAACAAGCAGGTCTCAGAGAGATGTTATTCAGGAACATGCTTTCGTACCTATCATATCCGCTATAAATATAATGGCGCTTTCCGTTGTCAAAGCATACTTCCATGTAAAGACGTTTCCAGCCACGTTGTTTGTTTCTAAAATTCACTGAAATCGGTTTGCCTCCGAATTTCTCTCCAAGGATTTCCAGATAATCCGCAAACAACTTCGGTGACGGGACTCCATGGCATAAGACATCGATTACAAACAGATTCGGATAATCCTTTTTTAAATAATTTCTCAGTCCAGCTGTCTGACACGGCGTTCCGGAAAACATGACACGCGTTCCCGAATTAAGCAGCCTTTTAATCTCGCTCATCGTATGGCCCATATCGCTCTGGACGTATTTAGAGCTCTGTAATTTGGCAAGTTCCTCCTCACAATCGACTCTAATATGTCTCGCAACCATATCTTTATCCAACGCACAGCCGTACACAACTCCGCCATTTTGGATAAAGGATTTCCCCAATTCATAAAACACTCCGCCAGACGAACTGGTATTCCGAATTCGCTCATTTTTGTTCTTCTCAGCAAAAACCTTTATAGGAGCATTTCCTCCATCATGGTGAAGGACTGGACAAACGGATTTACATATTCCGCAGTCTACGCACCTTGTTTCATCAACAATCGGGTAAATAAATCCGTCTTTTTCGGGTTGTAATGTAATGCATTGTTTGGGGCATGCTTGCTCGCAAGCAGAACATCCACAACAGTTTTCCTGCCGATTGATTCTAATATGTTTGCAAACTTCCACCTTTTCTTTAGGAAGTTCTCGGATCTCGTTCATTGCTGTTTCCAGAAATGCATGAGTCCTTTCACGCTCAGAAGCTATGATTTCATCCACTTTGCTGTAGTCAATCGGTTTCATTAACTCTTCGACATTATCACCGCTATAGATACGATTTTCCATATCAAAGCGCTTTAAAAGAGTTCTCAACCGACTGTTCATCGTTTTTCCTTCCTCGCTGCGTTCAAAAACAACAAACTGCTTATGAAACAGAATGGAAAAAACAGCGCCATGGAAGGAATCAACAAAAACAGTCTTTGCTTTACGAATGGCCGCTACCACATCATCCGGGCCATAACACATATAATTGGGTTCAGCACCATTTAACAGGTCAACGTAAGCCATTCCCTGAGTCTGTTTCGCGATGAAATCCAGATATTGTTTTTCTCTCACCCCAAGGAAGTAACCTACTGAAAATTGATCAGGAAGCTTTGCATTGGCTTTATCCGCGATTTCTTCCCATTTGGATAGCGGAATCAACATCGTGGGATCCAGAAATACTTCAGCATTCCGGCCAGTCAGTTCTGTAACGATTTCTGCTGCCCTTTCTTCTCGTACTGATAAATACCGAATTCCTCTAATCCATTCCGGATATTCAGGTAACATATCGCTTGTGTCTGACAAACCAATACTAGCAGACAATGAGATTCTTCTCGCTTCCTGTGCAAACTGCAGAAACGCATTTCTTGTTGCCGTTGGATATTTAGGATTCCAAATCTGGTCGCTTCCGCAAACCCATGCGTCATAACTTCTGACCCACTCAGTATCATCGTCGCCACATAGATGAAGCAGCTCGCTTTCATAACTAATGTATTTTTCATCAAAGGCACGAAATGCGCGATCCCGCTTAGACATGGATTCTCTCATTTCGTTCCGATGCTTTAGGAAATACAGTGCTCTGCGACAAGTTCCCACATTTTTGCTGCCAAGATGATATACATTCAACAGTCTACTATCAACCGCTTTTTTTACATGAGCAGGCGTATAGGATTGTAAGCTTCTTCTTTCTGCAATCGCAGGCTTCTTTTTCTCCTGGCGGACCGTAAATACATCGCCGTATTCACTGAGCAACTCCTGAACTGCGTAGTTCTGCAATCGATTGCCATAATTATTACCTATTAGTGTAACAATTCCTATCTTCATATGTTCTTCTTCCTAATATATCTTTTATCCAATCAATTCCTTTAAGGCTTTCCCAGACTCCAATGCCTTTTTAGAATAGCCGGGCATAATGTCTTTCAGCAGTTCTCTGAGTTCATCCTGCCTATTGTAGATATTTTCATAAGCATTAATCAGCTTATCGGATCCGCCTATATCCTTAACCGATACTGTCATTCCCTCTTCATTGCCAAACAAATCTCTTGCGATACCTCTCGCTTTCACAGAATATCCAATGGACAGCGTAGGAACTGCTGTTGAATAAGCAGCAATGGTTGCATGCGTACGTGCACCAACAAAGATTTTACACTTCGAAATAATATACTTTAATTGTCTTGCATTTAAAGTATCATCATCAATCAGTATTACTCTCCCTGTGTCTTTATACTTATTATAAATTATCTTTAACTCATCCATGTCGTCGTTGAAGCTGAGTCTAACATGAGGAATCAGTACAACCTTATCCTCACTACTGTTAAGTACATGTTCTACCAAATTGAAAACTGCTTGACGAGGTGCCTCCTTGTCTTTCATCTGCCCCATAACCATGGGGCTAAAATTCAAGCCGATCATACGGCCCTCTTGCCAGCCATCAGGCAGATCGCATTCTTGCAGCGGAAGCAGAAACGCTGGATCAGCACAACGAACAATTTTGGTCTTGATGCCGCTATTCACCAGTGCCTCATAGGAGATCGGATCACGCACAGTAATAACATCAAAGTTATTTAAGTGCTCCTCCATTTCGCCAGCGATATCGTCTGGCTCGATTGAGCATCCCCACAGCATCATCTTCTTGCCTAATTTTTTTATCTTGCGCTCTAATGGCCAGTGTTCCTTGCCTTTATTATAGCAGTAAGTATCACCGCCAATCGCAATGCAAAGATCTGCCTCGTTCGCTAACTCGAAGCACTTTTTGCAGTACATATATTTTTCCTGCAGTTTTTTACTGTGAAACAGCCTTCTATCTATCTGGTATACGAACCACGGAAATGTGAACCGGGTAAGCCACATATTATTCTGCACGATTCTATCAACATTGGGGAACTCGAAACGATCATCATCACTTTTATAGAATGACGCCAAAGTTGTCTGTGCCTGTGGTTCGATATTTTTAATCTGTTCAGATATTGTATACACCAACGCCTCACAACCGTGATTCATACTGCTTTGGTGCTGATAAATCAAAATCTTATTCACGCGTTACTCCCCTTTCTTCAAACGTCTATATCTTTTCACGTAGAATAACCATCCAGCGGGATAGCTCACAAAAGCAATCCACGGATATACGGCATTTTTTATGATACACCTATCATTATGAGCTAAAGCCATTGCCACATATCTGATTGAATCTGGAATACGCTGCCTGATTGTAGTATCTAAATGCAAGCGCTGATTAATATAGCAAAAATACCCTTGCGGATTGTTATATAGCAGTTTTGCCATATTGGCCGTATAGCCGTCCGGCAGATACTCGTACACATATATAGGCTTTGGCAAAAGCTTCAACTGACCTTCCAAATCGAGCAAATCATATAAATACCCTTCTGGAATAAATTTTTCTCCTTCAAACTGAGGAAACAGGTGTTTTTTTAATATTTCAGATTTAAAAACCAAAATGGTGTCTCCGGTCATACCAAGATCATAAAAGTTTCTTAAGGTAGTTTGCTTCACATTCGGATTATCAAATTTCGTCAGACATACCCCGTCTCTGCTCTCGATATAACCTACCAGGCCTATGCACTTCTCATCACATGTTTTCCATGCGTTGCATATCTCCTCGATTGCGTTATCTGTTAAGTAGTCATCCGAGTCGACACATGTAAACAGTTCCGTTTCTGTCAGTTCAACACCCTTGTTGTGCGCAACGGGTTTACCTTGGTTTTTCTGTTTATAATAGCGGATAGGGATCTGATTATCGTAGATCCATCTTTTAACAAGTTCCTGTGTATTGTCTGTGGAACCATCATCCACAATTAGCCAGCAGAAATCCTTATTGGTCTGACGAAGCAGGGATTGATACAGGTTTTCTAATGTGTAGCCTCTATTGTAACTAGGCGTAAATACTGTTACTAGCATTTTTTAGTCCTCAATGCGGTTTATAATGTAATTCTCAGTAGCATTCTCACGATAACGAATCTGCCCAGGGCTTCCAATCACCACCGAATGTGATGGGACATCAAAGTTTACGTATGAATTCGGTGCAATCAGAACATCATCCCCGATCGTAACCTTTCCAACAATCGTTGAATTAATTCCCACGGAAACACAGTTTCCAAGCGTCGGAACACCTTTTCTTTTTCCTCTATTTTCTCGTCCTATGGTACATCCTTTATGAAGATTGCAGTTATTGCCTATTTTTACTCCTCCCCCAACGGTAATTCCATATGGATGGCCCAAGTAAAGACCTCTTCCAATTTCTGCATTACAAGAAATTTCAAGTCCATATTTTCGTGAATAAGCGTATAGTCTTACTTTTTTTATGATAGACGGGTTCTGTTTATTCTTTCTCCAGATTCTCATATATCGGATTTGATGTGAATATAGAATTTTAATACCAGTTTTTATGCCAATACAGTATTTTTCGCCCGTCATTCTTAAGTAATCTTCACTTAGTAATGACTTTATCATAAGAGTTAATTTCCTCGTTCCAAATAAAAACTTTCCACTTGGGCAGCAATATTTTTTATATTGTACTTACTGTTTAGAATTTCTTCTTTGATGGACTCTCGATCCATCTGCTTTTTGGAGCTCGACTCAATGCAATCCGCCCATCGCTTAAAATCGTCCTGAAGTTTCAGTGTATGAAGCAAACCTAGCTCCAAATCTGCTTCCGGAGGTACAGCATCTGAGACGATACACGGCAATGCGCATGCCTGAGCTTCTATTGCAACAATTCCCAGGCCTTCATGCAACGACGGAAAAACAAAAGCATCAGCAGCAGAATACAATTCGTTCACGTCTTTTCTCGCTCCCAGAAAAATCACATGCTCCGATAATCCTGCCTCATCAACCTGCTGCGTAATTTCATCTTCCAATGGGCCTTCGCCGACCAATAGCATTTTCCAATCCGAGCTGTATCGATCATTATAGCTCTTTAAGATTTTAACGAGATACTCATGGTTTTTTTGCCTTGCAAATCTTCCTACATGGATCATTACAAAGGAATCATCCGCGATTGAAAGACTATTTCTAACTGAAATTCTGGTATTTCTGTTGTACAAATACTCCTCTAAGTTTATGCCATTATATAGGATTCTACATTGATGAGCCTTGTGTGGAAATAGCCATCTCGCAGCATTTTGAGAACACGCAAAGAAATAGTTTGCATTTCTTTCGATCGGTATGCTTGTGATTCCTTTAATAAATCCAGCCACCTTGGGCAGATCATTTCTTGCATTATGGGAATGTGCAATTCTGCAAGGAATCCCACACTTGTTCGCTGCTTGCAATACCAGCTTCATTCTGGCATGCGTGTGCGTATGAACAATCTTGTATTCAGGATGCTCTGCAAAGAAAATGCATAAGGCTTTAAAATATTCTTTTTCCTTTTCTTTATAAAGATAATGGATCTTACCTCCCATATTGCGGATTTTCTCATCCATTTCTCCCTCTCGTTCTACAAGAAAATCAAATTGAACCTTTGTGGTATCCATATTATCATAAAGATTGAAAATAACTCTCTCTGTACCCGCATTATTCATTTGTGGATAAACCTGCAAAACCCTTACCATATTCATCCTCCTATACCCCGAAAAATACTTGCCCCCTCTATCAGAAAGCTCTTGAAATGCCAAAGCTCACCACCATCGAAAACAGCCACATATCTGGCCATGCCGAGAAAGCATACCAACATAATCGCTATCTTCATGATAAAACAGTTATTTCTTCCTACATCATCTGAGTACTTAAACGATTTATTTCCTGAAAGTAGATATCGGGGTGTTGTTGTTCCACTGTCCAAAATATATCCAAAAATAACTCCGTACATTATGACAAAATAATCTTTTTCTCTGGTAAATATAATCCAATCTCTAAAAAGCGTGAAGATAGGAATGGTAACCATAAAAAGGCGTAATACAAGACGGACTTCTTTTTGTCTTTCGTTTGACATGATTTTATCATAGAAAAGAAGGATCAAAACAACCACGGCATAGCATTCCAATGTGTGGATAATACTAATTTTTTCAACTGACTCAGCCCAATGCTCAACAGAATGCGTATTTCCTATAAATTCTGCGATGCTATATAGCCAACTGCTGATGTCAACTTTGCTACTAATGAACCACGTTGGCAAAAAAATAAGCGCATAGATTTTTATAAATTTCTTGGAGATAGGCAGCAAGTTAATAAAATAAAGTGGGAATAATATAAGTGCACTGTTATGCTCCTCAAAAGCCACCAAGCATAGCGGAAAATATATATACCACTTCCGGTCTCGGATAAACTGAATCATGTAGCAGAACAATGCAATTGTAAGTCCTTGCCGAATACTAATAAAGGTATCATAAAACATTATTTTATACATAAACAAAGCAATAAAAATTGCCCAGTCTGGTACAAAATTCTTCAATCCCTTGTACATCAATGTATAAAATAAAATCGTCCAAATTAAGATAAATCCAAAGTAAGAAAAATGCAGTGATTTAATAACGGAACATAATAACAAAAAGCCTGTCTCATAGTTTGGATTGACGCCATTATTGACGCCGGTAAACATATATGTGAGAACCGTTATGGGGCTTGGTACCTGATTGTAAACGCCCTCATATACATATACGTCAGAGCCTCCCATATAATATCGTGTACCTGAAATAAAGATTAGCAGTAACAAAACGATAACCTTAATTACACGGGATTCCTTTTTAGCTGTAAAAGAGGACAAACAGTTTATAAAATATGTAATGGAATATATAATCATCGCTCATTCTCCTGCTATTTACTTCACCGAGTATCTCATCTTTTTGCCGTGCGTAACGTTTTCTGATAAATTTCCAATACGGCGTTTCTGTACATATCTATATTATCAAATTCATTTGCTCTGTTAACAGCACCGTCACTTTTAGCTGCATACAGTTCTCGATCGGCTAACAGATTATATATACACGCAGCATATTCTTCTTTCGAATTACATAACGCACCGCAAGAACTGTTGACGATCTCCTTTAATCCGCCAACCGGCGCAGCAACAACAGGTTTCCCCAGTGCAAGTGCCTCCACTGCAGCAAGTCCAAAACCTTCCCATAGCGACGGCATACACATAACTTTAGCTGCTTTAATGTAAGGATACGGATTTTTTTGAAACCCATACATTGTTATGCAGCTATTAAGTGCGTAGTCGCTTATCTTTGCTACTATAGCCTCTCTTAATTCACCATCTCCAACGATCGAAACACTCAAATCAGGCTTCTTCTCATGCAAATCCTTAATAATATCCAAAAGCAGAAAAGGATTTTTAGCTTGTGTCAGACGTCCCAGAAACACCATATCGCTTGAAGCGATTCCTGCTGAGTTATCTGATCTAGTATCATCAGCTTTCTCTCGAATCATAGACAGGTTAATTGGATTTCCGACGACAACCGTCTTTTTTTGAAACAAGGTTCCAAAAATGAACTCATCCATTACAGAACTCGATACTGTAAGTATTTTGGCAAACCGAAAACACGCCAACCAATATACAATGGTATTGGGACAGATTTTCTTTAACCACGGTGAATTGTTGTGCAGATGATTGATGACAGGTATTTTACCCGCCACAGCCGCACAAACTACACCCGCTGTAAAATCGTGTGCATGAATAATATCCGGCTTAATATCTCTAATTGCCTGCTTAATGTTGGAGACAGAAACCTTTGCAATTGAGTAGTGTTGGATATTATTTTCCTTGAGCACATCGCAAATGCTTCCAGCAGGAGATACATATACGCTATCGATCTTATCACTTAAACTGTTTATGAGCGAAATTACCACATTTTCCGCACCTGAATATGAACTCATACGCAGGACATGCATCACTTTGATTTTATTCATTCTTTAGTTTCCTTCTACCAATACCTTGCTGAAATAAATATCTTCCATTCTGGCATTTACCTTTGCAACATCAAAGTTATCCATAACAGCCTTATTATGTTCTCCCATGGACTCCCTCAATTCAATGTCATCCACGAGATTCTTAATTCCTGTTGAAAATCCTTCTACGTCATCAGAATGGAATAGAAATCCTCCTTCTGAATCAATCAAATCCACATTGCCTCTAATTTGTGACACAACACAGGGTAAGCCAGCCGCCATAGCCTCCATCAACGCAACAGACAGCCCCTCGCGTAAAGATGGAAACACAAACATATCTGCAGCATTCAGAAGTTCAACGATGTCCGTACGATATCCAAGCAGATGTATATTCACACCAAGCTCGTAAGCTAGATTGGTAAGATACTGCTCTTTGTCCCCTTTTCCAGCAATAAAATACTGAATTCTGGGATTGTGTAATTGGGCAATCGCTCGAATTATAACTTCCTGATTTTTATTATGATTTAATTCTCCTACAGACAAAACCATAATATCATCCCGTTGAATACCCAGCTCCATTTTTTTCGACATAGCATCAAATTCTTCGAGTTGAAACTTATTAGTATCCACTCCAATTCCCGGAATATACTCCACATTTCCGGCTTTCATATGCTTTTGAGCAAAGAAATAGTCTTCTTTATTAATTGTTATCAGAACATCAGTTAGTCTTGAGCACAATCTCTCAATGGGATAAAATAATACCCAGTTTTGTTTCGGTGCCCCCTTATAAAAATGAAAACCATGAGCTGTATAAATCACTCTAGTTCCATACATGGTTCTGGATTTTTTGGCTGCAAGTCTTGCCACAACTGACCCAATTGGCGAATGGCAATGCAGTAATGTATAGTGATTGTCATTACACATTTTTTTTACTTGACGCAATGAATTTAGGATGCCCTTTATATCCGTAATCTCTCTTGGGATTGGCACATGGATAACCGAGACGTCTTTATCTGCTAGCCGCCGAATCAGCTCTTGAACTCGATCATCAGAAATTGTATTTCCTACTCGGCAATTACAAACTACATCAACCTGATAGCCATTGTCCAAGAGCAATTGGATATTCTGCATATTAAACTGATCAATCATAGAAGCCACGGATGCCAAAATAAGTGCTTTAGGTCGGTTGGTTAAATCAGAGTCAGCAACATTTCCTTCGGTTCTGTATATACTCTCTTTCAAATCTACAATCTGATAATCCAAACCTTCATATATACTCATGTCATGATCATAAGTCATATTTCCAAAAGCTTTATTGATCAATCCGCCTATTTTCCCCGGAACTTTGCTTCCAATACGGACCGTCGGATTCAGTAAACCTAGTTTAATGATTTTCTTTCCTGAAACCCCTGCAATCATCTCGACCATATCGGCTGTTTTGGTATACACTTTATTTTGAGGCGCAAAGATTCCTCCGACGCCCGCAAGAATGATCTTGCACAAGAACTCTCCAAGGTTATCAATATGCAGCATGGAGCGTTCATTTCTAACATCAGGAAATATCGGCAATTTCTTAGCAAGTTTAGATAACGTGTGATAATTGCCTTTACTGCCCTTTCCATATATCATGGGCGCTCTTATAACTGCCACATGAAAATTATCATTTTCCAGTGCTCGAACGCCTTGGTCAGCCTTCCATTTTGAGTCTCCATAGAAATTTGAAGGAGTAGGTCGAGTATCTTTTGTAATCATTCTGCTCTTACCATATCCTGCAGAATCTCCATAGACTATCATCGAACTCATGAATACAAACTGCTGAACACCATCTTCTTTGGCTTTCTGAGCAATTTTTATTGTAAGATCCGTGTTAACCGAATAATATTCCTTTTTTCTTTCATCTGAGACATTGCCTACATCCGCATGTGCAATGCCCGCAACATGAAGTATCGCATCATACTGTGAAAAGTCTTCATTCATCCAATTATCATCTCTTACGGAAATAAACTTGATATTAAAATTATTGGGATAGTACTTTTGCGCATATGCAGCAAAAGACTGTCCAACATAAGAGTGACAGCCGGTAATTAGAATATTTTTATGAACTGTAAAATCGAATACAATTGGTTTACAAACGCCAACTGTTTCATTATAACACGCAATGCAAGTACTTGTATTTATATTAGTTTCCGGAGCTTTGTGATCTAAACCCATGATGTTGTACCTTTTCCTAATTTATTACATGAACGGAACACCGTATCATTCATACTTTAATGGCATACACAGACCTCCTCCTATCTTATCAAAATTCAGGAGTTTGTCTATTGTTCTACCATATATGATATGGTTCTACGAGATATCAGCTGTCTCTTTATTTGCTTTTTTCATCTCGCCAGTGCCGCCTTCGACAACACCTTCGTGCTTCAGAACACTGGTAATGGTTCCAAAGAAGCACTTGCAGTCAAACGCAAAACCCATCTTCTTGACATACTCGCCGTCCAGCTTCGCCTTTTCTTCAATTTCAAGTTCATCTCTGCCATTGATCTGAGCCCAGCCAGTCAGGCCCGGCTTTACATCATTGGCACCATACTTGTCCCGTTCTTCAATCAGATCATACTGGTTCCAAAGTGCAGGACGCGGTCCAATAATCGACATCTTCTGTGTGAAAATCTGAAAAATCTGAGGAAGCTCATCCAGGCTTGTCTTGCGCAGAACTCTGCCAACCCGAGTAATATACTGGTCAGGATTGCTCAGCATATGGGTGGGCATATCATGGGGGGTACACATCTTCATACTGCGAAACTTGATCAGATTGAAGTATGTAAGCTCACCATTTTTCTTCTGCCCGACTCGCTTCTGTCGGAAAAGAACCGGACCCGGATCATCGACAACAATCGCCAACGAAATGATTGCCATAGGAATCGCTAAAACTACAATTCCTACAAAGGACAATACTACATCAATAATTTTTTTGAAACAATTCTTGTACATATATACTCCCCTTATTTTTCTTCCCGTTAACTGTACTGTTATATGCAAATGATTTCACAAGGTTTTGTTGTGGTCATCTCTTTCACCCGTGCACCCGACATAACCACAGCATTATTGTCAATATGACAACCTTTATTTACAATAGCATTGTGATTTACAACCGCTCCCATAGAAATATAGGAAGCTTCCCCCACGAATGCACCTGTATGGACCCCAGCCATCGGCTCTACTATAGCTCCTTTTTCGATTGCAGCCGTAGGCGATACATAGGCTTTAGGAGAGATGATCGTTGGTATATGAAAACCAGACTGTTTCGCGTGCTCTAAGACGGCTAACCTGATCTCCGGATTGCCGACTGCCGGAATGGCACAGTCATAGACCTCTAAAAAATTTTCCAACTCATCCAACTTTCCAATAACTTCCGGATTGGCCCCATCCTGACCATAATAATCATCCAAAAACGCGATACTATTAAAGCAAGCCATATCAATCGCAATTTCTTTGACAACTGCCCCATACTGGCCTGCTCCCAATATTAATAAATTTCGTTTCATAGAAATCTCCTCCCATATTGGATCTATAGATCGCAATCCATAATAGCTTGTTCCCCCACGCTCGTTGCCGCATATACAGGTAGAATCACATCTGCTATTTTAAAATTAACATACTGTTCATATCT
>RCNH01000639.1_pt1 | contig 13674 bp, 12 predicted proteins | sample 2041161 | NCBI WGS metagenome assembly RCNH01 (sample SAMN09708215, study PRJNA481090) | Feces metagenome, whole genome shotgun sequencing project. | biome: feces | host: Leptonychotes weddellii | place: Antarctica: Sion Island | collected 2010-03-01 | reverse complement strand
CACGTCCTGGGGGATCTCCCGCAGGAACCGGGAAGGCAGGGCAGAATTGGTGCGGCCATAGAGCATACGCTGCTTGGCATAGGAAATCGTAAGATGCTCCTTCGCTCTAGTAATTGCCACATAGCAAAGGCGACGCTCTTCTTCCATCTCCTCTACATCACCGATTGCAGGCATTCCCGGAAAAAGTCCATCTTCAAATCCCACCAAAAACACGTTGGGAAATTCCAGACCCTTTGCAGAATGCATGGTCATCATGACCACTGTATCGTCAGTTTCATCATACTGCTCCAAATCCGTATAAAGCGCAATTTCTTCCAGAAATCCCTGCAAAGTTGGAGTTTCCGCATTCTGTACATAGGCATTGATGCTGGATTTCAGCTCTCGAATATTCTCTAGACGGGTCTTATTTTCTTCTGTAGGCTTACTCTGAAGCATGTCGATGTAGCCGCTGCGAAGCATCACTTCCTCGTAGAACTCCGGCAGGCTGATTCCCTCATTCAGAAGTTCCGCAAGGCCTTCGATCATAGAAGTAAATTGCGTAAACTTCGCTGCATTCTTCTGCAGCGGTCCATAGAGATCCGGGTTGGCAATCACACTGTAAAGTCCTTTTCCCTCTGCCTGTGCCAGACGGTCGGCCGTTTCAAGTGTTTTGGCACCCAGTCCTCTGGGAGGATTGTTAATAATACGGTGCAGCCGCAAATCGTCGTTTCGGTTATTGATGACGCAAAGGTAAGAAAGCATATCCTTAATTTCAGCCCGATCAAAGAACCGCATGCCGCCAATGACACGGTACGGAATTCCATTTCTTTTCAGCGCAAATTCCAGTGCGTTGGACTGAGCGTTGGTTCGGTAGAGAATGGCAAAATCCTTAAAATTCTCTCCCTTGGACTGGGCAATGATCTGGCCTGCCACGAAGTTCGCCTCGGTGCCTTCGTCATAGGCTTCATAAATGGTAATAGGCTTTCCTTCTCCGTTCGCTGTCCACAAATGTTTTCCTTTTCTGCCAAGGTTGTGGGAAATCACGGCGTTGGCGGCAGTCAAAATGGCCTGTGTGGAGCGATAATTTTGCTCAAGCCGAATGGTTCTGGCTTTCCGGTACTGCTTTTCAAAGCTTAGGATGTTTTCGATGGTAGCTCCTCGGAACCGATAAATACTCTGGTCGTCGTCGCCCACCACGCAGAGATTTTCCCGTCCCCCTGCAAGCAGAGAGGTCAGCAGATACTGCAGGTGGTTGGTATCCTGATACTCGTCCACTAGCACATAACGGAACTTTCTCTGGTAGTATGTACGGACGTCCTCAAAATTCTGCAGCAGCTTCACGGTAAAGAAAATAATGTCATCAAAATCCACTGCATTATTCTCTTTGAGCTGGGTCTGATAGCGTTTGTATGCTCTGGCAATGTGCAGCATACGCAGGTCATTGCCATCTTCCACACGTTCCAGAAGCTGATCCGGGGAAACCTGCTTGTCCTTCTCCTTACTGATGACACTTAGTACATATTTTGCCGGGAAGGTCTTATCATCCAAACCCATATTCTTGATGATTTCCTTCATAACACGCTCTGAATCCGAGGTGTCATAAATGGTAAAACTTCTGGTATAACCCAAACGCTCGATTTCACGGCGCAAAATCCGGCAGCAGGCGGAGTGGAAGGTCATCGCCCACACATCCTCCGCATCGGAGCCTAAGATCGTGGCAAGTCTCTGCTTCAGTTCGTTGGCTGCCTTATTGGTAAAGGTGATTGCAATAATATTCCAGGGAAGTGCTGGTTCCAGCGTACAGAGAAAATCCGCATGTCTGCGATCCTCTTCTGAAATCGGTTCCTGGATCCCTTCCAGAAAGAAAACATCCTCTTCTGTTACGGTATCCGGCACCAAACTACTGTCACTGCCGGAGCCAAAGCGAATGAGGTTGGCAATTCGGTTGATAAGAACCGTAGTCTTTCCGCTTCCAGCGCCTGCCAGAAGCAGCAGCGGCCCTTCTGTTGTCAAAACAGCTTCCTGCTGCATGGCGTTCAGATTCTGAAACTGTAATTCAATATAATGCCGTCTAGCTTTTACAAAACGGGAGAGCATTTCATTTGTCATATAAGCACCTGTCTATCTAATAGAATGCTACTATTTTACCCTATTTTGTCCCAAAGGTAAAGCCCCGTGTTCACTGCATCAGTTCCCTCAGCATGAAAAGAGCCTTTTTCTCAATTCTGGATACCTGAACCTGACTGACCCCCAGCACCTTAGAGGCCCGATCCTGGGTAAGGCCGTGAAAATACCGCAGCCGAATCACCATGGCCTCACGCTCCGGCAGCTTTTCGATTGCCTGGGTAAGGGAGAGCCGCTCAATCAGCGCTTCCTCCGACTCCGTATCTGTCAGAATATTTTCCAGTGTAAACCCATCATCCCCTGCCGGATTCTGAATGGATTCGACGGATGCTGTCGCTGTTTCCGCAACAGCAATTTCTTCTATGGTATACCCTGTCTGTTCTGAGATTTCTTCAATGGTTGGCTCTCTGCCCAGTACACTTACCAGGTGGTTGCGTGCTGTCTTAATGGCAGCTGCACGCTCTTTAATTCCTCTGGAAACCTTAACGGCGCCGTCATCTCTCAGAAACCTTCTGATTTCCCCGGAAATTTTCGGAACCGCATACGTGGAGAACTGGGTTCCAAATTCCAGATCAAAGCCATCTACAGCCTTTAAAAACCCCAGACAGCCTAATTGATATAGATCGTCCAGTTCTGCTCCCCTGCCTACAAAACGCCGTGCAACTGACCAGATAAGGCCTGAATTCTCAGTTACCAGCATTTCAAGCGCTTCCTTATCCCCCGCCTGACTGCTGGCAATCAGCTCCTCCGTTCTGCTCATCTGCGCCGCTGCAGCTTTCTGCGCATATGTACACTGGTTCCCTTGCCGGGGACAGAATGGACAGAGAACGTCGTCATGAAGCTCTCCATAATGGTAAAGCCCATACCGCTGCGCTCTGAGCCACCAGTGGTGAACATGGGTCTTCGTGCCTGCTCTACATTTTCTATTCCCACCCCCCTGTCTTTGATGACAATATCCAAGGTGTTATCCTTCAGAATCCTGCACCGTATGGTAATGATTCCAAGTCCATCCGGATACCCATGGACAATGCAGTTGGTCACTGCCTCAGAAACCGCTGTACGGATGTCCCCCAGTTCTTCCAGTGTTGGATCCAGCTGCGCCGCAAAGCAGGCAACTGCTGATCTTGCAAAGCCCTCATTTGTAGATTTACTTGGAAATTCCAAGGTCATATAATTCTCAAATTTCATGATACCGCCTCCTTAATTTCAACCAATTTATCGATTCCGGATGTCTGAAATACTTTTCTCGGCTGACTGTTAATTCCGGTTAATGTGAGTTTCCCATCGATTCTGGTCATATTCCGCAGCGCATTGATTACAACAGCAATTCCGGAGGAATCCATAAATGTAACATCCCGAAAGTCCAGAATACACTCCTCCGGGGTATAGGCCTCGATTTTGGCAGTAATGGCCTCAATGTAGTGTTTGGCGCAGTGGTGATCGATTTCCCCGGTCAAGGCCACCGTCAGTTGTCCATTTTGTAAAAAACTTGTTAAATGCAAAATTGCTCCTCCTTTCGTGTCTGTATCTAGTATAGAAACTATAGAATATTATTTGCAGTCGGATTTAGGGGCAGAAAAAAAGAAATGGAGCGAAAACATGTGTTTTCACTCCATTTCGTCATGATTCAATTACAGCTTTTTCATTGCAGCTTCGCTTTCTTCCAGCTGCGCAATCAAAGCACGGGCTTTTTCTGCCTTTTCCTTTTCTGCATTTACCACATTTTCAGGGGCTCTTGCCGTGAACTTCTCATTGGAGAGCTTGCCCTCAATCACTTGAAGATTCTTTCTTGCTTTCTCCAGTTCCTTGGCGATTCTCTCCAGCTCTTTTGCAACATCCACCAGCTGTCCCATGGGAATATAGAGCTTTGCATCGGCGGTGGTGCAGCAGACCATACCATCGATGTTCTGAGGCTCCTTGTCAAGCATGGTGACCTGGTCAGCATAGGCCAGTCTCTGAATAAAGCCCTCGCCCTCAGTAAAGATCTGGGGCTTCGATGTGAGAACAAACAGGGCGGCCTTCTTGGAGGGCGGTACATTCATCTCTGCACGGCGGTTACGAATGGCACGGATTGCATTCATAACAGACTCCATCTGGTCTTCATCCGCTTTAAACTGCAGCTCCTTGCGGAATTCCGGCCACTTGGCAACGATCAGTGCCTCACCCTCATGGGGCAGGCTCTGCCAGATCTCTTCGGTGATGAAGGGCATGAAGGGGTGCAGCAGGCGCAGGGTCTGATCCAAAACATACACAAGAACCTGCAGAGCCGTCTGCTTCTGGGCGGCATCCTCACTGTACAGTCTTGCCTTGGTCAGCTCAATATACCAGTCACAGTAGGTATCCCACAGGAAGTCGTAAACCTTCTGAATGGCCACGCCCAGCTCATACTTTTCCAGATTGTCGGTTACTTCCGCAATGAGTGTATTGAGCTTGGACAGCACCCACTTGTCGGCAATGGTCAGATCCTCCATGGCGGGCAGCTCGTTCTTTGCATCCTCACCCAGGTTCATCAGCACGTAGCGGCTGGCATTCCAGAGCTTATTGGCAAAATTACGCATGGCCTCACAGCGCTCCACATAGAAACGCATATCGTTGCCGGGTGCGTTGCCGGTGACCATGTTCATACGCAGGGCATCACAGCCGAACCTCTCGATCATCTCCAGAGGATCAATGCCGTTGCCCAGGCTCTTGGACATCTTACGGCCCTTGTCATCACGGACCAGGCCGTGGATCAGCACAGTGTGGAAGGGTGTCTTTCCGGTATGCTCGCAGCCGGAGAAAATCATTCTGGCAACCCAGAAGAAGATAATATCATAGCCGGTAACCAGTACATCGGTAGGATAGAAATAGTCAAGATCCTCTGTCTTTTGAGGCCAGCCCAAAGTCTCAAAGGGCCACAGGGCGGAGCTGAACCAGGTGTCCAGCACATCAGGATCCCGCTCAATGCGAGTGCTGCCGCACTTTTCGCACTTGCAGGCATCCTCCCGGGAAACTGTGATATGGCCACAGTCTTCACAGGTCCATGCCGGAATCTGGTGACCCCACCACAGCTGGCGGGAGATACACCAGTCACGGACATTTTCCATCCAGTTGAGGTAAGTCTTAGTGAAGCGCTCGGGGACAAACTTGGTCTCGTTTTCCTTGACCACACGGATTGCCTCTTCTGCCAGGGGCTTCATCTTTACGAACCACTGTGCGGAGATGATGGGCTCTACGTCATTGTGGCAGCGGTAGCAAGTACCCACATTGTGGGAGTAGTCCTCCACCTTAACCAGGTAGCCCTGCTCCTGCAGATCCTCCACAATGGCTTTACGGGCATCGTAGCGATCCATGCCTTCGTATTTGCCGCCGTTCTCGTTCATAATGCCGTTGTCATCCAGAACTCGGATCACTTCCAGATTATGACGCAGACCCACCTCAAAGTCATTGGGGTCATGGGCCGGGGTCATCTTCACGCAGCCGGTGCCGAATTCCATTTCCGCATAGTCATCGGCAACAACGGGAATTTCCTTGTTCAGCAGGGGCAGAATAACCTTCTTGCCCACGATGTCCTTATAGCGCTCATCGTTGGGGTTCACGCACACACCGGTATCGCCCAGCATGGTCTCAGGACGGGTGGTTGCAACAACGACTTCGCCGCTGCCGTCTGCCAGAGGATAGCGGATATGCCACAGATGACCGGGCTTGTCCACGTACTCGACTTCTGCATCAGAAAGAGCCGTGACACAGTGGGGGCACCAGTTGATGATACGGCTGCCCTTGTAAATGAGGCCCTTTTCATACAGGGACACAAACACCTCACGAACAGCTTTGGAGCAGCCCTCGTCCATGGTAAAGCGGGCACGTTCCCAGTCACAGGATGCGCCCAGCTTTTTTTGCTGCTCAACGATCCGGTTGCCGAATCTGTGCTTCCAGTCCCATACACGCTCCAAAAACTTTTCACGGCCCAAATCATACCGTGTAAGTCCTTCTTTGCGAAGCTCCTCTTCCACCTTGATCTGGGTTGCAATGCCTGCATGGTCAACACCGGGGATCCAAAGCGCATTGTAGCCCTGCATACGCTTAAAGCGAATGAGGGTATCCTGCAAAGTGGCATCCATTGCGTGGCCCATATGCAGCTGGCCGGTAACATTGGGGGGCGGCATTACAATCGTGAAGGGTTTTGCATCATGATTGGCCTTGGGCCGGAAATACCCATTTTCCTCCCACATTTTATAAATCTTAGACTCAACTTGCTGGGGTTCATACACCTTAGGCAGTTCTCTTGCCATTCGACACACTCCTTTTCAAAACAAAAAACGCCCCAAGCCTATGGCTCAGGACGAAAAGATTTCCGTGGTACCACCTGAATTTCCGACGGTAAATCGGACACTCAACAGCTGTAACGGGCACACCCGTACTTCCCTACTGTCTTTCAGGAAATCTGCTCCAGGGCGACAATCCGACAGGCCCATACATGCTCACACCAAACGCATGCTCTCTTTCATGGGGATCCGGCAGAAACTCCCTTTCCGTGCATTTTATATTGTATTTAAACTATCATATAATTATATTTCTGTCAACGCCCATTTACAATATTTCGCAAGTTACTTGACGGTAATTGTGAAACGACATATAATAAGCACATTATTGTAACGATGAGAGGCTTTTTATGAAACTATCTTTGGTTGTTCCCTGCTATAACGAGGCAGAAAATGTAACCGCTTTTCAGGAGGCCACGATACAAGCATTTGAGGGCTGCGGATACGACTACGAAATTGTCTTTATTGACGACGGAAGCAAAGATGCCACCCTCCATCAGCTTCGCAAACTGTTCGGGGCTCAAAAATGTCCCGTAAAGGTCGTCAGTTTTTCCAGAAACTTCGGCAAGGAAGCAGGTATTTACGCAGGCCTCAAGCAGGCATCCGGGGATTATATCTGCATTATCGACGCAGATTTGCAGCAGCGCCCCGAAATCGCCCGAAATATGGTCTCCATTTTGGACGAGCAGCCTCAATATGACGTGGTTGCTGCCTATCAGGATCGCCGTGGAGAGGGCAGCGCCCTTTCCTTCTTTAAAAGGAGTTTTTACTCAGTCATCAATTACCTATCCAATGTGAATCTAAAGTCTGATGCAAGTGATTTCCGAACATTCCGGCGCAGTGTGGCAGACAGCATTCTGGCTTTGGGTGAGTACCACCGTTTCTCCAAGGGTATTTTTGCATGGGTGGGTTACGACACCTGCTTTATCCCCTATACTGCCTGCGAGCGTGCTTCCGGTGTCAGCAAGTGGAATTTCTGGAAACTCTTTAATTATGCCATCGAAGGTATTGTCGGTTACTCCACGAAGCCTTTGCGGCTGGCTAGCCTATGCGGCGGAGTTTTCACAGTATTTTCCTTCCTTTATCTGCTGTTTTCTATTTTTAGGGGCATTATTACCGGCCTGGGGATCCCCACTGTCTCTGTGCTGATCATACTGCTGCTTCTGATTGGCGGTATCCAGTTGATTTGTATCGGAATTCTGGGCGAATATGTGGGCAGAACCTTTGAGCAGAGCAAAAATCGACCCATATATATTGCCAAAGAAATTTTGGATTACACATCTGATGAAAGCGTTTAATGGGCTGCTGCACAGCTTTTTACAGCACCCAAACACAGAAACAGCAGATGCTATTTTTATTGAATATCGCTTAAAACCGGGAAGTTTCCAAATTGGAAACTTCCCGGTTTTCGTCTCACAACATGCCGGCGATACTTAGAATTACGGGTATCACACCATGGCACAGCATCAGAAGCTCAGTCAATTTTTGCACCAATCTCCCTAATTTTACTGCGTATTTCCAGCAAATCTTCAAAGGTTTCGGGGCGTTTTGTAATATCTCGCAGCAATGCCGAGGGGTGATAGATTGCGGACATCCAAATCCCCTGCTTGTATATCCAGCTCCCGTGTTCCCTGGTAATACGATATTGGGGGTCAATAATACGCTTTGCCGCAATTCGTCCCAGACATACAATAATCTTCGGCTGTATCAGCGCCACCTGATTTCTCAGGTACCCAATACAGGCATCCTGCTCCCCCTCCTGGGGGTCCCGATTCCTGGGTGGTCTGCACTTTACGATATTGGCAATATAACAATTATCCCGATTCAGGTCGATAATCGACAACATATCGTCCAAAAGTTTTCCTGCGGGACCTACAAATGGGATTCCCTGCAAATCTTCCTGCTCGCCGGGGCCTTCCCCTATGAACATCACATCTGCATCCCTGGCACCAACGCCAAAGACCACATTATGACGTGTGGAACAGAGCTGGCACTGTGTACACGCCAGACACCGGGCTTCCAAATCCTCCCAATTCAGCATTTCAGCGACTCCTTCTCCGATCCTTGGCAACTCTATGCCGCCGTGCGGCAATTTTGCGCTTATGGAAGAAACGGCTTCCAAAAATATACAAAACAAACAGAAGTAAAACACCGACTATGCCCAGCAGCACCACCACAAGCGTATGAGAGCTCTCCTTCTGATGGGGAACCGCAGTGACATTCTTAGCTGTAACTGAATTCATAGCATACAGCTCCGTCTGAGCCAGACAGGTATTTTCGTACCAGATTTCAACCGTGGACAGCTGCTGATCCTTCTGTATTGGAACAGACAGTTCTGCACTTTCCTTATACTGGATTTTCAGTCCATCCAAATACACATTGGAGGGCAGCACAGTGGAGATTGATACTTTGGGTGCTGCCAGAACGTCAGACGCTCCATTGGCAACACTGTACTGTCTCATAATCTGATTGGTGTACAGAATTTGGCACGGCTTATAATCTTTAAACCCCAGATCCAGCAAATTGGAGGTCTCCGGGAAACCGCCAAAACTCTTTACTTTACGGGTTTCATCTTCGTATTCTGAGGATGCTCCCATGACAATGCTGACAAACCTAAGTCCATCGTGCTCCGCAGAAGCCGCAATACAGCGCTCGCCATCCGTTGTGATGCCGGTTCTGCCGCCCGTCACCCGGGAATCGTAGTAGATATCCATCCGATCCCGATTCATGAGAAAGTTTCCGCTTTCAAGCTTGCGCTCTTCTGATTTATTTGTAGCCGGAACGGTGTAATGCACGGTTCCAAATATGGTCTGAAAAATCTCAGATTTTAATGCTTCTGTTAGGATTCTGCCCATGTCACGGGCTGTTGTGTACTGGTGTTTGTCATGCAGACCATGCACATTGACAAACTGTGTACCGGTACAGCCCAGCTCCTGGGCATACCGGTTCATCTCCTCAACAAAGGCCTCCTGCGTACCTAATACATGGGCAGCCAATACGGCAGCTGCATCGTTTGCGGAATCGACCAGCATGCAATACAGCAGATTCTCAACAGTGATCTGCTCATCCGCCTGCAGTTTTGCGGTAACCGCAGTCTTGTCCACCGTTTTGAGCACATCCTCCGTGACGGTAACTACATCCGAAAGATTCCCCTTCTGGAGCACAATCAGCGCTGTCATAATTTTAACAAGACTTGCAGGATACATCTGATCGTCTGCGTGCCAGGAATACATCAGAGTATCCGTTGTGGTTTCGTACAGCAAAACAGCTTTTGCATTGCTGACCAGCTCCTCTGTTCCGAGAACGGGCACTTGCCCATCAATGGTATGACAGCCGCTCTGAATGGACAAATTCCCTGTAGCCTCCGCACTTGCCGAAAGCGGCAATGCCTGTATCCCCAGCAGTAAACATAAAACAAGGCATATCAGCCCTTTATTTTTCATATTTCTCCCTCAATATCCCATTGTCAGACTTGTCCAACAAATAAAATTCGTGTATAATGTACGAAGTATTATATCAGTTTTTTATCTTTGAGTCAATGCAAGGAGGTTGCCAGTTTGAAAAAGGCGAAGGTTGCGCTGCTGGCGGTTACCGCAGCATTTGTTTGTATCCTGCTGGGGATTTTTATCGGAAGAAACACCAGTAACTCCTATCTTCCGCTCCCTGTGCCGGGCGCTCAAGTGGATCTTTCCGCAGAAGCGACCCTGGATCGCACACAGGTTGGGAAACTTGACATCAACACCGCTACACAGAATCAGCTTATGCTGCTCCCGGGCATCGGGGAATCCATTGCCCAAAGAATCATCGATTATCGCACTGCTAACGGACCATTTATATCGATCGAGGAGCTTGTGAACATAAGCGGTATCGGAGATAAGAAGCTGGATGAAATACGGGATTATATTACAGTAACAGGAGGATAATCATGAAAATTCTTGTTGTAGATGATGAAGAACTTCTGGTAAAGGGAATACGTTTTAATCTTCAAAACGATGGCTACGAAGTGATTACAGGCTCCAATGGGCTGGAGGCTGTGGAAATGGCCGGTACGGAGAAACCGGATTTAATTATTCTGGACATTATGATGCCGGAAATGGATGGCCTCACTGCCTGCGGGCGCATCCGTGAATTTTCCAATGTGCCCATTATCCTGCTCACCGCAAAAACAGAGGACATGGATAAGCTCATAGGCTTTGACCACGGAGCAGACGATTACTTAACAAAGCCCTTTAATATTTTGGAATTGAAGGCCCGTGTAAAGGCTTTGCTCCGCAGATCCTATTCCAAAACCCAGGAGACTGCATCCGTTCTCACCATCGGCTCCATATCCCTGGATCTGGATGCCAGAAACGCATACCGCTCCGGCCATCTTGCAGACCTCACCGCCAAAGAATTCGATGTAATCGAATTTCTGATGCGCAATCCCAATCGAGTCTATTCCAGAGAGGCCTTGCTGGATACGATATGGGCGTATGAATACCGCAGCGATATCCGTACTGTTGATGTTCATATTCGCCGTTTGCGGGAAAAACTTGAAGAAAATCCCGCGGAACCACAGTATATTATGACGAAATGGGGCGTTGGCTATTATTTCCGAAAAAAAGCCTAGACTTTCGATCCAGTTTAAAAGCACACATTTCCGGTATGCCATTACCTATGTGATTATAACCTTCTTTGTGCTGCTTTTTTTGAATGTATACAGCTCAAAAGTCAGTCAAAAGCTCTTTTACACAAATAAAGAAACCTCCATGGTAGATAAATGCCAAATGACAGCCACAGAAATTGGCAACCTGGACGTTATGAATCACTCCACTGTTTCCAGAGCAGTTGCCCAGCTGGGAAGTCTCAACGATTCCAGACTGATTGTCACAGACCGAAATGGATTAACCATATACGACTCCGCAACGCCCTCTGTCTCACGCAGATCCTATATTCTGTTCCCAGAGGTGGTTCGTGCCCTCAGTGGAAGCGGAAACAATGTTTTCAGTTGGAATTATCATGACGGTGCGATGCAATCACGGGCAGCTACCCCCATCATCTCTTATGGTACCATGATTGGCAGCGTATACATGATGGAATACGATGTTGAGGAAGGAATGCTGATTCAGAATTTTCAGAAAAACACCTTATATGTAACTCTGATTCTGGAGTTGGCCGTAACCGTATTCTCCATAATTTTTTCTCAGACCTTCACAAAACGACTGCGTAAAATCATGCTGTCTATGCGCATTATCCGGGAGGGCGATTACTCCCATAAGGTCACAACCGTCGGCGGCAACGATGAGCTTACAATTCTGGGCGAGGAATTCAATGGACTTGTAGAACGCCTGCAAACTTCAGAACAAAAACGCAACAACTTTGTGTCCGATGCCTCCCACGAGCTGAAGACCCCTTTGGCCTCTATTAAGCTTCTGACCGATTCCATCCTGCAAAATGATATGGATATTGACACCGTCCGTGAATTTGTTGCAGATATCGGAAATGAAGCCGACAGACTGAATCGCATGTCACAAAAGCTGCTTTCGCTATCGAGAATTGAAACCCAGGCAGACAGTGACTGTGAAATTATTTCCATTGCGCCAACAGTGGAACGTGTTATTAAAATGTTATCCAGAATTGCCATCAGAAATCAAATCCACGTGTATACGGATCTGGCAGATGATTGTCCCATTCTGGTTTTAGAAGATGACCTGTATCAGATTATCTTCAATCTGGTGGAAAATGGTATAAAATACAATGTACCGGGCGGCTCTCTGACCATTCGCTTACACAGAGAAGATGACAACGCAGTTCTGACTGTTCAGGATACCGGTGTCGGTATTCCAGAGGATGCCACGGAGCACATTTTTGAGCGATTCTACCGGGTAGATAAAGCACGCTCCAGAAAGTCCGGCGGCAGCGGCCTGGGCCTGTCCATCGTCCGCAATCTGGTCAAAAGAAATCGAGGAGAAATCAGCCTGGAAAGCACGCTTGGAACAGGTTCGACTTTCACCGTGGTATTCCCCATCTTTGATACGGAGGATGACTCATGAGACGATTTCGCTATATTGCACTGATTCTGGCGCTCTTACTTGTCTTTGCAGGCTGTGAGGCTTCCAGTGAGGCCATGACTGCGCCGGCTAGTTTTTATTACCGTGTCTCCTCAAGTACTTTCGGTAAGCAGGACAGTATTATCGCATCTGAGCGGCGAGAGAGCGCAGGCTGTGAGGATGATTTAAAGCTTCTCATAGAATCCTATCTGGAAGGCCCTGTATCCGGAAAACTCACTTCTCCAGTTCCGGCTTCTGCCCGTGTTTTGGGTGTGACCCGGGAAAATTCCAAAATCATTGTGGAAATGAGTCCTGCATTTGCAAAACTCTCCGGCATTGATCTCACAATCGCCTGCAGTTGTTTAAGCATGACACTGCTGGATTACACAGATGCCGAGCAAATAGAGATTTTCGTCCCCCATACACTTTTGGACGGAAATGACTCTATCGTTATGGAGCGTGACAGTCTTATGCTGCTGGATAACAGTCTCAATTCCCCAAAAGAAACCCAATAAAGAAAGGATTGTAACTATGCACTTTGTTTCCTGGAATGTAAATGGCCTTCGGGCTTGCATGCAAAAAGGATTTTTGGATTTTTTTGAAACTGTAAATGCGGATTTTTTCTGCATACAGGAATCCAAATTGCAGGAAGGGCAAATTGAACTTGCCCTTCCCGGCTATACCCAGTTCTGGAATTACGCCCAGAAGAAAGGCTACTCCGGAACCGCAATTTTTGCAAAACAGCCGCCTCTGTCCACCAGCTATGGGCTGGGGATTGAAGAACTGGACACCGAAGGCAGACTGATCACCCTGGAATACCCAGACTTCTATCTGATTACCTGCTATACCCCCAACGCCCAGCGGGGTCTTGCCCGAATCGAACACCGTTTGGCGTGGGAAAAAGCCTTTGCAGACTATCTGTGTGCACTCGATGAGAAGAAGCCCGTCATTGTCTGCGGGGATTTAAATGTTGCCCACCAGGAAATCGACTTAAAAAATCCCAGCTCCAACCGGGGAAATGCCGGTTTCTCTGACGAGGAAAGAGGTGCCTTTTCAGAGCTTCTAAGCCGTGGCTTCACAGACACCTTCCGCTACCTCTACCCCGACAAGACCGGAGCCTACAGCTGGTGGAGTTACATGTACAATGCCCGGAAAAACAACGCAGGCTGGCGTATTGACTATTTCCTGGTGTCCAATCGTCTGGCATCCCGGATTTCTGATACCCCGATTTACTCATAGGT
>RCNH01000638.1_pt1 | contig 13680 bp, 7 predicted proteins | sample 2041161 | NCBI WGS metagenome assembly RCNH01 (sample SAMN09708215, study PRJNA481090) | Feces metagenome, whole genome shotgun sequencing project. | biome: feces | host: Leptonychotes weddellii | place: Antarctica: Sion Island | collected 2010-03-01 | reverse complement strand
GGTGATGGCCAGTTCTTCCTGGCACTCTCGAATCAATGCCTGCTGCTTGCTTTCACCGGGCTCTACTTTGCCGCCAACAAACTCCCAGAGCATTGCCCTGGCCTTGTTGGCAGGTCGTTGGCAGATCATAAATTTATCTCCGTCCCAAATCAGGGCGGCTACGACTTCGGTAATTTTTCTTTCCATTATTTATTACCAAGTACTCCTTTGTAACGATCAATTTTTCATTTGTACAATCAAAAAGGCTTTTTCTATCAGCGCTCGTTTACTTTGCGCATTATGAAAGCAATTTTGTTATTTCCTCAATATTTTTCCGAGTAAGACGATTCCGATTGGGTGTATGAATCGCTTTATCTATATCTTGAATACTGGATAAAATATGATCACTTTCGACGGGACTGTTCCCTTGAAGCAAGAGAGCATAGCCTTCAATCCATACTCGTACCGCTCCATAGTATTCTAAGAATTTTGCAAGCACATAAATCTGGCGTTTAACTTGTTTAATTGGATTTTTCACCGCTTTTGAATAGGTATTCCCAGCATCTGTTGTATGATATTTAACCCATTCATAATCACCTTCGTTTCCAACCAATCTGCCGTTATAGTTTTTCACTTCGATGATAAACACGCCAAACTTATTTACGATTACATTATCAAGCTCCGCTGGCTTACCCTCATAATTAACCTGAACATTGGTAAATAATCGATCATCCTCTCTCAGTACTGAACTGATGATATGTGTGGCTCTCTGCTCTCCAAGCCTACCTACACGCCGTTCCGGAGCTTCAAATATCCACGGATGATTAGGTTGATCAGAGGTCCAGGTGGTAACAAGCTTGATAATAACAATAATTACAACTACTACCGCAGCAATTGCCAATGCTATCATCTTTTCATCACTCAGCCTCTCAAATAATATTGATTCATTCTAATGCACGGAAAAATATACGTTTATCCCACCACCAATTTATTTGTTTCCTTCAAGAACTTTGCCAGCAGTGAGCAACCCAGATTCCGTATTCATTCTCAATATTCCGATCTCTGCTTTACACAATTAGGTTCAAACAGACAACTTTGAAGATAAAATATGATTAACCAGATTTTGAAGCGTGGTTTCCCGCTTTTCTTTTTTTAGTTCACATTCCCAGATAACTATTACACTCCAGCCCATGTCTGACAGCAGCTTATAATTCTTTTGATCTCTGCTTACATTGGAAAGTATTTTATTCCGCCAGAATTCAGCGTTGTTTTGAGGCCAGACAAAATATTTGCAGCCTTCATGTTTGTGCCAAAAACATCCATTTATAAAAATCACCGTTTTATATTTAGGCAATACAACATCGGGTTTGCCTGGTAATCTGGCATCATTTTTTCGGTAACGAAAGCCTTTGGAAAACAGGTATTTTCTGACTAGTTCCTCCGGCTTTGTATCTTTCCCGTGAATGCAGGACATATTATAGCTTCGCTGTTTTGGCGTGTGAACATCTGCCATTATTACTCTTCTCCGTAATAGGAATTAAGTCGTTCCTTGCATATTTTCAGAATTTTGAATTTAATTTTGCTGTCAATTTCTTTCTGAATGTCTGGTGAAACAGAAAATTCCTGTCTCTCCGGATCATATAAGAAAAATCCACTGCCGATCAGAGCGTGAACAGGATTGGCAATAATGTTGTCTGTAATCTGTCTGTCGGTTACATCATCTTTTTGATAGATACACCGTTTTCTTTCCACGCAAAGCCCTTTTCTTTTTCGGTTCGCATAGTATCTTCTAAAAAACTGAGCAGCTTCCCGAATACTGATCTTACCCGATGCGTTTTCTGATTGGAACAGTGACATAATCAACACAGGCTTATATGAATAAGACATTTTCATCGTCTGACAGTATTCAAGAAGTTGATTTAGTCTTAAAGACGGTGCTTTGGTGACTGTTTCCGAGCTGAATTCAGGACTCCTGCCGTTATCGCATTCTACAGACAGCCCCTTTATCTGTGCAATTGCATTGGCAATGCTTTCAATTCTTAAAATAGCCCCATCATCTTGGCCAACATAGAAATCACGCACTGCATCTTTTAATTTTTCCTTTAAATCATCTGCAGAACTCAGGGAGTCGGCAGTGAACTGAATACCTGCTGCCTTTAATATATAATCGAATGCATCTTGTGACAAAGGCCTGACCGAACTCTGCCAAGGAGGATTTATACTTTTTCTGACAGAATCATATCCGAGTTGTTCGATGTATCCACCATCCGGCAAATAAATTGGGATATGATTTTTAAATTTCCGGCAATCAACCAGCTGTGCGTAATAGTTATCTTCATCCAGTTGATTTATCTCTCCAATTCTTCCGACACCGAAATAATATCGCTGTGAGCGATCATATCGGTTGCCCTGATAATAAACAAACACATCACCTGAATGCAGCTGTTTGCGATATCTGGAGGGATAATGGTAAGTCTGGAACAGTTGATCTTCATACTCTGACTCGGTATCAATTTTTTGAGATAAAATCACAAGCATGATCTTCACCTCACAGCCTCAGAATGTCAGCAAAGAAACCGATGTTTTTATCATCCAGAGTGCCCACAACGGTGCCTCTGTCCAGAAGTCTGTTACCACATTCACAACAGGTTTCCGGCAGCAGGGCACAGTTGTGGCAGGCGGCCAGATTACAGGATTCCGGGCCCTGACCAAGGGACTGGATACAGACCGGATCCGAGGAGCACCAGGCTGCATTCTGAATGGCAGCCTTAATCGTATCTTCAATCCGTCCCTTTTCGCCCTGACGAACCAGTCCTCCCAGGGAACCTTCAGAGTCACCGGAAGCGGTATATAAAAGAACGCCATACATTCCGTAGTCATTTGCCGTCTTTTCGCAATAAATTCGTTCACGGATGGAAGAGCTTCCATATCCGCAGTCAAAGCTCAGCTGATTGATCAGCAAGTGGGCAAATGTGTGAATCAGAACGAACTCCGGTCTCAGTTCACCAGCTGAATCTGCTCCAAATTTTGATTTTTTATAGGAATCCTGCAGATTTTTCATTCTTTGCTGCACATTGGGCCGTTGTGCCCATTCTGTCAAAGCATGTTGATTGAATTCAAAAAATATACCTTCACCATGTACCTGGATCGCAGGTAACCAGTTTTCATTTCCCAGCCGGAGCATCTTTTTTCGTTCAGAAACAGGAGCGGCTTTGGGTTCAACCCGTGAAAATCCCACGAACGCTCTGGTTTCCTGCAGCTTATGCACCAGAGAAATACTGCTGAAATACTTACCGATAACCGGATCATAAACATTGATTGGGTAATTGACTGAGTGAAATCGCTGTGCGTCGCTGCCACTGCTTCTGATGAGAACTTGATATTCCGCAAGTCTGTAGGCATCCTCTGACATTTCTTCATCAATGTCCCCCAGACCTTCAGTTCCGTTGGCTCGTGCTATAACAGCCTTGCGCAATTCATTTTTATCAATATGATTGGCCTCGGCAAGAAAATCAATGATCATCCAGTTCCACTCCCCATTTACACGGGAAGAATTCAATGTTTCAAAGTTCTTGTCCAGGACAGCCAGAATTTTCTTCTGGGTCTGCTCTCCATCTGTAGGAATATAAATAGAGCTGCGGGTATCTGCAAACCAAACATTGGTTGCGCCTCTCAGAACCACCTGGGTGTCCTTGCAGCCACAAGGATTTTCTTCATCTGTCTCGATACCCAGCCAAGGCTTTGAGCCTTTACATCTGTATCCTATCTTTTCCAGAGCTCCTCTTCCCATTGCGCCGGAAATACTGCGCTCTGCTCCACAGGTACAACGATAATACACACCGCTCAAAGATGCGGATGCACCACCGGTACTTCTCCGGATTCTGCAAGTATCCGGATTATAGGTATGTCCACTGTTATAATGCACCCATTCAGCAACGGGAAAGTCATCAATGTGGCCTTCCGGGCAAATCACAACAAAACGTTCGGGAATCATTTTTCGTTTGTAACGGAAAGCCGGATTGCATTTTCTGCCTGTGGGCCAGGGATAGCAATCACATTCCGGTTGTGCTTCGTAAAGTGTTGTTTTACGCATAGAACCACAGAACGGGCAATAATACCATCTGGGAAAGCGGACAGCTGGAATTTTCAGATTGCAGTTACTCGGATCTGCGTTATTTTCTCTGAAGTCAGGCGGCCACCGGAGTTCCTGTACTCCCAGCCTTTTCTGCAAACGCTCGTCTTTGATAATAAAAGCCTGAGGATCGTTATATCTCCACATATCAAGTCCTGCAATCATCAGCGACTCATCATTTGGAAAAGGCACAATTGCTCCGACGCCCCAGGGGCCGATCAAAGCACTTCTTCTCATCGGTCGATTAGAATATGCCATGGTTATTCCTCCTTTGGAACATACCTGTTTGGAAGCACTTCCGCCTCACAGGATGCATCTACATTGCGCATGGATGTGGGAGTTTCGATGCCTCGATCTCCCCAGGCTGCATTAGGATGGCTGCCGGCAGCATACATCAGAGGCACCGGATCCGCATAGGACCAATCCGGATTCTTGGCAGGTTCCCATTTTTGCGGATTCCAGTCTTCCCAGCACTGCATAATACATTCCATTCTGTCAAGCGTCGCATCCAGTTCTTCCGCATCAACATCATCCACTCGGTTTTCTATGATGTTACGCACACGCTCATATACCCGATCATCAGGCAGATGGGGAGGATCAAGGTTATATCCATCCTCGCCTTCAAGTCTCATCATACCTACCATAATTGCATGAAGAGCCCGCTCACGTACCGGCGCAGAGAATGGGGTCACGCTTGTTGGTTCCACATTGCAATACACTCTGGAGTGATATGATTTGAAATGCTCGTAGTGTGATTTATCTCTTGGCCTTCCGGGACGATACAGGACCACAACAAGGCCAGGGGCATCCTTTGCGCTACGGCCTACACGGCTCGTTGCCTGGATGTACTCTGACGTTGTTTTGGGCTGACCTGCCACGGTCATAAGGCCCAGTCTCGGGACATCAAGGCCTACGGAAATCATGTTTGTTGCAAGACAAATATCAATGGGATGCTCTTTGATTTTTCCGTCCTCATCTGCCTTCCCGGGATAACGAGTGCCCAGATTGGCAAGGCTGGCGGTTACCTCACTGCCTGAAATACGGCTGGTCAGTTCCTCATCCCGCCAGATGTATCGTCTGCTCTTTCGGTATTCTTCCGGAGTGGGATAGCGCTCGTCATCATGTCTTCGCTTATACATGACATCCAGATGCTGATCTATATCAGCCCGAATCCAGGTTGCAGCTTGTCCAAGCTCACGGATACTGTTGTAATAGCCCATATTGGTCCAGTAAGGATCCCGCTCAGATTCCTGATCCACCTGCATAGCTTTGGCCCCATAAAGCAGCGATGCATACAAACGAATTGCAGTTGTTGCATCCGAAGAAGATCCTGTTGCCAGGATTCCAACATAACGGCGTCCGTTCTGCGCCTGGTCTTCTTTTGCAAAGAATGAATTTCCGGCATCCAGTCCGGCTGGCGGGAACTGGAATACATCATCACGTTTGCAACCATACAGAGCATGGCACTGTTCTTTTGCACGGCTGATAGTTGCTGTAGATGCAATGATCTTAGGATGAATTTCACCCGTGGGCGTTCTGGTTGTGCAAAGTTCGTGAATCAGGGTCTCATAGTGTCCCACCATAGAACCAAGGGGGCCGGAAATCAGGTGCAATTCGTCCTGAATAATAAGGTCCGGAGAAGAAACTTTTTCTCCATTTTTATAGCCAAACAGGCTTTGTGCCTTAGGCCTGAACGGAAGCATTGCAAATTTATCTACAGTTCCCAGCAGTAAGGTGGGCGTTTCTTCGTAGATTGTTTCATCCACCACATAAAGGGGCAGATCTTCTTTGGCAAATGCGCAGTGATTTGCCGCATTTCTGCAGCGGAATGCGAATCCAAATGCGCCACGAGCTTTCCGGACTTTTCTGTAGCCTGGCAGGTCATAGCACTTATCTCCTTTTTGCACCAAACCCATCTGGGCACCACACCAGGGGCACTTCAGAATGATAAATGGATTACTGCCGGACCCCTTATATAACTTGTCAAATGCCCTCACTGCGTCTTTGACGCTGTTAGGTGTTGTGGAGGCACCCACCCAAAGGCCTATAGTGATACGAGCTTTACCAAACAGATCCTCATGCTCTTTACGGATCAGTTCACAGGCGCAAATCATAGCGGATGCACGCTCATACTGCTGAGCAGTTAAGAGGCGCAGTGTATAGCGCATAAGAATCGCCGTTCCACTATCTTCTTTGTTCTGCAATCTTCTGATAAAAATAGTATAAGCTGACAGACCCAGGTACGCTTCTGTTTTACCACCGCCTGTGGGGAACCAGATGAGATCCACGATTTCACGTTCATTGCAGTCTTTATCATACATGGATCGCAAATTCATCAACACAAATGCCAGCTGGAAAGGACGCCATTTACCATAACGCTCTTTATTGCCGAACCATGTATTTGCATTATTGACATCAGGCATCTGCACCGGATCAACCAGCCTGATGTCCCCGTTACCGTCATCTTCCCACTTCTGCAAAGGCAAATTGTAATGCAACTGCTGCATCAGCATAGCCAGATTCATATACTGAAAAGCCGTACGAATCTGCTCATTGGTTTCCAGCAGTGCAATTCCTTTTTCCATCCGGTCAAGACATGTTTCGCAGTTTTTGATATGTCTGTCCGCAGTTGCTTCGTATACAGTTTCCAGACTGTTCCTGAGCACACGCAGGCTGTTTATCCATTCCCTGTATTTTTCACACATCAGGTGAAGTTCTGTCAATGCTTCGCTGAAATTACCATAAGGACTCATCTTCAACATTTCCAGAGATACGCCATCGATCTTATTGGGGACAATAGGCTTGATATCATATTGGGGGAATGTAGCTGTGGAAATCCAGCTGACAGTTTCAGAATCATCCCAGTCTGCAGCACATCCATGACCAATCGCATAGTTTTGTACATTACGGTAAAGCAGTTGATTGGACAGATAATCTTCGTCTTTGGTAATTCTTTGACCATCTTCCAGAGGTGCAAATCCTTTTTCGGAGATAATCTTAAACTTTGTCTGGAAGAAGCATTCTTCGTCTTTTATAGAGGAACCATGATTTCTTCTGGTATTTTCAAGAGTAAATGTGTAAATTGTCCGGTTATCTGCCCGATAACGGTATGTAACATCAAACTGCAGTCCTGTGCTGTTAACAGGGATTTTTACCAGGCAATGGTCTGATGTTGGCAACTCCACAGGCTTCTCTTCATTATCCCATACAAGTGCTGTGCGGGGATAGGATTCACTCTTTTTCTCTGTAACCGGGTCTGTAACAGTTATTTTTGTGTAAATACCAGCACTTGCGTTCACATGAACAGTATCACCGTCATTTATCGCAACTGTGATACTGATGGCTGACTGGCGATATGCGTTGGAACGGTTGATAAGTTCCTCGATATCTTCAAGAAATTCTGTACTTTCTCCACCACATTTTCTGGGAGGCTTTACACCAGAATCCTCTGCATCTGGTGTCTCAGGCGGCAGACTTTCTCCCTCTTCGATATCAGCTTCTCCCTCGGATGTTTCCTGAGGATACAGAATACCAGCAATATACCGTGTTCTGGGAGGATCTGTAATCAGAATTTCCTCTCCGTTTTTTTGCCTGTATCCAGGCCAGTCAATTGGGTCAGGCCCAATGAATTCTCTTTCAATATATTCAATCAGTTGATCTCTTCTGGTATCACTCATTGTAATAACCTCCTTATCAAAAGGTCATCGTATTCTCTTTTTGCAGCATCAGATTCCAGTACAAACAAAGCGGAACTCGCCCTGCTGAGTCCAACATACATCAGTTTCTCTGCCGAGAAAGTATCAACATCAGTCATGATAATTACAGAATTTTCCAGGCCCTTGTATGCCTGAATCGTACAGAAAGTCGTATTCAATCCCTGAGGAACACGGAAGTCTTTGATTTTAGTGTGTTCCATCATAGAAACAACTGAATCCTCTCTTTTCTTCGGGGACAGTATTGTGATCTGCTCCGGTGGAATATGAGCTTCCTGTAGTTTCATCAATAAATCCTGTAAATGTTCATATTGTTCATCCATTGTAGACCAAGTGATATACTGAACCGGCATTCCGTCAATTTGCATGTCAGGATCCCCATCAGATCTACAGCCTGTTACCGTATGTATTTCTTTACAGATTTGCTTTGTATTACGACAATTTACAGTCAATCGGAATCTGATAAACCAGGAATAATTCTCGAGTCTTGCGATCAGATCTTCTCCGGACAGACCATCCGCATAGATTGCCTGCATTGAAAAATCGCCAAAAATTGTCCAGTGCCCCCTGGAGAGGCCCTTTATCAGGCAGGCATCCAAAACTTCAAGGTAATCATTACGCAGCAAATCCTGCCCCTCGTCAACGATTATCTTATCAAACATCGCCACCTGATTTTTTAAAATACGAAGTGCGGCTTCCGGTAAAGTACGCTGGAAATAACGAGCTTTTTCCCCGGCATCTTTGGGGTATGGTATCGAAATACCAGCCTCTTTTAAAACTGAAAAAATAAATTTATGCAGTGTGCCAACAAAGCAGGGCTGCAGAGACTGAGGCAATGCCGAAAAATATTGATTCAGCCAATCAGCCAGATTGGTATTAAAACAGAACAGGGCAACTTTTTCTCCCCGTGCCACTGCCTTTTTTGTTTCTTCAATGGCGAGTAAGGTTTTACCGGTACCTGCTGATCCATAAATCAGACAACGGGGATTATCGTCCAGCTGATCAAGACATCGGTATTGTTCTTTGGTGAGCTTAATCAGAGATTCTTCTGTGCTGCGTATTCTGGAACCCAAAGAAACCGCAAAATCAAAATCTCTGCGCAAAATTGAGGCCAGATATTTCACATCATCCCGGTCAGGAAGTTTTTCTGGATTCAATGGTCCGTAAACTGTTTCCCAACGATTTTTTGAACCCTCAAACAGCTGCACTATAAAGTCTTTTACATTTCGGGCATTTCGCTCATCGAAGATCTGCCATTGTTCTTCATCAATACCTGATGCCTGGTATGTAATATCAGGAAACATGACTCCATATCCGAAAAAAGTATCTTTTAAATTCTGATGTGTATTGTCCAGCTGTAAACGCACAGCATCCATAATACTGAAAATACCATCTCTGGCCTGATCGAAAGGCCCCCTGGATTTCGTATTGCTGTTTCCATATTTATCAGTAAATGTCCAAATTCCATCTGTACACTTTACTCGGCCACCTTTAACCTCCAGAGCATATATTCCAAGAGTGGGCGCCAGTACAACAAAATCTGTTTCTCCGTAGATGACACGGTTATGCGAAACAATACCAAGGGAATGCAATACGATCCAGTCATCTGTTCCCGGTGCGTTCTGAAACCACTCAAAAATACGGCGTTCTGCTGTTGATTTCACTTCCGGGGAAATGACTGACGGAATCATAACAGCCATATACTACTCCTTACTCCTCATCAATCAAATGATTTGTATCTGTACTGTCAACAATTACGGGCGTGCCGATGTCAATGATTTTCAGAATGCGCACTGTACCAATGCCATCCACCTGCATTTCAATCGATTCCCAAATATTGAAGGGATCAATATCTCCATATCTTTTCAGTTCTTCCACAATTACTCTTCTCAACTGTATTGAAAGAACCCGTCCGGCCTGTATATGTGCTGATTTAACGATCTGAGCCGCATCAAACACCTTATCGATCAATTCTTTCAGAACTTTATTGCCGGTAATCTTTGCAATATATTCAAGATCCTGTTTGCTCTGTGGCGCAATTACATCCTCATCATGCAACCAGCTGTGAACTGTCTGGTAGCCTCTTGTGCACCCCGCTTCCTGCAGGTGCTGATAAATTTCCTCATCCCTGTAGAAGAGGGTTTCGATTTCAAGCGCTTCTTTCCACTTGGATGCCAAATCACGCATTTCCGTTTTGTTATTCTGTTCCAGAATATGGTCAGCCATTTCACGAATCAGGTCACGATCTGTTTCACGGACAACAACAAAATCTCCCATTTTCAACTGACCAGGCAGCAACATTTCGATCTTATCTGCATCGCTCATAATAATTTTGCTTGCAGAAATAACCTTATGTCCTGCTTGATAAAAAGCAAGATATCCCCCCACATAGTTTATTGGAATTGCTTCTACAGTTTGATCAGCGGCTTTTTGCCCGCCGCTGGCTATGTAATGGCGATATTTATTCTCTCTGAGTACGACTTCAATTTCAGAGTATTCATCCTGCTGTGGCACATCTTCTGCTTCCGGTTCAACTGGTGTAAATCTGGTGGTAGAAACATGAAGTGTCGGGGTTGTAAAGGATTTTTCAATTGTCTGACGGTTTGTACTGCTGTCCAGTGCCTTGTTCCATTTTGCTGTATCATAGTTTTTCCAGCGTTTTTCGTAATCGTACAGAAGTACGGTATAATCCTGTGTATTGAAACTATAGAGAATTTTTCTCATAATGGCACGTTTCAGCCATCCGATAACAATAGTCGCCGAGAACTGACCACATTGAGCCGGATAATACTCAGCAGGATATCTTACAAAAATCTGACTGCAAAGCCGCTTCCTGCGGCACCAAAGTTGCCAGTATTCCTGTACTGCTTTCTGGTCAGAACGTTCCGGCACAACAATGCAAATATTTCTGTAATCTGACTTAAGAAGCCTTTCTTCCAGTGCCTGCTGCTTCGGAAGCTTATAATCTTTTCGGTATACTTTTTTCAGATCCGAAATAACGGATTTATAATCTTCATACAGACCAGGTGCAATATAATTTTTCTCTCCCTCTAACACAGAACTGCAATCATCCAAGGTAAATCTCGCTTGTGTGAGCCTGCTTTCGTCAAAGGGTATAATCTGCCGAAGAGCCTCAAAAGACAAAGAATAGAGTCTGTCAAACAATTTCAGCATTGGGGCAGAGAGTGTTTGTGTTTCCCCTCTGTGACCTGACAGAAGACGAATTGCATTGCTGATTTCATGTCCATCTGAAATCAGATATTCCAGATTTCTGTTGGCGCAATACTTTGCCTTTTGATCGGATGCAAGAGTTGAAACATCGTACAATTTATCTGTGATACTGGTTTCGTCCCATCTCCATAAATTGAATTTTCGATCCAGGAAGGGCTGCAGATCAAAAGAATCCACGACATCTGTTAAGCATGTGATTGGGACGCCCAGACGTATTAATTCATCCAAAGCATCAATTTGAGAGAGAAGTGCGTTTGCGTTGGATGCATCGATGATGATTGACTGAATGGGATGGCCCTGATTTGCTGTTTCCACAATTGTATACAGATCAGATGCCAGTACAATTGCCGGGATACCACCCAATTGCCCGGTTCCGATATTTCTGACATTGCCTTCATAGTCCGCCTGTCCGACCAGAATAATATCTTTCAACTTCTGTCCGCATAGTTCACACTGAGATACCAGTTCTTTGGTATTGATAATGGAAGTCATATTGATAATAGAACTGTCCATGTGTGTCTTGTAATCTGCCAAAAGTTTCAGATGCTTTTCATTGGCAGTCATATGAGGAATCATTTTTTCTGCTTCTTTTCTAGCCTCTGCAAAAGCTGTATATCGGCTTATCCGTTTTGCATTTGTTTTCTGAAAGAGAGGGAAAAATTCGATAGGAGCCATCTCTTCCAGATCTGCCAATTTTATGCGCATATATTTCTGATTCTTATAATCTTCAATGCGCATAAATTCCACAACCGCTTTTCCCAAACGTAATTTATCACCTGTATGGAAAGCCTCAGGATCATAGTTGCAGTCAATCCTGCCTTCAGAAATATTGTAAAGCAGCTTAGTCAGTGTAAAAATAAAGATGGACTGAATTCGTTCCGGAAAGACAAGAATATTGAATTTTCCCTGGTTTTCCACCATTTTGTCCAGCATCAAAATACTGGACTTAATCATCGGAGGGACCTCTATTGGCTTGGTTGTGTCGCCCATTGACAAAGTGATCCCATCAAAACTACTTTCCTGAGACAGCAACTGATTTATATACTCATTCCATTCCAAAACGACTTTCCCTCCCTTTGATCAGATCGTAAAGCCCTTTTCGAAAGCAGCCTTATATGCATCCATTGCATGCGTAGCCTGCTTAATACTGGGCTTCTGTCCTCTGCCTATAAGACTGCCCACAGAGAACAGCAGGCTACGTTTCCACGGCTGGAAGTTATGTGTTTCTTTTGCCCATCTGGACAATGCAAACCATGTTTCCGCAGGAATTGCAGCTGCTTCTTCAATCAATTTTTGTTCCTCTTCAGTCAGGGAATCAATGCTGCCAGTTGCCGGCTGTGTAACAGCTGTAGGTCTGGCAACGGAAAGCAGTTCTGTCTGCAGCTCCTGGCTGATTTCATGGTTATATTCCCGAATCGTATTCCAGCATTTTTCTTTTTTACACCATTCACCAACATTAGCTCCTCCCGGAGGATTTGTGATCATCTGCTGCACAAACCTGGAAACTTCCACAATTTCTTTTTCCAGTGCAGGTGTCAGGCTCTGCTGCTTCCAGATCTGCTCCAGGTCAATTTGCTGGGCAGTTTTGTTGGAAATAAATGCCAATGTGTAGGTAACGATATTGGCTCTGTATCCACCGTACTGCTGCTGTTGAACCAGTTTTTCGGTTCGTCGGAAAAGAATTGCCTTAGCAATTAAATTATGATAGTAGGTCTCATCGGGGACAAAGTTCTTGCGCTCCTGCAGCCGAAGCATAAACTTACGGAAGTTCTTCTGCGCACCTTCGCTGACCTGAAAAGGAAGCTGATCCCATGTATTTTCATATTTTGCCAGATCAGTCTTGGTAAATAAGGGGTGGATCTCCTTGAATTCTTTCCTGCGCTTGGTTGTTGATTCACGAGTTAGCATATCTGCATACTGACCACGAGCCCGCTCATAGAACCAGTTAAGCGGCTTCATGCCACCCTGTGCCGGCGTCCAGATCGTTCTGGACAGTTCTTCCACTTTCCGGTGGAAAGGATCATTGGCAGAAAAGTCTGCTACTTGGATTTTATTCTGTGTATTTGCAAAGGTAGAAATTCTGGGGACAATTTCATCCATATCTTCTGCCGAGTGAATCACAGATATCTTCATCTGCACATATACCTGACTCAGATCCGCTGCGATTTTTTTGTCATTTTTCGCATTGAAAATAGAAGCCGTTGTCTGACCGCCATTTACGATCTGCATATCACGAATCCGTTTGATGGAAGGCTTTCCATTCTCGTCTCTGACAATTTCAACACTTTCGGCTGTAACAGAAATGCCGTTATTGTATGCCAGAAACATGTCAGGTTCTTCCCGCAGGGTATCACGGATGCCCTTATTAACTCCACCTTTCACCTGCAGGAAAGAACGTACATTTTTCTCCAGCAGTCGATCCCGGAATTCATCATACAGGGAGGCCAGCAGATCGCCATTGATAATTGCCAGATATACGCTGTATTTTTCGCTGGTATTATTCTCAATGCAGGGAATCATTGTGTGGAATTTTTCCTCAAAGTCAATTTCAATGGTTTCCCGCATTTTACCAGAGGTTACGCAGCGGTAAAGTCTGTCAATATCCCAGATGGAAAAAGACATCTC
>RCNH01000637.1_pt1 | contig 13683 bp, 15 predicted proteins | sample 2041161 | NCBI WGS metagenome assembly RCNH01 (sample SAMN09708215, study PRJNA481090) | Feces metagenome, whole genome shotgun sequencing project. | biome: feces | host: Leptonychotes weddellii | place: Antarctica: Sion Island | collected 2010-03-01 | reverse complement strand
GTAAAATGTCCTAGTTCATGAAATATAATAATCGCACTGAACAGAAGTATTGCTAAAATAATTCCCATATATTACCACCTGTTTTTAATAAATTCATATGTTTCCTGCTCTGCATTTAGTATCTCTTCCAGTGTAGGATCCGGAATATTTTTATGGTTTTCCATACATAACTGAATAATCTTTGGTATCTCCAGATATTTGATTTTTCTATCAAGGAATAATGCAACTGCTTTTTCATTTGCCGCATTCAAAACAGTCGGCAATGATCCACCTTTTCTTCCAGCTTCATATGCAAGCTTTAATCCATAAAATGTCTCCATATCTGGTTTTTCAAATGTAATCTGTGTAAGTGTAGAAAAGTCAAGTCTGTCTCCTGGTAAGAATCTTCTTTCCGGATAATATAACGCATACTGGATAGGCAATTTCATATCTGGTGTTCCAAGCTGTGCGATTACCGCCCCATCTTCGTACTCTACCATTGAATGTATAATACTCTGTGGTTGAACTACAACCTGCACATCATCTACCTCTACATCAAACAACCATTTAGCTTCTATTACTTCCAACCCTTTATTTACCATAGTGGAAGAATCAATGGTGATCTTGCGACCCATTGCCCAGTTTGGATGTTTCAACGCATCTTCTACTTTAATCTCTTTTAACTCTTCTAGTTTTCTTCCTCTAAACGGGCCACCTGATGCAGTCAGTAATATTTTATGAAGTGCCTTTCTTTGTCCTCCCTGAAGAGATTGAAATATTGCACTATGCTCACTATCTACCGGAAGAATAGCACACCCATATTCTTTTGCAAGTGGCATAATGATATGTCCTGCAGTAACGAGCGTTTCCTTGTTTGCAAGCGCAATATCTTTTTTTGACTTGATTGCCTCAATTGTCGGACGGATCCCTATCATTCCAACAATTGCTGTCACAAGAATTTCCGCTTCTTTCTCAGTAGCTACATCAATAAGTCCATCCATTCCAGATACAATACGAACATCAAGATCACGAACTTTGCATTTAAGTTCTGCTGCCTTTTCTTCTTTCCAGACAGCTACAAGTGATGGTTTAAATTCACGAATCTGCTTTTCAAGTAATTCGATATTGTTTCCAGCCGCCAACGCAGTTACTTGAATATCACCATTTTGTCTCACAACATCCAGTGTCTGTGTTCCGATAGAACCTGTTGATCCTAGTATTGCTATTTTTTTCATTGTTTATTCCTCCCTAAAATCTACAGTAAAACTGCCAGATAATATATGATCGGTGCTGTAAAGATCACACTGTCAAATCGGTCAAGGACTCCTCCATGTCCCGGAATAAATTTTCCATAATCTTTGATGTCATGAAAACGCTTAATTGCTGAAGCTGCCAAATCTCCCACCTGAGAAATTGCTCCTCCTACTGCTCCTATCACTGCATATCTTAAAACATCTACTCCTGCATTACCAAAATGGTTGATTGCAAGTGCATACAAAACAGCGATCAGTGCTGCTCCTGCAATACCACCAATTCCACCTTCTACTGATTTTTTAGGGCTTAATTTTGGTGCCATCTTATGTTTTCCTAATAGCATACCTACACAATATGCGCTTGTATCACATCCCCATGAACAAATAAACACGAGCCATACTGTAAAGATTCCTGCTGGAAGAAGTCTTGTTCTGTAAATATAGGAAAGCATCACTGCCACATAAAACAAACCAAAAAACGCCACAAAAATCTGCTCTGTTCTATATTTAGGATAACCAAATACCATAATCGCCATCATAGCGATCATAAAAGCCATAAATAGCAGCATAAACCAGTCGACACCTTCCGGCAGAGATGGTTTCGCATATAAAAGTCCATAATATGTCACTGCGAATAAATAGCCACAGATTCCAGGTGCCTTTGTGTGAATGTCAAAAATCTTATACAATTCATTCATACCTATAATACTTATGATAAATAATGTAGCAAATAATACTCCTCCACCACTGATCAGAGTAAAAAGTGCAATCAACACTAAAACAATCCCACTAAGCAGACGTGTTTTAAACATGTTATTCCTCCTTTACGCCACCAAAGCGACGCTCTCTTTTATTGTATTTTTCAATAGCTTTTATAAGCTCTTCTTTTGTGAAATCTGGCCAGAGTACATCTGTAAAATAAAATTCCGTATATGCAAGCTGCCAAAGTAGGTAATTAGACAAGCGAATTTCCCCACTTGTGCGAATCAACAGATCAGGATCTGGGATTCCATGTGTGTCAAGATAAGTTTCATACAATTTTTCATTGATGTCCTCAACCTTCACTTTTCCATCAACACAGTCTTGTGTCATTTTTTTCATGGCACGGATCATCTCATCTCGGCTTCCATAATTAAGAGCAATCGTAAAATTAAGACCTTGATTATTGACTGTGGCTGATTCTAGATCTGCTATTCTTTTCTTGATATCATCATCCAGCGCAGTTTTATCTCCGATAACACGAATCTTCATATCATTTTTTGCTGCTGTTTTAAGACATGACTTCATATAATTTCGAAGAAGTGTCATAAGTGCATCTACTTCGCTTTTCGGACGATTCCAGTTTTCTGTTGAAAACGCATATACCGTAAGATATTTTATTCCCAGTCTCCACGCCTCTTCACAGATTTTTTCCACATTTTTACTTCCCTGTGCGTGTCCGTAATTTCTTGGCATCCCTTTTTTCTTTGCCCATCTTCCATTGCCATCCAATATGATTGCCACATGCTGTGGTACATTCATAATCATTTCCTCCTGTTACAGTATTTTTATCTTAATACTGTTTTTTGAAAGTGCAAAAGAGAGGCTGTACATCTACGAGCCTCTCTCATATTTCTGGTCACATCACTATACTGTAAGAACCTCTTTAGATTTAGCTTCAACTGCTTTGTCAACAACTTCAATCTTTTTATCTGTGATCTTTTGAAGTTCTTCTTCTAAATCTTTGATAGCATCTTCTGAAACTTCTGTTCCTTTGAGTTTTTTAAATGCATCATTTCCATCACGACGAACGTTACGGATAGCAATTTTTGCTGCCTCGCCTTTTTTCTTAACATCTTTTACAAGTTCTTTTCTTCTTTCTTCTGTAAGTTCTGGGAAGATAAGCCTTACACTAGTTCCGTCATTTGTAGGATTTATTCCAATGTCAGACATGTTAATTGCTTTTTCGATTTCTTTTAACATGCTTTTTTCCCATGGCTGAATCTGAATCATACGAGCTTCCGGTACTGAAATATTGGCTGCCTGCTGAAGTGGTGTAGGCATACCATAGTAATCTACTGTAATTTTATCAAGAACATGTGGATTTGCACGACCTGCTCTGATCGCAGCAAGTTCACTTTCTAAATTTGCAATGGTCTTGTCCATCTTATCTGCATATACTATTATTCTTTCATCCATGTTGTCATATCCTCCTATACTGTTACTTTTGTCCCTGTAAATGTTCCAAACATTGTCTCTACAATGCTGTTTTCTTCATTTAATCCAAATACTAACATTGGCATTTTATTTTCCATGCAAAGAATAGATGCTGTAAGATCTACTGCTGCAAGTTTCTGATCTATTACTTCCTGGATAGAAATCTCTGCATATTTTTTTGCTTCTGGATTTACCTTTGGATCGCTATCATAAATACCATCAATTGCTTTTGCAAGAAGCATCGCATCTGCTTCAATCTCAATTGCACGAAGTACTGCTCCTGTATCTGTAGAAAAATATGGATGTCCTGTACCACCTGCAAAGAAAATAACTTTTCCTTCTTCTAATGATGCAACGGCTGCATCCTTAGAAAACAGTGATGTAAATGCGCCACATACAAATGGTGTAAAGATCTCTGTTTTCATGCCTACGTGTCTGAAAATATCAGATACATATATACAGTTCATAACTGTAGCAAGCATACCGATCTGATCTGCTTTTGTACGATCAATCGTCTCACTTGTACGTCCTCTCCAGAAGTTTCCACCTCCTGTGACAATGGCAACCTGTACACCGTCATCTACCAGCTTTTTCACCTGCTGTGCTACGCCAATACATGTAGCTTCGTCAAAACCTGTTTTTTTATCTCCTGCAAGTGCCTCTCCACTCAGCTTTAATAATACTCTTTTCATATGTCCTGACTCCTTAATTTTGTCTTATATTACTTAAGTTGAAGTATACCATATCTTGAATGATTTGTCATGCACATATAGTTTATCTTCTTCAAATTCTTACACATATTTCTAATTACTGAAAAAATAGCAATGATACAATTTTATTCTCTGTCATCAAATACAATATTTTGATTTTTCTGTTTATTAAAACAAGTTCATGAATCAGTCTGTGCTTATTTGCATAAGATTTATAAAAACATTTTTTTGGTGATGCTATGAAACTTTTGCCAAACTCTCTGAAAGGGATCAAAAATCTTAAGAATAGTCTCGGTCTTCTTTTCCTGCTCGTTGGTGCTTTTTTTGCCGGAACAATGATCGCAATGATTCAAGGACGGGTTACAAACCTTGTAAACACCTCTGCTTCTCCAGACACACGATTCCTTTCTGCTGAAAACTGGGGGCTAAGTTTTCAGGAAGATGGGAAAACACCTGTAGGTAATGCTTCTAAAGAAGAATTAAAAAAATACAACACGCATTACGCAGGTGATTCGGAAGATAAAACGATTTATCTTACATTTGATGCCGGATATGAAAATGGAAATCTTCCAAAGATACTTGACACATTAAAAAAACATAATACTCCAGCCACTTTTTTTGTGGTCGGTACATTTGTCGCCTCACAACCAGATTTAATAAAGCGAATGGTCGATGAAGGGCATGCAGTTGGCAATCACACATGGAGTCATCCAGATATGTCTAAACTAGCTTCTAAAGAGGACTTTATCAAAGAACTAGGAGACGTTGAAGAAAAATTCACATCTATCACCGGGACAAAAATGCAAAAATATTATCGTCCCCCTCAGGGAAAATACAGTGTAGAAAATCTTCAAATGGCAAAAGACCTTGGATATCACACCTTCTTCTGGAGTCTGGCATATGTAGATTGGCAACAAGATAATCAGCCATCTAGAGAAGAGGCTTTAAATAAACTTACAAGCAGAATCCATCCAGGAGCAATTGTTCTTCTTCATACAACATCCAGCACAAATGCTGAAATTTTAGATGAACTGATCACAAAATGGGAAGATATGGGATATACAATAAGACCTCTTGATCATCTTATCCATAATTCATAAAAAAAAGCATATCTTCTGCAATGAAAAACTTCAAAGCAAAAGATATGCTCTTTCAAAATTTTTTATTATTTACGACGTGCCTTAAACACTTCAATAATCTCCATCATCTCATCTGACGGATTTGAAATAACAGCTGTATTAAATACTTTACACGGTGCACTTTCCTTTACACTATCTACTGCTGCAGTAACCGCTGAAACAGTTCCACTTACAAAGATAAGAGCATGTCCACCACATTTTGTATCTTGTGTCTCATAAGATACTTCTGACGCTTTCAGCATCTGGTCTAATACAACGACTGCATTTGCCTCTCCTTGAACTTCAACGAGTCCATATGCTCCATGTCTTGCCATAACTCTACCTCTTCCTTATTTATTGATTGTCATAGTGATCGCTGCTTCAGTCTCTTTCAATGGTGCTGCAATCACAGTGTGGGAAACGATCTTTGAAATCGGCTCTGCTGCCTGAAGTGCTGCCTCCATAGCTGCTTCTACATTTGAAACATTACCACGTAGTTTTACACAGGCACCTGCTCCAAGACGATTTCTTTCTACTGACTGAATCTTCACATCCGCTGCTTTAGCTGCTGCATCTAAAGCTACAAAACAGGCACACTCACTATCTAACTCAAATACGCCTATCGCCATACCTTCATACTGTCCGGCCATAAATCTCCTCCTATATAAAAAAGCTTCCATCTTTAATTATATTTATGCAGATATTATATAAAAATTTTTATATTTTTTCAAGCATGATTTATCATTTCAGCTCGTTTTTCTATCATCTGTGCTGTAATACTCACTGCTATTTCAGCCGGAGTCTCTGCTTTGATGTCAATTCCTATTGGTGTTGTGACCCTTGATAGATCTCCGTCTGTAAATCCTCTTTCTTTTAACTTTGCAAATACTGTTGCCTTCTTTTTACGGCTTCCGATCACACCTATATAATATGCCGGAGTATTTAAAACCTGAGCCTGCACTTCCATATCATCTTTATGTCCTCTCGTCATAATGCAGACAAAATCTTTCTCTTTTATTTCAATGTATTCTGAAATTTTTGAAATATCAATAAGCATTAATTTCTCTGCAGTTGGAAATAATTCTGGACGACAAAACTCCTCTCTGTCCTCTAAAACAATACAGTGAAATCCCACAGTACTAAGAACTGGTACAAGTGCCTGCGACACATGTCCACCACCAAAAATGTATACTTTACTCATACTTTGAAGTGGCACTGAAAAATAAACTTTTTCTCCTACTTTCTGCTGATATGGTTTATCTCTTAAGTTATCAATCACTTCAGAAGGTATGTTTCCGCCTTTTTCACCTTCTTCTTTGGAAAATACAGACCACGTATCCTCTGAATGAGAAGTAATCTCCTGAATAAGCCAGAATTGTTCTTCCTTGTCATACTTGTTTTTTATATATTGTACAAGTTCCATATTTTCTTTTCTGTTTGAAGAAATAAACTGAAAATATATGGTCACATCCCCTCCACAGACCATTCCAAGATCCTGAACCTGATTTGGTTTCAGGTAAAAATGATCTAAACGTGATTCTTTTAACGTAATCAGTTCTTTCGCAACACATTCGCTCTTATATTCTATGGCACCACCTCCGACAGTACCACAAATTCTGCCTTTACTTGTGACAATCATTGCTGCACCGGCACCACGAGGTGTCGAACCTGACTGCTCTACTATTGTTGCCAGGACGCAATCCTCATGATTCTTCAAACATTTTTCTAATACGTGAATTAACTTTTTCATTCTATCAACCTTCTTCTACATAAATATTATGTTTTTTATTTTTTCAATCAAAAAACATAACCCACATACATTAGAGTAATTCTTTTCTCAACTGCTCTGGTGTTTTTATTGAAAGAAGAGCTGGTGCAATATCTAAAACAGTTCTTGCTCCACATTCTCCTTTTTGGGCTAATCGATAGGCAGCACGTGCATAACATACAAGCACGCTTGAAGTAAATTCCGGATTAGATTCCAGCTTTAAAGAATACTCAATCACATGCTTATTTCCATCTCTTCCAGTTTCACCACTTCGTATCACAAACCCTCCATGTGGCATTTTGTTATGTTCTTTTTTCAATTCTTCTTCTGAAATGAATGTAACTGTTGTGTCATAGTCCGAAAAGTAAGCCGGCATAGTCTTAATCTCATTTTCGATTCTTTCTAAATCTGCTCCATCCTCAGCAACCACATAACACTCTCTTAAATGTTTCTGGCGTGCAGTAAGTTCTGGTCTCAATCCTTTTCGCACCTCTTCTACTGCTTTTTCAATCGGAACTGTATACTGAATTGCATTCTTTACTCCATTTATTCTACGAATAGCATCAGAATGCCCCTGACTTACACCTTTTCCCCAGAATGTATATGTCTCCCCCTCTGTAAGAATAGATTCTGCATATAATCTGTTTAATGAAAACATTCCTGGATCCCAGCCTACTGAAATAATTCCGATTTTTCCGCCTTCTTTTGCCGCAGTATCCATAGACGCAAAATATTCTGGTATTCTTGCATGTGTATCAAAACTATCAATAGTATTGAAATTTTTCAATACTTCCGGTCCGATTACTGGAAGATCTGTTGCTGAACCTCCACAAAGAATAACAACATCAATTTCATCTTTCATTTTTACCATATCATCAAACAAAAGAACTGGTACATTTTTTGAGAATATGGAAACAGTTTCTGGTGGTCTTCTTGTAAAAACAGCCTTCAACTCCATATCTTCATTTCTTTCAATAGCCAATTCTACTCCTCTTCCAATGTTTCCATAACCTGCAATTGCAATTCTGATTTTTTCCATTTTTACGCTCTCCCATCTGTCTCTACTAATTTATTATTTTTCCATTTTCCACTTCGAACACGTATATATGAATATACAGCCCCTATCGTCCATCCGATTGGTATTGAAATCCATATTGCACTCTCGTGAATAAAATATGACAAAGAATATGCGAGGATTACACGCATAAAAAGATTTGACATTGAACTTACAAGAAATGCTTTCATATCACCTGCACCTCTTAGCAGTCCATTACTTACAAACATAATTCCCATAACAGCATAGAATAAAGAAACAGTTTTCATATATTTCAAACCGTATCCCATTGCACTTCCTTCTAAGCCTGCATTTAAAAACAAGCTTAGAATATTGGGTCCGAACAGAAAAATAATTCCTGTCAGTATAACTGAAAAAATGATAAGCATAAAGACACATGCCCGATAGCCCTCTCTTACCCGTTCTTCTTTTTCTGCTCCGATATTTTGTGCTGTATAACTCGACATTGCATTTGAAAAATTAATATTTGGCATCATAGATAATGTATCAATCTTTGTAGCTGCTGTATATCCTGCTACAAATACTTTTCCATACGAATTCACAAGACCTTGCATACACATCATGCTAACAGATACCACTGATTGCTGGATAATAGAAGGAATTCCAACTTTTGCAATTTTTTTTGCAGCAGTAAAATGAAAAATAACCGGTTTTTTATCTCGATTTTCTTCTTCATTTTGCATGTGATGCAATCTTTTCATAAGAACACCAAAAGATATCACCGCACACACACCTTGTGCAATCAGCGTAGCCCATGCAACACCTGCTACCCCCATATGAAAACAAATTACAAAAGCAAGATCTAATATTATATTTGCAATAGCTGAAATAATAAGAAATAATAAAGGTGTTTTGCTGTCTCCTAGTGCATTATATATACCATTGAGTGAATTATACAAAAACAAGAAAATAGCTCCACCAAAATATATTCTCAAATAAATAAGAGAATCTTCCATAATGTCCATGTCCGTTCCAAGAAGAGATAAAAGAGGTGCCGAAAGCACTTCCCCTAAAAACATGATCACTATTCCGATCACTCCTAATGCTACAAGTGCCGTATACACTGTTGTTTTCATTTCCATAATCCGTCCTGCTCCAAACAACTGCGAAATAACAACTGTACATCCCATAGACAATCCAGATGCTATTGCCACAGCAAGAAATACCACAGGAAATGAGGAGCCTACCGCTGCAAGTGCATCTTCTCCTACAAATTTTCCTACCACCATAGAATCAACCATGTTGTATAACTGTTGAAACAAATTTCCCATTACCATGGGTAGGGCGAAGAAAAACAAAAGTTTTAACGGCTTACCTTCTGTAAGATTTTTAACCACTTTTCATTTCTCCTTTTTCATTTTTCAATCTTTGATTTTACATACAACAATAATATTTTATGTAAATTTTTTCTGCATGTCAATAAAAGGATTTAATATCTCCTGATACGAAAAGACACCCCAGAATATTTCTTTTGAGTGTCTTTTATCATTATTTGTTATTCAACTTCATCTGCAAAACACATACGTGGAATTCCCATAAGTGTCGCTGCTCCGGCTAGTGTAGTTCCAAAAAACAATGTTTTTTCCTTCCATGGAAGGAAGTTTACGATTGTCCCATTGCAAATAGTACTTCCCGTACAAAGCACGAAATCTGCCCATCCCATAATCTCTTTCCATATAGTTTCCTTCCCACCATCTTCTACCAAAACACCGTATCGCACCTGTCCTATATTCGCTTCATTCAAATCTACAATACGCAATTCAAAATCCTTTGAAAGATTTTCAAGAAGTGATGGTTGATAACCGATCAGCCCAATCTTTGGATTTCCATATGCGTTTTTTATAATCTTAATTGCTTTATCTGCGCACAATTCAGGTCCTTCATTTTTACAATGAACTGTACATTTTGAAAGTTTTAAATATCCCATCACTGCATTGATCGTAGCAATAAAAATTCCTCTGTTATGCGCATTATTTTTTAGATTGAGCTGGCATATATCTTTTAATGTACCTTCAAAAACAGCCGGTGCATCGGTAAAAGCCTGCCCCTTAACACCTTTGCATTCTGCTTGTACCATAACGTCTTTTCCAGTGATGATTGGAAAGTCTTTTCTTTTTGTATTTCCGATTGCTTCTTCTGGCGTCAGAGATTTTGTTGTGATTTTAACTTCTTCCGTATATAATTCATTTTCCACGACCAGTTTTACGAACCGCTCCCGTAGTTCATCATAAAATTCTTCTGGTGTATAATTATTATCTATATTCATGATCTATCCTCCCTAAAAACGCCTCTATTTTATCACAATAGTGGTTCTTCATCAAATTCTTACCTTCCGTAACTGTAAACATTTCTCCTCCGAGAAGAATCCCTACACGGTCAGCCAGAAGTTCTGCTTCTGCAAAATCATGTGTCACAAAAACAATCGTGCATCTAAATTTATCATGAATTTCTCTGATTTCTTTGTAGAGAACCTTTTTTGTAGCAGGATCCAATGCAGAAAAAGGCTCATCCAAGAGAAGTATATCCGGCTTTATGGCAAGTGCTCTTGCAATCGCAGTCCGCTGACTTTCTCCACCACTTAAAGTCCCCGGATACTGATCTTTAATCTGAGTGATCGAAAGCAGTTCCATTAACTCTTTTGTTCGTTCTAATCTCTCTACCTTGTTATAATGGTTCATTTTCATTCCATAAACTATATTTTCCGAAACTGTCATATGCGGAAAAAGCGCATGACTTTGATAAACAAAGCCAAGATTTCTTTTTCCTGGTGCAATACTCATGACATCTTTTCCATCATATAATATCTTTCCTGTATCTCCCGGAAACATTCCACCAATTGCTTCCAACAATACAGTTTTACCTGATCCAGTATATCCAAGTATCGCAAATATCTCACCTTTTTCTATTGTTAGAGATACAGGTTTCAGTCTGAAACTACCTCTCTTTACGGAAAACTCCCTGATTTCTACTTCTGTCATCAGTCATCCACCCGCCTTCCTTGTTCTACTTTATGTCGCCCTGCCAATTGCGATAAGAACAGTGCCATTCCTGAAATAATAAGGATCAATACTGCTGTGGACATAGCCGCCTCATTATTTCCAGTAGATATATTAAGATATATACTTCCTGGAAGTGTCTCTGTTTTGAAACGAGTAATTCCAACAAGCATTAATGTCGCACCAAATTCTCCCATTGCTCTTGACCAAGTCAATATAAATGCGCTAACAAGATTTGTTCTGCATAACGGAACAAGTATTGTGCAAAAAGACTGAAACGGGGTTGCACCTAATGTTTCTGCTATAAATTCCAGACGTCTGTCAGCCCCCTCAAATGCTGTCTTTACAAGACGAATCGCATAGGGAAGGTTCACTAACAGATGGGCCATGATAATCCCAAGTGGTGAAAATATAACTTTGATTCCATGTAATTTCAGCCATTTACCTGCAGGAGAAGCAAATATGATAAGAAGACTTAAGCCAAGAAGAATAAACGGCAAAGATAATGTAAGTTCAATAAGAAGACCGGATATCTTTTTAAGCGGCATTGAAGTCCTGGTCAACGCATATGCTGTGGGCAATGCAAGCAACATAACAATAATACTCGATATGGTCGCCGTTACCACACTCATCTTAAGTGAAAAAAGGACTTCCCTAGATTTTAGATTATCCCAAAATCCTGAAAGTCCACCTGCCAAAATGGCAAAAATCGCACTGCCGATGAAAAAGATCACCAACAGCGCAATTATAATAGTCACATATGAAAATACATCTCTTCGTCTGGAATAATTATCTTTATTGTGCAAGTTCATATCCAAATTTCATCCAGATTTCTTTTGCCGCATCAGAATCCAGATATTTGTTAAATTCATTTAATGCTTCTTCATCAGCTGCACAGCTAAGTACTGCTGCCGGGATTGTTTTAACGTATTCATCTAGATCTGTTGTATCAACGATTTCAACACCTTCTACATTGCAGTTTTCTTTCCAAATGATTGCTGCATCTGCTTCACCTTCTTTAACAACACCTGCCATCTGAGGTGCTGTTGTTGTATTAGCCACGATATTTACCTGGTCGAAGATTCCTGCATCTGTAAGAGCTTTTTTCGCAATCTTTCCAATTGGAGTTGTTTCAACATCACCCATAATCATAGTAATGCCCTCTTCTGTAAGAGAATCAAGTCCTTTTATTCCTTTTGGATTTCCCGCTGCAACTGCAAGCACCGGAATATGTTTTACAAGTTGTTTCTGCGATGTGACATATCCTTCTACTGGCTGAAGTTCTACTGGCGAGCCTGCAATAAACATATCTCCTTCTTCCGAAGTATTAATCTGTGACTGAATCTGTCCTGCATTTGCATATGTTACGTTTATTTCACACTTTGTAGCTTCCTTGAACGCAGTTGCAATTTCTTCAAAAGGTTTCTGCATACCTGCTCCACAGTAAATCATAAGCGTATGTCCTTCTAAGTTAACAACGTCTTCCTTTTCTTCTTTTTTGTCCTCAACCTGCTCTTCCTGCTTCTTCTCTGGTTCTTTTGATTCTTCTTTTGCTCCACAACCTGTGAATAATGCTGCACTTAATGACAGTGCACAAACAAGAGCTAACATTTTCTTTTTCATCTGCAATTCCTCCAATACCTATACCCATAATTATTGTCAGGAATCTCTAATATCCAAATCTGACAATATCTTAATTCATATGATAAGCTACTCCTATTGCAAAGTCAAGCACAAGTTGTATCGAAAAACAACTTGTGCTTGGAATTTAATTATTTATTCATATACCCATATTCCTGCCCACTGATTTGAAAGTGTATTATAATCCCACTCTATTTTACTTCTTATCTTGCTAAAAGGGTCATTTACCACAAATCCTTTTTCTGTATGACCACACACCAGAATAAAATGTCCTGAGCTTGTAAAATCTCCTGGCCCCATAGACAAAATAATCTGTTTTCCTTCATCTAACATCTCTACCATCTCTATCTGTGTCAGATATCCATACTGAGATACTTTTATTCCATAATCTGCTACTGCGTCTTCCATAAAGGACCATGCAGTTCCCACTCCATCTACATACGCTCCAAGTTCCATTGCCTTTTGAGCCAATACATCTGGTGTCGCACTCACATCGCCTGTCAAATTAACAATCACCATGGATAGGCAAGTTGGAGCACAACCTGTTATACCGATCACACCGTCCCCATAAGGAACATAGCCCCATCTATCATCCCATTGTAAAAAAAGTGGATTTTTCTGCTTCTCTTCTTTTGCTGTTATTCCACCATTGACACATTGTTTGGCACTTGGATATGCAGCCACAAATTCAAGAATCTCTGGATTTTTTTTCAGGGCCTCCAGCATATTGTCTGGATAATTTTGTGGTTCTGCAAATACACTTCTCCACATTTCGCTTTGTTTGACATTTTTAAAATAACTATTAGAAAAAGCAAGTTGTGTCTTCTGATGCATAAAAATCATAATACCAGCGACTAAAAGAAACCCTGTCAAAAAAATGATTCTCCTTCTTAACTGTCTTTTTCTTTTTTGTTTTTTTACACTTATTCTTCTACTCAACTCATCTA
>RCNH01000636.1_pt1 | contig 13690 bp, 14 predicted proteins | sample 2041161 | NCBI WGS metagenome assembly RCNH01 (sample SAMN09708215, study PRJNA481090) | Feces metagenome, whole genome shotgun sequencing project. | biome: feces | host: Leptonychotes weddellii | place: Antarctica: Sion Island | collected 2010-03-01 | reverse complement strand
TCCTTCCGTTTCGACGCCACGCAGACCCCGCGCGTCATTTCCGACCTGCTGCCCGCGCTGGAACAGGCCGGCAGCGTCACGCTTGACGGCGCGCTGGCTGAACGCATCATCCGCCGTCCGCTGACTGTCCGCGCCTATTTTGACCGCGACGACAAAAGGGTGCTCTGCCGGACAACCTTCCAGTATGGCGACGAGGAAATCGACCCGTTCGCTCCGGAAACCCCCAAGGACGAAGACCGCATCCTCATGCTCCGCGACGTCGCCGGAGAGCGCAAAGCGCTTGACCTGCTGGCGACATTCGGCTTCAGGATGCAGAAAGGCCGCGTCCTTCTGGGCGGTCAGGAAAACATCTATCGCTTCCTGACGGACGGCATTTTCAAAATGAAGGAAGCCGCCGAGGTTTTCTGTTCAGACGATTTCCGCCGCATGACGCCGCGCAAGCCGCATTTCAGCGGCTCCCTGCGTATGCAGGACGGCGCACTCCAGCTGGAAATGACCGAAAACGGCGAACCGTCCGAAGAGATTCTCGCTATTCTGCGCGCCCTGCGTGACCGCAAACGGTATTTCCGCCTGAAAGACGGCACGTTCCTCTCTCTGGAAGACATGGACGAGTGGCGTGAGCTGGCAGAAGCAGCCGTCGGTGCGGAAAATGAACAGGACCCCAATCGCCCGACAGAGCGCGGCGTCGTGGAGATCGCAGCGTTCCGTGCAGCTTACATGACCAGCCTTCTGGAAGGCTCCTCCCTGCCCATCAAGGCGGAGGACAGCGTCCGCGAAATGGTCGAAAGCCTCGGCAGCGACGGCGATCCGTGCCCGGAACCGCTGAACAAGATCCTGCGCCCGTATCAGATGCGCGGCTTCATGTGGATGCAGGCCATCGACCGGCTGCACATGGGCGGCATTCTGGCCGACGACATGGGCCTGGGCAAGACGCTTCAGGTGATTTCGCTGCTCCTTTGGGCCAGCCGCCAGAAGGACAACGACTGCGCCTCCATTGTTGTCGCGCCGACGTCGCTTGTTTACAACTGGATGTCCGAAATCGAACGCTTTGCGCCTGAACTGCGCGTGGCCGCCGCGGAAGGCTCTCAGGCCCGCCGCGCCCAGACCATCAAGCGTCTGTCCGGCCCTGACCGCGACATCGACATCTATCTCACCAGCTATCCTCTGATCCGCCGCGATATCGGCCTGCTCTCTCAGGTGCAGTTCCGTTTCGCTATTCTGGATGAGGCACAGTACATCAAAAACGCCATGAGCGTCGGCGCGGGCGCCGTCAAGCAGCTCAAAGCAAAGACGCGCTTTGCGCTGACCGGCACGCCTATGGAAAACCATCCGGGCGAGCTGTGGTCGATCTTCGACTTTGTTCTGCCGGGCTACCTGCTGTCCTTTGCGCAGTTCATGCATCGCTTTGGCGACGGCGAGGAGATGGACGTTCTGCGCCGCCGCATCCGTCCGTTCCTGCTGCGCCGCCTCAAGGGCGACGTGCTCAAGGAGCTGCCGGAGAAGGTGGAAATCCAGCTCATGGCCGACATGACCGAGGAACAGCGCCGCGTCTATCAGGCCAGCCTCCAGCGTCTGCGCCCGCAGGTTACGGACGTCAAGGCCAACCACATCGAGGTGCTTGCCGCCATCACGGAGCTGCGCCAGATCTGCGGCCATCCGTCGCTGGTTCTGCCCGACTACGCCGCATCCAGCGGCAAGCTGGATCTGCTTCTGGATGTCCTGCCCGGTTCGCTTGAGGCAGGCCACCGCGCGCTGATTTTCTCGCAGTTCACCAGAATGCTGCGTATTCTCCAGCGCCGTCTGGAAGCGGTCGGCATCGAATGCATGTATCTGGACGGCGACACGCCGCCCAAGCGCCGCATTGAGATGGTCAAGCAGTTCAATGAAGGACAGGCACAGGTCTTCCTGATCTCCCTCAAGGCGGGCGGCTCCGGCCTCAACCTCGTCGGTGCAGATACGGTCATTCACTTTGACCCGTGGTGGAACCCGGCCGCCGAAGATCAGGCGACAGACCGCGCACACCGCATCGGTCAGAAGCACACCGTCAACGTCATCAGGCTCATCACCCGCGGCTCGATTGAGGAGCAGGTGGTCAAGCTCGGCGCACGCAAGCGTGAGCTGTTCGATCAGATGATTACAGCCGGCGAAGCCATGCCTACACAGCTGACGCCCGAAGATATCAGCGCCCTGTTTGACGACAGCTTTATGGAATAATCGCTCCATCCAGCAAAACCGCGTCAACTTATCCACAGTTTTTCCAAAATTGTGGATAAGTTTTCCCCTTTTCAAAACCGATCAACCTCTGTGAGGCAGCATCATGAAGCACATCATCTGGGATTTTAACGGCACCCTGCTGGCTGACGCGCAGTTTTCCGTGGACGTGGACAACTCCGTTTTCGATCAGCTCGGCATTCCTCGCATCACGCTGGACGACTACCGGGAAAACATGACCATGCCCGTCTGCGACTTTTACAAAGCGCTTGGCATCGACTTTTCCGTCCATCCTTACGAGCTGATTTCAAAGCTCTGGCTGGCGGAGTTCAACGCAGGCGCTGTCGCGGTGGGGCTTGTTGAAGGCGCTCTGGACACCGTGCGTCTGCTTGACCAAAAGGGCTTCACCCAGTCCGTCCTTTCCGCATCCTATGAACCGTCGCTCCTGCATCAGTGCAGCGAGCTTGGGCTGACGCCGTATATGCGCGCCATCAGCGGCCATCAGGATGAAAATGCCGCCGCAAAAACCGAAATCGCCCGCCGCCATCTTCAGACCCTCGGCCTGTCCGGCGCAGACACCCTCTTTGTGGGCGACATGCAGGCCGATGCAGAATTGGCCCGCGCAATGGGAGCCGACTGCATTCTTGTCAGCTGGGGGCATAATGATTTAAAGCGCCTTTTGAAAACCGGCCTTCCCGTCGCCCATACCTTTGGCGAACTGAAAGACCTGATCTGTGCCCCATGACCGGAGGCGGCCTATGAACATTCATGCAGGGCACCGTTCACGCCTGCGCGACCGCTTTATGAAAGAGGGGCTTTCCGGTTTCTCTGAACACGAGATTCTGGAACTTTTGCTCACCTATGCCATTCCTCAGCGGGACGTCAATCCGCTGGCCCATGCGCTGATTACCCGTTTCGGTTCGCTCTCCGGTGTCCTTGACGCCGGGGAACACGAACTGATGCAGGTGGATGGGATCGGCAAAAACGCCGCGTCGCTGCTGTGCCTGATGCCTGAACTGCTGGGAGCCTATCAAAAAAGTAATCTGGGCCATCGGCCGCTGATGACCGACCTGACCCAAGCAAAGAAATATGCGCAGGCACTGTATCTGGGCGTTCACGAAGAACGCGCCTACATGCTCTGTCTGGATCAAACGGGGCGCGTGATCTGCCCGGTGCTTTTGTACAAAGGCAGCATCGACCGCGTGCCGTTCCATCCCCGCGATATCGTCGAAGCTGCTCTCCGCCATCACGCCTATGCCGTCATCCTGATTCACAATCACCCCGGCGGCACCCCCTTGCCGTCGAAATCCGACTACGCCGCCACACAGCTTGTGCTTGACGCCCTGAACGTCATCGGTATCCGGCTGTTCGATCATCTGATTTTTGGCGGAGATGAACTGTTCTCCATGCGCCGCAGCGGCGATTTGGAAACACCGTCCTTGAAGAAGGAGGTCCCCTGATGCAGCATATCGGAAGGAGGATCGAAATGGCTATTACAGCGCTTCTGCTGGCCGGCATTCTGCTGGCCGCCTGCCTGATCCTCTTTGTCTACTACAAGGAAACCCACCTGCCGCCCGTCGGTGAGTATGACGCCATCATCGTGCTGGGCGCGCAGGTCAAACAGGACGGCACACCGTCCGTCGCCCTCCAGCGGCGCATGGAAGCCGCTTTGGAATCCTACAACGAGCGGCCCGTCCTGATGATTGTCTGCGGCGCACAAGGGCCGGATGAACCCCGCGCCGAAGGCGATGTCATGCGCGACTTTATGCTCGATCATGGCGTTCCCCCTTCCGACGTCGTTGCGGAAACGGCGTCTTTCAACACAAGGGAAAATCTCGAATATGCTCAGGCGATTCTGGCTGAACATGGGCTGTCCCGCGCGCTCATCGTCTCAAGCGATTATCACATTCCGCGTGCGCTGGAGCTGTGCCGGCAGGTAGGCATTGAGGCATACGGCAAAGGCAGTCCATCCAAGCCGGAATATTTTCTCAAAAACCATCTGCGCGAGGGTCTGAGCTGGATCAAATTTTTTGTGGAGAGTATGCGATGAATACAGAAAGATTAAAGACCGGCCTTGAAGAAATGGGCATTGCCGCCGATGCGCTGGTGCTGGAGCGTTTTGAAGCATTCCACGCCATTTTGGACGAATACAACGCGCGCATGGATCTGACCGCCGTGCTCGATGAAGATGAGCGCATCGACCGTCACGATCTGGACAGCGCCGCGCCGCTTCGCCACGGCCTGCTTGCCCCCGGCGCAAAAATCATTGACGTCGGCACGGGCGCAGGATTTCCGGGCATGCCGCTTTTGATTCTGCGCCCCGATCTCAAAATAACCTTTCTGGATGCGCTTCAAAAACGCATCAGCTTTCTGGAAGATGCGCTCAAGCGTCTGGGCCTGTCCGCTGTGACGCTCCATGCGCGCGCAGAAGATGCCGCACGGATGCCCGAACACAGGGAAGCCTATGACGCGGCAGTCTCCCGCGCGGTTGCCAATGCGGCGACGCTTCAGGAGCTGACGCTCCCGTTTGTGAAGCAGGGCGGCCTGTCCGTTGCATGGAAAGGCCCCGGTGTGCAGGACGAAATGACGGGCGCAAAGCGTGCAGCGTTTGTTCTGGGCGGCACGGTGCGCGGGGTTCTGCCTGCGCCTGTTCCCCGCCGGGATGATTGGGCACATGTGCTGCTCGTCACGGACAAAACGGGCAAAACGCCCAAGGCCTACCCCCGCAAGGCGGGAACCCCCGGCAAAAAGCCGCTGGGTGTGGGCTGATTACATCTATAAAAGAAATTGAAAACGCCGGCAAAAAAATCGTGAACACCCAATCGTAAAGACCTTTAAAAAAACCTAAAATCCAAAACGGAGTGAATCGAATTTCGATTCACTCCGTTTTTGCTATATTTAAAAATCATAGCAGACAAAGGTTTTTCAGCTCACTTTATGGTTTAACTGATCCGCCTAAATGCCCAATAAGCGTACACTTTTTTCATTTCCGCGCTCATCCCTCTTGGATAAACGCTTTCACTTCATCGCTGAAGAAACAGGCTTCAAAAATTTGAGGATCATTCATTTTGAACACTCCTGCAATTTCAAGCGCCATTTGATGATACGTCTCTGCCTTTTGAAGCTTTTCAGCGCTTAAAGCCTTTTCCGCTGTCAGCAGCATGGTCAGCAAATGCTGCAGACTCACCACCATCTGACTCGTTGCTGCATCCAGAGATTCCTGCCCTTCCAGAAGCCTCGCTTTCAATTCCAGCTTTGTAAAATAAATTTCCGGAATTTTTTCAAGCGTCGGCGCCACCAGATCCTGCTGCCCGATTTCGTGATAGGTTTCCGCTAAAATGCGCAGTGCATCCAAGCGAACATCGTCTTCTTTTGCGCTCTGTGAAAGCGCCGTGCAAAGGCTGATCACTTCCCTGCTGCGTTCCGGCCTGCGGATCACATACAGCAAATTATTCAGCAAAATCTCATTGCCGGGAAACTGTTTCAGCCCTTCCCGCAGAATGGCTTCCGCTTTTTCCGGAAATTCCTTTCTGACCTGAAACGCCTTTTCGCAGATTTCTTCCACTTTTCGTTCCGCTTCCAACCTGTTGTAGTCAAACAGTTCATCCGTGGACACGTCAAAAAATGCTGCAATGGACGGCACAAGCTCCAAGTCGGGCATGGTAAGTCCCTGCTCCCACTTGCTGACCGCCTGAAAGCTGACATTCAGATACTGTGCCAGAACATCCTGCGAAATATTGCGCGCTTTCCGCAGTTCTCTAATCTTTTCACCTATTTTAATGCTCATCATTGATTCCTCCCTTCGGCTGCCTTTACTATATCGCATAAAAAGTTCCTTTCCAATAACGCATTGATTTAGAAAAATTCAACCCGCAGGAGAAATGCGGCCAAAATATCAGCCGCACTTAAAATTCATTTCTTGATATCCCGCCTTTTTTCCCAATGTTCAAGCCCTTTTTAAACATTTTCCAATGGTTTAAAACGCTTTCTTTCCGCGCAGACTGGGTGTGAAAAGGAGCTGAGGAATCATGAAGCGTTTTCTTTTTGTGGCCGTAATCCTCGTGGCCGTCTTCTGTCTGTTTCCCCTGAGCGCCCATGCGCCTGAAAAAAAGGAGCCTGCGCCAGCCACTGACGCCGTACAATCCGCCGGAGCCGATTTATCCGAACGCACAGCATCCGGCTGTTTTCTGCATAAGACGCTCTTTTATGCGCCCTGCGGACACAGCGTCCAGCGCCGTGAAGATCTCCCCGCGCAGCTCATCGGCCTTTCACGCGCCGCGTTTGAAAAGGAAATCGCGGACGTTCTGCCCGGTGCAGCCGTGACCAGCTTTTCCGCAAATGAAGTAGATGTCTCCATCAAAGCGGACATTCCCTGTCCGCTGCATTGGGTACTTCGTGCCGATGAAGACGGAACGCTCGTCGTTCTTCAAAATCGTTCCGGCGATGCCCTATCCATCGTCCGCCGGACGGACGTTCCCCTGACCGCCGCCGCAGAAGCGGAGCACGCCGATCTGCTTGCCGGACGGATCTTCGACGACGTGCAGGCGCTGGAAGGCTATTTGGAGAGCCTTGTTTCCTGAGAAATCCACCTTCCGTGTGTAAGATAAACGCCCAAAACAGACATTTGAGACGAACGCGCGTATCATTGGACGCTTATCCCTTGTGACCCTGACCCTAAAAGCATACAATACACTCATCAAAAGAAACCCGCAATATACAAGGAGGAATACGCGATGCGCGTCGTCAAGAAACCGGAAGAACGCAAGGCAGAAATGGTGGCAGCGGCGGCCAAGCTGTTTGCACAGCAGGGGTTTGTCCGCACTACGGTAGCGGAAATTGTTTCCACCGTGGATGTAGCCAAGGGCCTGTTCTATTATTACTTTACCACCAAAGACGACATGGTCAAGGCTGTTGTGGAAGGCTATTGCAGCTATCTTGGAACGCTGGCACAGAGCATCGCAGACGGCGAAGGCACCGCCTCCGAAAAGTTTGACCGCCTGACGGCGCCGGAGCTTTGGGAAGAATGCTTCACCGCGCCCCTCACGGCTGACCTCTGCCTGCCCCAGCATGCCGCGCTCTACACCGACATGTGCGACCGTGTTTACACGCACATGCGCCCGGCGCTGGAAACGATGGCAGCACAGGCGCTGCGTGAGCAGGGCAAGGACGACAAGAATGCTTCGCACCTCGTCGGCGTCGCGCTTTACGGCATCCTGATGATGGCGCGCCGCGGCGAAATGACGCTCGAAGGCGCTGCCGATATGATTAAAACCATTCTTTTCCCCGTTTGACCTGAACAGGAATTTCCCTGTTTTGACATAGATAGATTCCTCTCTCTCTCAAATTAAAGTCACACACAAAAAACCTGCCCATAAAGGCAGGTTTTTTGTATATGCTTTTATTTTCTTCGAAAAGTAGCGTAAAGCCAGTTGTCCTCCAGCTCATAATACCGATCTCCTTCGCGGGAAAAAGCCGTGCCGCATGCAAGCCTTTTATCTTTTCTCTCTTTATGATACGCTCGGCTCTCTTCATAGCGCGTCTTGAGCGCCTGTGCCGCCTCCTCTGCTTCCTTTTCACCCAGCGCACGCAGAAACTCTGCGCCGTCCTGTCCGTGATCGACGCAGAACGCCAGCCGAAGCGCCGCACCGTTCTCGTCTTCCGTGAGGTCAAAATAGCCCTGCGGCCCGCGGGCAAAACGCATCCGCCCAGCCTCCGGCATTTTCCTGACATCCACTTCTTTCCAGCAATACCCGGCTTCTTCCAGCGCCGTTTTAACCGTTTCAAAAAGCGTCTGCCCATTCTGTGCGCTTAGCATCAGCCCGACAAGCAGCGCGGCCGCCCATTTTTTATCCTGCATAATGTTCCTCCTACATGGACTCAGCACACGCGAATGCGTGTTGCTCCATCGGACAGATACATTTCGTCCGGATAATGGTCAAGCGCATTGAACTCGAAGAAAACCTCTTTGGCTCCCGCGTCCGTCAATCCCCGCGCACCATTGGTCGCGTTTTCAATTTCCCGTCCGTCTGCATCCACCAGTTTCGCCCGCTTTGCCCAGCGCGCATTAACTTCGGCGGCGCTCCACGTTTCGTCCACTTCAATCATGCCGCGGGCCGTATGCCTGTCTTTTTCTTTCTGCGCAAACAGTGCATCCGGCTTCGGCTCCATTGCAACGCATAAATACAGTCTCACGGACGAATAAATCACATGTACACCGGAAGCCACGCTTTCTCCCAAATCTGTCAGCGCATGAAGCGTCACGGTTTTGCTGCCCGGCACAGGCCTTTTTTCGATGGCCGGCTTCCGCTTTTCCTCGCCGCACTGGAATGCAAAGCTGAAAAATCTTGAAATCCTCTGTGCTGTCATGGTCAGCATGGTTTTCCCCTCCTCTGCTGTTTTCGCTTAAAACGATTTCCGTTTTTCTTTCTATATGATTAGACGTCAGAAAACGCAGAATGTTTCTGTTTTTCACCATTTTTGTAAAAATTACAAATCAGCATATTATTTTTACTTTTTTTAAAATTTCTGCAACATTTTCCTCTTTTCTCCGTCTATTGATATAGAACACAAAAAGATGAACCATACCCTATGAACAAGGAGGATGTTTTATGATTCGATCGTTTCTCAAGTGTACAGCGCTTCTAAGCCTGTGCGCAGCGCTCACCGTTCCTTCCGCTCTGGCTGAAAGCGATTTTTCTGCCAGCGGCCTGACCGCATCGGGCAATCCGCAGCAGCTGGGCAAAGCCGATTCTTACGGTTCCGGCAAAGTCACGATGTCCATTCCCGCCGAAAACCCCATGCAGGAAGGCACGAACCCCCTGACCGGCGAATCCTTCTCCGGCGAATACCGTCCGGTGATCGTCACCATCGACACACATCCCGGCGCTCTGCCGCACTGGGGCGTTGCCAGCGCCGATCTGCTCTATGAAATGCCCATCCAGATGGACGGTTCCACGCGCACGCTGGCGCTGTTCATGGGCGACATGCCGTCTTCGGCCGGGCCGGTTCGTTCCGCGCGCGTGCCCATGTGCAACCTGAGGGAGATGTGGGGCGGCACTTACTGCTTCTACGGCTATCAGGGCGGCCGCGACAAAAACAACGTGCAGGACTGGGTCAAAGCGCACGGCGAGAACAGAAAGTTCTCCTATCCGACCTACCTCAACGGCATGACGAAAAACTCCAGCTGGTTCCAGCGCAGCAGCGACAGCGGCCATGTAAACCCGCACAACGTCCGCGTGAATCTCGACGAGATCATGGCTGACTATCAGCTCGCGCCTCAGCCGCATCCCTTCCAGTTTACGGATACGGGCCTTGACCGCGGCGAAGACGTGAACGGCCTTGTCATCAGCTACAAGCAGACGTCCCCGTCCTATGTGACTGCCTATCAGTACAACGACTCCACCGGCCTGTACGACCGTTTCCGCGACGGTGCGCCCTACGTTGACGGCGACACCGGCGAACAATGTTCCTATTCAAACGTCATCGTGCTTCGCACCGACATTTCCTGGTCCAGCAACAACCCCTCCCGCCCGGTCATCCGTCTCTACGGCGAGGGCGTTGCCGAAATCTTCCAGAACGGCAAATACATCCGCGGCAGCTGGGCGCGCAAGGCCGATGCTGACAGCAATCTGAACAACCGCATGGTCTTCTTTGACGAGAATGGCGAGGAACTGCCCATGAAGGTTGGCAAGACATTCATTCAGATCGTGGACAACCTCCAGCCTGTTGTCGTTCTTTCTGACGAGCAGATTGAAAACAGTGTAGAGCCGCAGGAGCAGCGTCTGACTATTGGTTCCGGCGAAAGCAAACCGGAAAAGAAGCGTCGTCCGAAGGCGACTCGCACGCCCAAGCCGACGGCGACCCCTGCACCGACAGCCACTCCTGAACCGACCGAAACGCCGGTTGAGCCGGAAAAGCCCGCCGAGCCGGAAAAGCCTGCTGAGCCGGAAAAGCCCGCTGAGCCGGAAAAGCCCGCTGAGCCGGAAAAGCCCGCTGAGCCGGAAAAACCTGCTGAGCCGGAAAAACCTGAATCCACTGCTGGCGAAGCCGTTTAATCCAACAGAGAATCGTCCACACGGGCGATTCTCTTTTTTATTCACACGGACATTTTTTAAGGGATGATGGGCTGCCGCCCAACCCCCTTCTTCCGAAGCAGGCCTTCGCTTTTAAGGCTTTTATCTCCGAGGCCGTCGGTTTACGGTTTTTCTCTGGAGATAAAAAAGGGTTTTTTACAGGTTCTCTCGAAAATCTTCAAAGCAGTTATCTGTAAAAAACAAAGGGGGTTCATTTTGAACAGGTTTCTTTCTTGCATTCTATTTCTTCTTTTTCTCTTTCCTGTCCATGCTTTTTCGGAGGAATCATACAGCCGAATCATCACCATACCGGGAGCCGGAGATTTCGCCTACTACGCCCAGAATGATCCTCTCTGGAACGATTCGCTTTACGAGTCACACGGCAGTGACCAGTGGCGGATCATGCACGGAAGCGGATGCGGGCCAACGGCCGCAGCTATGGCCGTCCGTCATCAGCTGAAAGAGGAGCAGCTGCCAAATCTTCTGCCCTTTGCGCGTTCCAAGGAACTCGGCTTTTATCTTTGTCCCTGTTCCGTCAACTGTTATCGTTGTCGAGGAGGACACGAGCGCATACGTCCCCAGACGCCGGAAGAATTTGCAAAGTATCTTCCGGTGATTTTTGCGTCCTATGCGGCCGGCAACAATCTGCGCGGCGCTTCATTCCGCCAAACCGGCACTTCCATCGTCTTTTTTGAGGAGCTGGCGAAGGACTACGGCCTGAATTATCAGGCATATCACACGCTGGATGATGCGCTGGATGCTGTTCGGCAGGGAAGCACGGTGATCACATCCGTTTTAGAGGGCATTTTTACCTCCGGATCGCATTATCTTGTCATTGCGTCCGTAGACGACGAATGGGTTTATCTGATGGACCCTTTGATGCGGGACACCTATCCGCACGACAAAAGTGGGCTTCTGGATATTGTAGAGCCGGGTCTTGTGCGGGTTCGTCTGGAGGAAATCAGCCGTGCGCATCTATACAGCTACTACGGTTTCCGCAATGCCGACGCCATTTAAAATAATAAAAAAAGAGCGAAAGCCCATGCTTTCGCTCTTTTTTATTTTACGCTTTCCAAAGGCCGTGCAGGTTGCAGTAAGCATAAACAGCCGTCATCTGCTCCCCTTCCGCCAGCACGAATTCTGCGCGAGGGGCCTGTCCGGGTTTCAGGTCAGCTTTCTGGAAACCATTTTCTGTTTCCAGCACAATCCATTCAATAAAATGCTTTTCCACCATCGGATGTTCAACGCTGCCCACTTCAACAGTCACCTTTGCGCCTTCTGTCTTCACAACAGGAACATGCTTTTCAGCTGCACCGTCGGAAGTTCCGGGAACAAGTTCCTGCATTTTTTCGCCGCAGCACATCACCGGCACACCGCTGTTCTTCATATATGCAACAATATTGCCGCAATGGGCGCACACATAAAATTTCATGTCTGACCCTCCTTTTTCAGAACTCAATAGTTCTCGCAATGCACTTCAAAGTAGCTCTGCGGATGCGCGCAGACCGGGCAGACGGCCGGAGCCTTTGTGCCAACCACGATATGGCCGCAGTTCCTGCACTCCCAAACCTTAACTTCGCTCTTTTCAAAAACCTGCGCCGTCTCGACATTGTGAAGCAGGGCGCGGTAGCGTTCCTCATGATGCTTTTCAATTTCGGCAACCATGCGGAACTTTGCCGCCAGCGCCGTGAAGCCTTCTTCCTCTGCCGTCTTGGCAAAGCCTTCATACATATCGGTCCACTCGTAGTTCTCACCGTCTGCCGCCTGCTTGAGGTTTTCGGCTGTATTGCCCAGGCCGCCCAGCTCTTTGAACCACATCTTGGCGTGTTCCTTCTCGTTATCAGCAGTCTTCAGAAACAGCGCAGAAATCTGCTCAAGGCCTTCTTTTTTAGCGACGGATGCAAAGTAGGTATACTTGTTGCGCGCCTGAGATTCTCCGGCAAACGCTGCCTCCAGGTTCTTTTCCGTCTTCGTGCCTGCATATCGATTGCTCATGGGTTGATTCCTCCTTATTGTATTCAATCCAAGGAAAAAAGCTTTCCTCAGTTTTACTTCTATTATAACAGATTGTTTTGCGCGCTTCAATCGTGCTTTTTCAATCTGTTTTTTATTTTTTCTTCTGCAAGCGCCAGCGCACACGGCAGAAGTATGCCCGCCAGCAAATCAATCACTGCCCATTCAGTGCGTCCGCCCGGCGCATAGACATAGCCCGCCTTTGTTCTGAGCGAAAGGACGGAGAAATCCGCCGCTCCAATTTTCAGGACATTGAGCGCGAGGAAAAAGAGATTCACCAGATAGAAACCCATGTAGTGATGCATCATGATGTCAAACGTATGGCGGCTGATGAACAGCGCAAGGCGGCTTTTTTTCAAGTGCGGAGCCAGCAGCCGGGCAATTCTTAAATAGAACGCAATGGCCAGCGCCGCGCCCGCATACACACCGAATGCATCACATGCAAAGTATGTGCAGTCAGACAAAAGGTACGCCAAATTTTCATATCGCATACATAACAGCGCACGCAAAACGACAATCCCTAAAAGATAAGGCACAGTGGGCAGGGTATCCAGCCGCTCCAGCTTCTCCCTGTACACAACGCCCGCCGCATACCCCGGCAGAAGGATCATCGGTCTCAGCAGAAACAGCGGCAAAGCATCCTGCCTGCCCGCAAAGCACAGCTGAACCGCTGCACATCCCGGAATCAGCGTAAGCAGAAGCAAAAGCACATCCCTGTGCTTTGCACGCGAAAGCGCTGCATCTGCAAGCACATAAACCGCCTTCACAAGAAACAGCGGGAAGATGAACCACGATCCCAGATTGTAAACAAAATGCTCGCCGTCCGTCAAAGGCGCCAGCAAAAGCGTATAAGCTGAGAGCGGCTCGCCCAGCTCTGCGCCGAAAAAGCGCCTCAAGCCCGCCGCCAGCAGGCCATACAGCAGGTTGAACCCATACAGCGGCACGAGCAGCCGTTTCGCGCTGTGCAGAATCTGATGGCCAGCGCCGCCTTTTCTCGAAAAAAAGTAACCGGAACCAAATGCAAAGAGCATCAGATGAAAGGAATAATACCGGAACAGCCCGCCGAAATTCATCATTTCACCCAGCGGAATATGCCCATCTACCACGAAAAGAATCGCAAGCAGATAAAGCGCGCGCAGGGTATAATTTTCCTTTTTGTCCATGTCTTCCTCCTGAATAATAGCCGTTGATTTGATTATAAACACCTTTTTCTCTCCGGTCAATCCTGCACACGGCGTATCTTTTGCAGCAAAACGAATGCACAAAATCCGACAGCCGTTCCCTTGTCGTTCCTGAACTCACTCATTCAGTAGCTTAATTTTTATAAAAACTCCAACGAATGTTGTGAAAAAATCAAAAAATACACCTTTTTTGTCCGTAGACGTTCTCGAAAT
>RCNH01001179.1_pt1 | contig 13701 bp, 10 predicted proteins | sample 2041161 | NCBI WGS metagenome assembly RCNH01 (sample SAMN09708215, study PRJNA481090) | Feces metagenome, whole genome shotgun sequencing project. | biome: feces | host: Leptonychotes weddellii | place: Antarctica: Sion Island | collected 2010-03-01 | reverse complement strand
GTAACCCTGCGGTAAGCGCTTGATAAAGCTATGTGCGTGTGCAGCCTTAGCTGCTGCAATAATCTGGTCCTGCGTGGCATTGGGACAGCCGTAGGCGATGTTGTCACGGACGGTGCCGGCCTTTAACCAGGTTTCCTGCAAGACCATGCCGTAACTGCTGCGCAGGCTGTGCCGTGTAACATTTCGAATATCCTGCCCAGACACTTGGATATTGCCACTGTCAACATCGTAAAACCGCATAAGCAGGTTGATAAGCGTAGTTTTGCCGCAGCCGGTTGGGCCTACAATGGCAACCCGCTGGCCGGGAGCGACTTGCAAAGAAAAGTTTTCAATCAACGGACGTTCCGGCGTATAACAAAAAGATATTTGATTGAGCGATACGTGCCCATCGGGAATGAGCTGGGCAGCAGCGGCAGGCTCCGCAGTTTGGCTGGGTTCGTCTAACAGCTGGTATACACGTGCGGCGCAGGCCAGTGCGTTTTGCAGCTCGGTAATCACGCCCGAAATTTCATTAAAGGGTTTTGCATACTGGCTTGCGTAACTTAAAAAGACGCTTAGACTGCCGACGGTAATGGCGCCGGTTATGGCAAAAAAGGCACCCAGTAAACCAACAGCTGCATAGATGATGCTGTTTACAAAACGTGTGCAGGGATTTGTCAGGCTGGAATAAAACACAGCCTTCAGGCTTGTGCTTTGTAAATCCGCATTGATGGCATCAAATTCAGCCAAAGTTTGTGCACTGCGGTCAAAGGCTTGAACAACAGGCTGCCCGGCGACCATTTCGTTGATGAATGCCGTTTGGCGGCCACGGATTTCGGTTTGCTTTTTGAAATGCCGATAGGTCTTTTTAGCCAAAAAATTTGCAACAAACAGGCTTAACGGCGTTAGCAGCACCACAGCAAGGGTAATCGCAAAATTCAAGTGCAGCATGAAACACAAAGTGCCCAGAATAGTAAGAATGCCACTAAACAGCTGCGTAAAGCCCATCAGCAAGCCGTCGGTAAAAGTATCCACGTCGGATACCATGCGGCTTACTAAGTCACCAACAGGGTGACGGTCTAAATAAGATAGCGGCAAAGTCTGGAACTTTTGCATGGCCTGATTGCGTAAGTCTTGGGAGACACAAAAAGAAATATGGTTGTTGCAAACCGCCAGCAACCATTGGGCAAGGGCAGAAAAGCCGGCACCAATCCCGATTGCAAGAATGATGTGCCCGATTCGGGCAAAGTTTACCTGCCCGGCACCCAGCATAGCATCAATTGCCCTGCCGCATAAAATCGGAATCAGCAGTTGAACTGCTACGCTGGCGGCAGCGCATAAAAAGCTGAAAACAACAAAATACCAGTGAGAACGAATACTGTGCAAAACACGCTGTAAGGTACGGCGGTTATCGGTAGTATACAATGCAGCAAAAGGATTCTTACCCATGGCAAGCACCTCCCCCTGCTGATTGGCTGCGGCAAATTTCCTGATAGGTATTACAGCAAGCCAGCAATTGCGTGTGTGTACCGCAGCCTACCAGTTGGCCGTCTTCCAATACTAAAATTTGGTCTGCGTGCTGTAGGCTGGCGGCACGCTGCGATACGATGAAAACCGTTCGCTGCGTGTTGCATTGCTGTAACGAGCGGCGCAGGGCTGCGTCGGTAGCAAAATCCAGTGCGCTAAAGCTGTCGTCCAAAATTAAAATAGCAGGATTTCGCACCAGCGCACGGGCGATGGTAAGCCGCTGGCGCTGACCGCCGGATAAATTGCGTCCGCCTTGTGTAACAGGTTCATCTAAGCCAAGCGGCTTTTCTCTTACAAAGTCAGCAGCCTGTGCAGTTTCCAAGGCTGCCCAAAGGGCGGTGTCATCCGCATTTTTGCTGCCCCACAACAAATTGCTGCGGATTGTACCGGTAAACAGCTGTGCCTTTTGCGGAACGATTGCTACACACTGGCGCAGGTCTTGTTTTGGCCAGGCAGTGATAGGTGTGCCAAAAAGCTGAATGCTTCCATCTGTTGCATCATAAAAACGGGCAATCAGGTTGATAAGGCTGGTTTTTCCGCTGCCCGTGCTGCCGATAATGCCGATGGTCTGTCCGGCAAGTGCAGTAAAGCTGATGTCTTCCAGACTTGCAGCACCGGCACCTGCATACGTAAAACGAACGTGGTCAAACACAACAGCAGATTCTGCTTGCACAGATGTGGGGCTGTCCGTAGGAAACAGCATATCAGGTGCAGTGTCCAGTACGGCAGCAACACGCTGCATACAGGCGACACCCTTACTGGTAAGCACAATGGTATTTGCCATCTTAACCAGCTCTACAAGAATTTGGCTGAGATAATCTACCAATGCAATCACATCACCGGCACGCAGGCTGCCAATTTGTACCTGCACTGCACCGGTGTAAAGTACGGCAATCACACCCAGATGAACCACAACCCCGGTAAGGGGATTCAGCAGGCCTGCAATACGGCCAACCTGAAGCTGGGCATGGGTAAAATCCTTGTTTGCGTATGCAAATCGTTGCACTTCGCTGTCTTGCTGATTGAAGGCACGCACCACACGCACACCGGTTAAATTCTCACGGGTCAGGCCAAGGACGGTATCCAGTTTTGCTTGAATTTTTCGGTAGCGGGGGGAGGTCCAAGCCATAAGCCCAAAGACGATAACAAATAAAACCGGTACGACAACAGCAAAGATAAGCCCCACTTTTTTGCTGATGGTAAATGCAAAGAAAAGCGAGCCAAACACGATAAACGGACTGCGCAAAAACAGCCGCAAAAACATATTGATTCCGTTTTGCACTTGTTGCAGGTCGCTGGTCAGGCGGGTAATCAAAGTACTGGAACCAATCGTATCACGCTGAGATGCGTCTAGCGTTTGGATATGGGCAAACAGGCGATGACGTAAATCCGCAGCGCACCCGACAGCTGCTTTAGCGGCAAAGTATTGGGCAGTTAAACTGCAGCCGGTACCAACCACTGCAAGCACAACCAATAATCCGCAGCGTGTCAAAATGTAGTGAGTATCCCCGGCGGCAATGCCCCGGTTGATGATGTCGGCCATAATCAAGGGGACAAATAAATCAAATAAAGCTTCCAGCATTTTGAAAAGCGGCGCAAGGATACTTTGAGCCCTATACCGGCGCAGACTATGAAAAAGATGTGGCACGGGAGAGCCTCCTTTCAAGCGGTGGTAACATTCTTTACTATATCATAAATAACCCATGCGGCAAACCATACTTTTGTGGTATAGTAAAAGATACGTACAAAATGCTAAATTTGCAGTCGGCGAAATAGTTCGTTCACATATTTGCAAGCATTTAGCCACAGCACTATGGTATGTTATATACACAGTTGTTTTAGTATGGAGTGTGAAAGTATGGGTAAAGTAATTGGTATCGACCTTGGTACAACAAACTCTTGCGTTGCAGTGGTTGAGGCAGGTAAGCCGGTAGTAATCCCTAACGCTGAGGGTGAGCGTACCACGCCCAGTGTGGTGGCCTTTACCAAAGATGGCGAACGGCTGGTTGGCAGCGCAGCCAAGCGGCAGCTGGCAACCAATACGGCACGCACTATTACCAGTATTAAGCGCCACATGGGTACAAATTATCAGGCACGCATGGACGGTAAAGACCTGAACCCGCAGACAATCAGTGCGATGATTTTGCAAAAGCTGCGCAAGGATGCCGAGGCGTATCTGGGTGAAACGGTCAGCGATGCAGTTATCACGGTTCCGGCTTATTTTGATGACAGCCAGCGCAAAGCAACGCAGGACGCAGGCCGTATTGCAGGTTTGAATGTGCTGCGTATCATCAACGAGCCGACGGCGGCTGCGGTTGCCTACGGTTTGGAAAATGAGCAGACCCAAAAGGTGCTGGTTTACGATTTGGGCGGTGGCACATTTGACGTTTCCATCATTGAAATTGAGGATGGCACCTTTACCGTTTTGGCAACCGGCGGCGATACGCAGCTGGGCGGCGACGATTTTGACGAGTGCGTTGTAAACTTTTTGGTACAGGAATTTTTGCGTACCGACCGCATTGACCTGCGTAAAGACCCGGCGGCTATGGGCCGTTTGAAAGAAGAAGCGGAAAAAGCAAAAAAGGAGCTTTCCTCTGCGATTTCCACACAAATCAATTTGCCGTTTATTGCTGTGGACCAGAGTGGTCCCCATCACTTGGATATTAACTTGACCCGTGCACAATTTGAAATGATGACGGGCGGGTTATTGGAGCGCACTGTGCAGCCGGTACGTACCGCTTTAACAGATGCAGGCATTGCACCCAGTCAGCTGAGCAAGGTACTGCTGGTTGGCGGCTCTACCCGTATGCCGGCAGTAGCACGCAAGGTAAAAGAGATTTTGGGTGTGGAGCCCAGCCGTGGATTGAACCCGGACGAGTGCGTTGCCATGGGCGCTGCGGTACAAGGCGGCTTACTGCAAGGCGGCGGCAAGCTGGAGGGCGCATCCGGTCAGGCAGCGCAGGGTCTGGTACTGATGGACGTTACGCCGCTTACCTTGTCCATTGAAACGCTGGGAGGGGTAGCAACACCGCTGATTCAGCGCAACAGCATGATACCTACCCGCAAGAGCCAGATTTTTACTACAGCTCGTGCGCTGCAAACCAGCGTGGAAATCAATGTATTGCAGGGCGAGCGCCACTTTGCACGGGATAATAAGAGCTTAGGCAAGTTTAAGCTGGGCGGCCTGCGCAGCGGCTTTGTGGAAAAGCCCCAGATTGAAGTTACGTTTGATATTGACGTAAACGGTGTTGTAAAAGTATCTGCAAAGGATATGGCAACAGGCCGCCAGCAGGAAATTACCATTACCGGCAGCACGAATTTGTCGGAACAGGATGTGCAGCGTGCTATGGCAGATGCTGCAGCCTATGAAGCTGAGGATAACCAGCGCAAGCAGCGTATGGAGCTGCATAATCAGGCGGAAATGCTGTCTTATGCAGTTGACCAGGCGCTAAGCAAGCACAAAAAAGAGCTGGATAAGGCAGAAGCAAATCAAATTAAAAACGATTTGGCAAACTTGCGCCGCTGTATCCGTAAGGATAAGCCGGAAAAAATGAACGAGAATGAGATGCAGAATCTGATGGCAGCGAAAGCCGCTTTGGAAGCAAGTGCAGCACATTTGATGAACATTTATATGGCTGAAAAACAGCCGGAAGGCGAAAACGACAATCCGGCAGAATAAACAAAAAGGGCCTGCCTTGCCATTGCAAAGCAGACCCTTTTTATATGCAATCAGCCGCCCAGATTTGCTACAAAAGCATCAATCAGCTTGGGCTCGCAGTCACCATAGGTGCCGTTTGTCAGCGGGATGAGCGCATCCTTTTCCAGATTTGCCCAGCTCTGCTGTTCCTTGCGCACCAGAATGGGGTAGTAGTATACGCCGTTGTTCGCAGCGGCGTCACGGTCGCCGGGGGCATCGCCAACCATCAAAACGTGGTCGGGGGCATAGCCCTTTTCCAGCAGCTGTGCAATGCAATGCGCTTTGCTGCCGGAATCCTGTGCCAGAACAATATCCACATGGTCCAACAGACCGTTGGCTTCCCACTCGTCCATAACAGCGCCACGGTTTGCGCTGGAAACAATCGCCACGTTTGCAACCTTAGATGCAGCGGCCAAACCTTCCTTAGCACCGGGGAAAGGCTTCTTTTCGCTTTCGGGCAAAGTGTTAATGCTCTCGTTTACAGAGCGAGACCAGTGCAGGGCTTTTTCCAGAATCGTGCGGCTGTCAGCATCGGCAGCAGCCTCGATAGCCTGTGCCAGTGCATCGTTGGACAATGCTTTGCTGTTATTGACCCAATCCTGCAATGCAGGCAGGCCAATGATGGGGGTGTACTGGGTATTGATTTCAGCCAGTGCAGCAGCCAGACCCTTAAAACGGTTAATGCCACGGGTCATCTGGTACAGGTTGATTTCGTTCCAACGGTTTAAGATGGGCTTTTCCCAAGCGGACAGCTCCCACTCCTGCACCATACAGGGACCAAAGCAGCGAAAATGCTTAATATCCATAGTGTCCATAGCGCAGCCGTCAGAGTCTACGCAAACTAAAAAATCTTTTGTCTTTGTAAAATGATCAAAAGGGTTCATAGAAAAATCTCCTTCTCTATAGTATCGTCATCTGATAACAGAATACCATAAAACGGTACAAAAGTGATAGTAAAATTTGCAAATATGGTAACGCAAAGAGAAAATAGGGCAAATGTCAGCGGAAATTTATAAATAATACGTACAAACAGCAATGCGCGGCTGCATTGCTGTAATAAGGCGTTTATGCTAAAATACATCGTGTATGATGAAAAACAGTAAAGGGGGATTTGTATGCAGGTAGATTTTACAAAGGTGCTGAAAAGCCTTGCTGCCGCACACAATTTGCAGCTGTTATGTGTTGCAGCACCGTTTGATGAACTGAAAAAGTTTGATTACGGCCTGCGTATGGCGCTGGACCCCAAAATGGACTGGGAAAATTTAGCCAGAATGCTGCTGGAAGATGTCCCCCCGCACACACTGGTGCTGGCAGAAGATATTTTTGAACTGAAGTATGCCTTGTTTACCTTACCGGACCAACCGGAGACAGTGTATATCATAGGCCCTTGGATGGCAGGCAAGCGCAGCCCGGGCAGCGTACAGTGGTGCCGGGAACATCTGGGCGAAGACGGAGAAAAGGCAATCCAGCAGTTTTATAATGGTATCTGCATCATGAATAATGATTCGCTGTGTGTGGCGCTGAGCGCATTGCTTGCGATGGTGTATGATGAGGGAACCTTCCGTGTAGTACAGAAAAAAGCGTTCCGGCCTTTTATTTTTCAGCCGGATATGTGTGCCTTTCAGGAGCCGCCCTTTGAAAAAGATTTACCTGCAACCATGCTGGAACAGCGCTATGCGGCGGAAAGTGCCATGATGGATGCAGTTTCGCAAGGGAACTTTGGTGCCGCATTAACAGCGTTTGAGCAACTGATGCGGTTCCGACTGGAAAGCCGCTTTACAACACCGCTGCGTGACGCAAAAACGACACTGCTTATATCCAATGTACTTTTACGCAAGGCAATTCAGCGCAGCGCAGTACACCCTTATTATATTGATAAGATTTCCGGCAGGTATGCAGTACTGATTGAAAATATGTCAGATGTGGATAAGGCAAGGGACCTGATGGTGGATATGCTGCGGGAGTATTGCGCCTATGTGCAGCAGTATTCCCTAAAGCAGTATTCGCAGCTGATACAAAAAGTGCTGAACCATATTAATCTGAACCTGAATACAGCGTTATCGCTGAAAAGCTTGGCCGGTATGTGCTTTATTAGTCCCAGTTATCTGTCGTACCTGTTTAAGCAGGAAACCGGCCAGACGCTGACGGATTACATCAACACCCAGCGGGTAGAACGTGCAGCACGCAGACTGCAAAATACCGATGATACGGTTGCGGAAATTGCAGAGGACGTTGGCATTTTAGATGTGAACTACTTTACGAAAATATTCAAAAAAAGTATGGGGGTTACACCTACAGCATATCGGAAACAGCTGCAAAAATAAACGGAAAAGCCTCTTTGTCAGCAGGTATAGCCCTGTGGCAGAGAGGCTTTTGGTTTGGCTGCGGCAAATAGCTTGAAAACTACGAAATATCATGATAATATATAAAAATATGCAACTAACACCATAAATATAGGAGAACTGTAAAAAATGTTAACTGTCCAAGACGTAAGCCTTGAATTTGAGGGCAATGCCCTGTTTAAACACGTAGATTTAAAATTTACAGAGGGCAACTGCTACGGCGTAATCGGTGCAAACGGTGCCGGTAAGTCTACGCTGCTGCGCATCCTTTCCGGTAAGCTGGAGCCTACCAGTGGTACAGTAACACTGGATAAGGGCAAGCGTATGAGTATTCTGGAGCAGGACCACTTTAAGTACGACGCCTACAATGTAATGACTACCGTAATTATGGGCAACCGCCACCTGTATGACATCATGGTGGAAAAAGACGAGCTGTACAATAAGGACCCGTTTACGGAAGAAGACGGCGTGCGTGCCGGCGACCTGGAAGCTGAATTTGCAGAACTGGGCGGCTGGGAAGCAGAGGCTGATGCAGCCATGCTGCTGAACGGTTTGGGTGTTACCACCGATAAGCACTATCTCCAGATGAGTGATTTGGACGGCCGTGATAAGGTGAAGGTTTTGCTGGCACAGGCATTGTTCGGCAACCCGGATATTGTTTTGCTGGACGAGCCTACCAACTATCTGGATTTGGAAAGCATCGAATGGCTGGAAAACTTCCTGCTGGATTTCCCCGGTACGCTGATTGTGGTCAGCCATGACCGTTACTTCCTGAATGAAGTATGTACCCATACCGTTGACATCGACTACAATCAGGTAAAGCTGTATGCCGGCAACTACGATTTCTGGTATGAGTCCAGCCGGCTGATGCAGCGCCTGATTAAGCAGCAGAACAAGAAAAAAGAGGATAAGATTCGTGAACTGCAAAGCTTTATCCAGCGTTTCTCTGCAAACAAGTCCAAGAGTAAGCAGGCAACCAGCCGTAAAAAGATTTTGGATAGCTTGCAGTTAGAGGATATGCCTGCATCCAGCCGCCGTTACCCCTTTGTTGGCTTTGAAATGGAGCGTGAGCCCGGTAAGGATATTCTGTTTGTAGAAGGCCTGACCAAAACGATTAACGGTGTTAAGGTTTTGAACAATGTTTCCTTTGTGCTGAATCGTGAGGAGAAGGTTGCACTGGTAGGCGATAACGAAGCCGGTCAGACCGCTCTGTTCCAGATTTTGATGGGTGAGATGGAGCCGGACTCCGGCAGCTACCGCTGGGGTGTTTCCACCAGCCAGAGCTACTTCCCCAAAGATAACGGTGCCTATTTTAACGATGTGGACCTGAACTTGGTTGAGTGGCTGCGCCAGTATGCACCGGAACCCACCGAAACCTACTTGCGTGGCTTCTTGGGCCGTATGCTGTTTAGCGGCGATGAAGTGTACAAGAGCGTTAAGGTTCTGTCCGGTGGTGAAAAGGTTCGCTGCATGCTGAGCCGTATGATGATGGGTAAGGCAAATGTGCTGCTGCTGGACCAGCCCACCAACCATCTGGACCTGGAAAGTATTTCGGCTGTGAACGAAGGCATTGCAAGCTTTAAGAGCAACGTAATTTTTGCCAGCCACGACCATCAGTTTGTGCAGACGGTTGCAAACCGTATTATCGAACTGACAGAAAACGGCTGTTTGGACTATCAGGGTGATTATGACTCCTATCTGGAGTGGCGTAAAACCCGTGTATAATCGGATTGTAAAAAGGCACCGCAGGAGTTCCTGCGGTGCCTTTTTTATTACTGCTTTATTGCAAATCCTCTGCGGAAACAACTTCGTCACGGGAAGCTTTGATGATAACACGGTGCAAAGCCAAAACAGCCATCAGGTTGGGAATGACCATCAAACCATTGAACATATCGCTTGCGTTCCACACCAATTCCACCTTCTGGAAAGAGCCCAGCACAATGGCGCCCACAACCAGAAAAGCGTAAATCAGCCGAGCGATTTTGTTGTCGTGGAACAGTGCTTTTACGTTGGTTTCGCCAAAGAAATACCAGCCAATAATCGTGGAGAATGCGAAGAACAGCATGCAGATAGCCAAAAAGATATTACCAAACTGACCAAAGGCCTGACCGAAAGCTGCCTGTGCAAGGGGGGTTCCGGACAAGGCACCTTCAACACCCGGCTGCAACAAACCGCTGGTGAGGATGACCAATGCGGTCAGGGTCAGCACAACAAAGGTATCCACAAACACACCCATGATTGCGATAACACCCTGGTCCTGCGGCTTTTCTACTTGAGCCAGTGCGTGTGCATGGGGGGTAGAGCCCATACCGGCTTCGTTGGAGAACAGACCACGGGCTACACCAAAACGCAGAGCCTGCTTGATGCCGATACCCATTGCACCGCCATAAACAGCCTCAGGGCTGAATGCGCATACAAAAATAGAACGAAGTGCTTCCGGCAAAGCGGAAAAGTTCATGCCCAGAATGATAATGCAACCCAGCACGTAGAAGCAGGCCATAATGGGAACAACTTTTTCCGTAAAGGAAGCAATGCGATGGACACCGCCGACAAAGATGAATGCAGCAATGCAGGCTGTCAAAATGCCGGTGAGCAATTTCGGCATGGAAAATGCGGTGTAGAAAGCATCGCCAATAGAGTTGGCCTGTACCATATTACCCATTAAGCCCAAAGCAAGGATGATTGCAACCGAGAAAAACACAGCCAGTACTTTGCCCAGTTTGCCCTTGAATGCAGCACGGATGTAGTAGATGGGGCCGCCGGTGATGTTGCCGTTAGAATCTTTTGTGCGGCTGACCTGAGCCAGAATAGCTTCGCCGTAAATGGTAGACATACCTAAAAATGCGGAAATCCACATCCAGAAAATAGCGCCGGGGCCGCCAGAATACAGTGCCACAGCACAGCCGGTAATATTGCCGGTACCTACCTGTGCAGCGATGGCGGTTGTCAGTGCCTGAAAGGAGCTCATACCGTCCTTACCGGCCTTTTTGCCGTTTAGGTTCACGCTGCCAAACAGGCGCTTGAAACCTTCCTTAAATTTACGAACCTGCACAAAGCGTGTACGGATACTGTAATAAATACCAGTACCCAGCAACAAAAACAGCAAGACCAGCTGCTTGTTCCAAAGTACGTCGTTTACGGCGTTTACTACGTTAGTCAAAAATTGTTCCATGTGAGATGCTTCCTTTCCATAGCAGAGAGTAAGTGATTGCGAAAAGCAGCACATGGAAAATAAATAAGCCGAGTGTACAAAAATGCACAATCGGCTCCAACAGAACAAACGCCCCCATTCGGGAACGCATGCTCACTCTGTCCTTTTACCTGAGAGATTCAGCGTAGATACGCTTTGCACCTTCGGTACTCTATGAAGAGATTCTCCAGAGCCACAATCCATTTCTGGTCCTTGCCCAAAACCGGGCGCCTGAGAGTTTTACTCCTTCGGCAGGTGCGATACACCGTTCCCCCAGAAACTTCGCTTGTCAATATTCAGTTTATGCATAGGATTCTAACATGTGTATGTGAATAAGTCAATGGTTATTAAAAAGGTCATACTTATATTATTTTTTGCCCTTCTATCCCAGGTACTGGAAACCAATGTAAAATATTATGTTTTTGCATCGGCTTTGTGTTATACTAAAACAAATTGGCACGAGATTTACAATAAAAAAAGTGACAAGTAGCTAATTTAGGAGGAAAGCAGTATGCAGGCAGCTATTCATAATGAATTTTTGACTTTAACTGTAGATACCCATGGCGCAGAGGCCGTAAGCGTAAAAAATAAAGCAGGCGAAGAGATGCTGTGGTCGGGTGACCCGGCTGTATGGAGTGGACACGCACCGATTTTGTTCCCCTGGGCGGGTAACTATGGCGATGCTTTTACATACAAGGGCAAAACCTATCCGGGCGGCCGTCATGGCTTTGCAAGACACATGGAGCACACTTTGCTGCAAGCACAGGGCGATACCATTAAGCTGGAGCTGCGCAGCAACGCAGAAACCGCAAAACGCTACCCGTTTGATTTTGTTATGACAACGGTGTACCAGCTGGTAGGCCAACAGGTGCAGCTGCATGTTACAGTAGAAAATAAAAGTGAAGAAGCAATGCCTTTTGGTTTGGGCTTTCACCCGGGCTTTGCAATTCCGTTTGATGATGCACACACAACACAGGATTACGAGTTCCGCTTTGACAAGGTGGAGAGCCCCATCTGCATTGATACCATGCCCAATGGTCTTGTAAGCGGAAAGTGCGGATTCTTCGGCACAAATATTCAGAAAATTCAACTGACAGATGATCTGTTTGCAAACGATAGCTTCTGCCTGACCGGCCTAAACAGCAACACACTTGGCATTTACGAAAAAGATACCGGACGCTATATCAACTGTGAAATTTCCGGCTATCCGTATACACTGCTTTGGAGCGCACTTACCCCAAAAGTACAGTTTGTATGTATTGAACCTTGGCGCACATTGCCCGGTGCCGAAGGCGGCAGTGCAGAATTAAGCGCACACCCGGCGGCTAAAATTTTACAGCCGGGAGAAAGCGATACCACTACCCTGAAAATAAATTTTGCCCGATAAAGGAGCGACCATATGGCATTTGATGAACGTACACGTTTGCTGCTGGGAGATACTGCGGTAGACAAATTAAAAGCAGCGCATGTGATTGTATTTGGCGTTGGCGGTGTAGGCGGCTATACCGTTGAAGCTTTGGCTCGTGCCGGTGTGGGAAAACTTACATTGGTGGATGCGGACGAAGTTACGGACTCCAACCGTAACCGCCAAATTCTGGCATTGCAGTCCACTGTGGGGCTGCCCAAAGTGCAGGTAGCAGCAAAGCGCATTGCCGACATTAACCCGGAATGTCAGGTGGTGCCGATTCAGATGTTTTATACTCCGGATACTGCCGACGCAATTGACTTTTCCGATGCGGATTATGTGGTAGATGCAATTGACACGGTATCTGCAAAATTGGCTCTGATTGCCAAGGCAAAGGCGGAGAACGTACCCATTATTTGCAGTATGGGAACAGGCAATAAGGTTCACCCGGAACTGCTGACGCTGACGACGCTGGACAAAACCAGTGGCTGCCCGCTGGCTAAGGTAATGCGTGTAGAGTGCCGCAAACGTGGATTGAAGAATGTACCTGTTGTTTACTCTACGGAGCCGGCCCGAAAGTGCTTTGTGCCGGATACAGAAGGAACGGGACGGCATGCACCCGGCAGCAGCAGTTTTGTACCGGGTACAGCAGGCTTACTTTTGGCAGGTAAGGTCATTCGGGACATTACGGGAATTGAATAAAGCAAAAGCCGTCCCTCCGGCAGTAAACCGGAGGGACGGCTTTTTTGTTATAGATTATGCGGAACACGCAGGCTGCGGTATATGCTTAGTAAGCAATACCCCAAACAACCATGCTCTTAGCAGGCTTGCCACAGCAGGGGCAAACGTCGCTCAGCTGCTCCTGCTCGAAAGGCATGCAGCGGCTGGACAGGCCAGCTTCTTCCTTCATCTTCATTTCGCATTCCAAATCACCGCACCACATGGTCTTGATGAAACCAGTGTGAGTAGAAGCCAGCTCCTTGACTTCGTCAAAGGTAGTTGCACTCCAAGTACGGTTCTGGCGGTTTTCCAGTGCTTTATTGTACAGGTCCTTTGCCAGCTGCTCCAGCAGAGCAGGTACTGCGGTTTCCAGCTCGTCCAGGCTGACGAAAATCTTTTCACGGGTATCACGGCGAACCAGAACACACTGGTTCTTCTCGATATCCTTGGGACCGATTTCCAGGCGCAGAGGAACGCCCTTCATCTCCCACTGGCTGAACTTCCAGCCGGGAGAGTTATCGCTGTCATCCAGCTTGACACGGGCAACCTTGGACAGGCGCTGTGCCAGCTCGGCAGCCTTTTCGCTTACGCCGGGCTTATGTGCTGCGATAGGCACGACAACCAACTGGAAGGGAGCGATAGCGGGGGGCAGAATCAGGCCGCTGTCGTCACCGTGGGTCATGATGATTGCGCCAACCAAGCGGGTGGAAACGCCCCAGCTTGTCTGGAACGGATACTGCAGCTTGTTATCACGGCCCTGGAAGGTAACGTCGTATGCACGGCTGAACTTATCGCCAAAGTAGTGGCTGGTGCCGCTCTGCAGGCTCTTGCCGTCCTTCAT
>RCNH01000824.1_pt1 | contig 13708 bp, 12 predicted proteins | sample 2041161 | NCBI WGS metagenome assembly RCNH01 (sample SAMN09708215, study PRJNA481090) | Feces metagenome, whole genome shotgun sequencing project. | biome: feces | host: Leptonychotes weddellii | place: Antarctica: Sion Island | collected 2010-03-01 | reverse complement strand
ATCGAACAGAGCCTGTCTACCTTCTCCGGTCACATGACCAAGGTCGCACAGATTCTGCGTCTGGCGGGCACTGGTTGTCTGGTACTGCTGGACGAACTGGGTGCCGGTACTGACCCGGTAGAAGGTGCGGCTTTGGCGGTTTCTATCATCGAAACCCTGCGCCGCAGCGGCGCGCTGGTTCTGGCAACGACCCACTACGCCGAAATGAAGGTGTTCGCTTTGGAAACGCCGGGCGTGGTGAATGCCAGCTGCGAGTTCAATGTGGAAACCCTGCGTCCCACCTACAAACTGAGCGTAGGCGTGCCGGGCAAATCTAATGCGTTCCTGATTAGCGAAAAGCTGGGCATCCCGGTGGATGTTATCGACACCGCCCGCAAGCACATGTCTACGGACGACAAGCGTCTGGATGCTGTGCTGAGCCAGCTGGACGACTTGAAGATGCAGCTGAAGGAAAGTCAGGCAGAAATCGAATCTCTGAAGTACGAAGCTGCCCATCAGCTGGAAAGCGCAGAGAAAAAGCGAGATGCGCTCATTGAGCAGGGCGAGCTTGAGCTGGAAGCTGCCCGTGAAAAGGCACGCAATCTGGTGCAGCGGGTAGAACGTCAGGCATACGATTTGACCGACGAGCTGCGTCAGCTGCAAAAAGACGAAAAGCTGTCGGCACAGCAGCGTGCAGTCCGTGCCCGTGAGATTGCCCGCAAGGAAACCGAAAAGCTGCTGACTGGCACCGAGTCCCGTGCCGCAAAGGTGGAAAACTTTGTGCCGCTGAAGTCGGTTACCGTTGGACAGGAAGTCTGTGTTGCAGAAATGAACCAGCTGGCTGTCGTGCTGGCTTTGCCGGATAAAAACGGCGATGTGCTGGTTCGTGCAGGTATCGTCAAGACCAAAGTGCCCCTTTCTGGTTTGAAACAGCCGGACAAGCTGCAAAAGAATGGTGCAAAGCCCATGACCAAGGCCCAGAAGCGGTACTCCCGCAATACAGGGGATAACCGTGGACATGCTGGCCGTGTGGAACGTGTCAAGCGCAACGCCAAGATGGAGCTGAATCTGCTGGGCTACACGGTAGACGAAGCTTTGTACGAAGCAGATATGTTTATCGACCAGGCTATTATGAATGGTCAGTCGGTGGTCTATCTGATTCACGGCAACGGCACTGGTGCACTTCGCACGGCGCTGCATAAGTTCCTGCGGGGACACCGTCAGGTCAAGAGCTTCCGTCTGGGCCAATATGGCGAAGGCGAAAGCGGCGTGACCGTTGTAGAATTCAAATAATCCCAATCTATAAAAGCCCTGTGCTGTAATTTTACGGCACAGGGCTTTTTTGACATAATTTCCCGTTGTCGCAGCGTATGATAGAAAAGGGGTGACGCCATGCGGACGGTGATTTATCTGGATGTCTTACTGTTGACCAACGGTTGGATCGGCGGGATTTTGCTGGCAGCTTGCGGCGTATTATGCGGGCAGCCCTGCGGATTGCTGCGTCTGGTGCTGGCTGGGACAGCAGCCGCACTTTCCAGCCTGATGATTTTGCTGCCGCCCCTTCCGTTTGGGGTGCAGCTGCTGTATCAGCTGTGCAGTGCAGCCTGCATCGTGTGGATTGCGTTTCCCTGGAAAGGCTGGCGGGCCTTTCTGCGGCAGGGCATCTGGTACGCTCTGATGAATCTGGTTTTGGCAGGGGTGGTTTCCGCTGCCTGTATGCAAGGTACCCAGTGGATGGAAACCAACAACCTGTCCTGCTATTTTCAGCTTTCCCCGCTGATGCTGCTGGGTTCGTCGCTGGGCGTGTACATCATCCTGTGCGTGATTCGGGTGCAGTTGGGTGGCCTGCGCTCTTTTCAGACCTTGCACTTGCAGGGGGCAGACTGTCAGCTGACCCTTTCCGGCTACTGTGATACCGGCCTCACCGTGGTGGACCCTTTATCCGGTAAGCCGGTGGTACTGGTCTATTATCCGCAGGTGTGCCGACTGCTGCCGCTTTCCCTTCGGCAAAATCTGGAGCAGCTGTTTGCCGGAAAAACACCTGTGGCAGAGGACTTTCGCTTTTCTCTTTTGCCTTGTGACACTATAGGCGGGACGGTGCTTTTACCGGCGATTCCCATGCGCCTGACCACACGGCAGGGGGAAAAAGCAGTGGTGGCGGCCTTTTCCCAGCAAACTCCATCCGACCAGAGATGTGATGCTTTGTACGGACCCGAGCTGGCCCAGCTGCTCCCGTCCGAAAAAATACCAAAACAAAAAAGCATAATGGAGGTTCGGCATGAAACTACGGGATAGACTGGCACGATGGAAGTCTTTTTTGCGGGCGTTGTTCTATGGGCGGGAAATCAACTACATTTCCGGCACCCAGACTTTGCCGCCGCCCTTGACGGTGCAGCAGGAGCAGGAGTGCTGCCAGCAGTTGATGCAGGGCAAGGAGCAGGCACGAAATTGTCTGGTGGTGCATAATCTGCGTTTGGTGGTGTACATTGCAAAAAAGTTTGAATCCAGCGGAGTAGCCATGGACGATATTATTTCCATTGGTACCATTGGGCTCATCAAAGCGGTGAATACCTTTTCCCCGGAAAAGAAAATCAAACTGGCCACCTATGCCAGCCGCTGCATCGAAAATGAGATTTTAATGTACCTGCGCAAAGCATCCAACCGTCGGCAGGATACCAGCATTGACGAGCCTCTGAACGTGGACGGCGACGGAAACGAACTTTTGCTTTCAGATGTGCTGGGCAGTGACCCGGATCTGGTGGGGCAGCAGTTGGAACAAGCAGTGGAGCATCAGGCCCTGCGTCAGGCGATTGCGGACCTTGGCCCCAGAGAACAGCAGATCATGGAAATGCGCTATGGCCTGAAGGACGGTAAAGAACGCACTCAAAAAGAAGTGGCAGATGAAATTGGTATTTCCCAGAGCTACATTTCCCGTTTGGAAAAGCGCATCATTGTGCTGCTGCGCAAGCAGCTGGAAGCCCAGTTTTAAGCAACTGACGGCAACAGGTTAGATTTCCCAGCCGCTTTTTTGCATAGGATGTGGCAAATGCAGGTCATACTCCGGATAAACAACCATATCTGGAGTGTGAAAATGTATAATAAAGTAGAAATCTGTGGGGTGGATACCTCCAAACTTCCGGTTTTGAGCGAGCCCGAAAAGCACAAGCTGCTGCTTGCCGTACAGCAGGGCGACCAGGAAGCCCGCAAGAAAATGGTCGAGGGAAATCTGCGTCTGGTGCTCAGTGTGGTGCAGCGTTTTTCCGACCGGGGCGAAAATGTGGACGACCTGTTTCAGGTAGGCTGTATTGGACTCATCAAGGCTATCGACCATTTTGACCCAAGGATGAATGTGCGATTTTCCACCTATGGCGTGCCCATGATTATTGGAGAGATTCGCCGTTTTCTGCGGGACAACAATGCCATCCGGGTCAGCCGTTCCACCCGGGACATCGCCTGCCGTGCGATGCAGATGAAAGAACAGCTGGAAAAATCAATGGGGCGGGAGCCCAGTATCACAGAAATCAGTCAGGCACTGGAATTGCCGCGGCGCACTGTAACGCTGGCACTGGAATCTGCCATCGAACCGGTGAGCCTGTACGAACCAACTTATGGAGAGGGGGGAGATGCTTTGTATATAATGGACCAGGTCGGAGATCACGACGGTGAGGAAAACTGGATTGACACGATGTTGTTCCGAGATGCTGTGACGCAGTTGTCTCCGCGAGAAAAGCGCATCATCGAGCTGCGTTATCTGAATGGAAAGACCCAGACAGAGGTTGCGGAAGAAGTGGGAATCAGTCAGGCACAGGTCAGTCGTCTGGAAAAGGCTGCCATGCAGCAGATTCACCAGCAATCTTTCTGAGCAGATAAAAGAAAAAAGCCTCTTGCCAATGCGAATGCAAGATAAGGAAAGTAATTTAGAAAATACCGAAACTCAAAACGGAGTGTATCGAAATTCGATACACTCCGTTTCGTTTGATATAGATGCCCAATAAATTGGAATTTGTCGGGCAGATGTCGTTACTCTAAGATATATACGAAATAAACTGCTCCGGGGTTAGTTCATACAAAACTGCAGATTGAAGCTGGCCCAATTGATCCGTCCACGAATCCCATTCAATGCTTGTTTTCTGAAAACCAAGCTGTTCATAAACATGCTGGGCTCTGGTGTTTTTAAGATTTGGATCAAGTTTGATTTTAGAAACACCATACTTAGAAAAGAGTTCTCGAATAAACAGGCTCAAAATCAGCTTTCCCAATCCGTGGTTTTGCTTATCTGCATTACAAATCTTAATTCCGATATCCGCCGTGCTTTTATCCTCAGAAATGTGGTAATCCATTTCTCCAATGGGTTTGTTATCATATAGAATTATACAAACGCTCCGCATATCATCCATCTTATCAATATCCGCAACGATTTTTTCTACACTGATACCAAGGCCATACGGGAAGCCGGCATGTGCCATAACCTTACCATCATTCCACCAAGTGCAAAGTTGAGGCGCATCTAGTGGAGTAGCATTTCGAATTTGAATGTTTTGATACTGAATATTCATTATAGATCTTTCTGATGTCTCCCAATCAGCAAGAGGCTTTTTTGATGGGCTTTTATTTGACCTGCAATTCCTGCTCGCAGTAGATGCAGCGATACTTGCCATTTCCACTCAGCTCGAAAATATGATCGCAGGATTCTTCCATGGCAGAAATACAGCGGGGGTTGTTGCACTTCACAATGTTGACCAGACGCTGGGGGCGCTGGGGCTTGTCCTTGCGGACAACCTTGCCGTTTTCGATCATAGTAAAGGTGATGTCCGGGTCAATGTAAGCCAGAACATCCAGGTTCAGCCAGCTGTAATCACCCTCTACTTTGATGATGTCCTTTTTGCCGGAAGCACTCTTCTGGCTGCGGGCATTCTGAATCAGGGCAATGGTAGCGTTCCGGTTCTGGGTGATTCCCAGCAGTTCCATCAGTCCAACTGCGGTACCGGGTTTGATATGGTCAATTACAATACCATTCTGGATTTCATCAATGTTCAGCACAGGCTTACCTCCTTACCGGTTTTGGGGTCGGTCAGACCCAAAAGCATCATCATCAGGGCCATACGGACGTAAACGCCGTTCTGGGCCTGCTCGAAATATGCAGCACGGGGATCATCGTCCACGTCCAGTGCGATTTCATTTACACGGGGCAGGGGGTGCAGCACAGCCATGTCAGGCTTTGCATTGGCCATCTTGTCCCGGGTCAGGATATAGCTGTCCTTCAGGCGGATGTAGTCTTCCTCATTGAAGAAACGCTCCTTCTGCACACGAGTCATGTACAGGATGTCCAGTTCAGGCATTGCCTCTTCCAGACTGGAGGTTTCCTCAAAGGGGATGTTGTTAGCTACCAGCACGTCTTTGATGATGTAGTCCGGTACACGCAGTTCGTCCGGGCTGATCAGCACAAAGCGAATACCGGTGAAGCGTGCCATGGTCTTAATCAGAGAGTGCACTGTACGGCCAAACTTCAGATCTCCGCACAGGCCAATGGTCAGATCGTTCAGACGGCCTTTGCGGGTCTGGATGGTCAGCAGGTCCGTCAGGGTCTGGGTGGGGTGCTGGTGTCCGCCGTCACCGGCGTTGATCACCGGGATGCGGGAGTACTGGCTGGCACGCAGCGGAGCACCTTCTTTGGGGTGCCGCATGGCTACGATATCCGCATAGCAGGAAACTACACGAATGGTGTCGGCTACACTTTCACCCTTCGAAGCGCTGGACACGTTGTCGCTGGGGAAACCCAGAACGTGGCCGCCCAGGTTCAGCATAGCTGCCTCAAAGGAAAGACGGGTGCGGGTGCTGGGCTCGTAAAACAGCGTTGCCAGCTTTTTGTGGGCTGCGACTTCCTGATACGCTGCCGGTTCCTCGCGGATGCGGGTTGCCAGTGCCAGCAGGTCGTTCATCTCGGACGGGCTGAGATCCAAAGGATCAATAAGATGACGCATAAATCATATACCTCCCTGTTATGCTTACAACATCTTGCGCAAAATCGAAAAATCGAAGAAGTTGGTATAATAACTGAACGAGCGCATGATGGGTCGGCAGAGCCGATTGTAACATACTTCGTCCAGCAAAAGCATTGCTTCATCCGGTGCCAACCGCATGGAGGAACGGATGGCATCTTCGCCGTAGCTGGCGCGGATGTGTGCCAGTGTGGTAGCGGGCTGCTGCCCACATTCTTTTTCCAGAACTTCAAATACCGAAGGAGTCAAATCGATTCGGCTGCAGTCCCGGTTGCCAAACAGTGCCTTGGGCAGATAGTTGACCGAGTAAATGACAGGCTGGGTGTCGGCCATCACACGCTTTTTGATGCAAAGCAGCGGGGCACCCACCGGCAGAGCCAGACTTTTTGCCAGATCTGCATTCGCCTCTACGGAATAGATCTGGAAGCTGTCTGCATGCGGGAAACTGCCAAAGCTGCGGATCAGGTCGTAATACTCCAATTTTTGATCCAGACGGTTTTGCAGGCGCAAAACGTCCCGGTTTACTACGGTACCGATGCCTCGGACACGCTCAATATAACCTTCTCGTTCCAGTTCACTCAGTGCATCTCGAATCACGGTGCGGCTGACCCCCATGGATTCGGCCAAATCTACTTCTGCGGGCAGATGATCACACTCGGCCAGAGGACCATTGCGCAGAGATTCCAAAAGGTCTGCCACGACACGGTCGCTGATGACGACACCACCCAAACGGCAGGCTGATTCAATCATATTGTTTTTCACGTTACTTCCTCCTGAAAATGGACTCGAACTGGATATAGTATAGCATGATTTTTCGTTCATTGATATGTAAAAATGTAGAAAAATGAATCTTTTCGGCACAACCTGCATTTTCCTGTATCAGAAAAAGCAAAATCAGTTGCCACGGGCATGACAAAGGCAGCGAACGAACTTGTTCGCTGCCTTTGAACTTATGCAATACAGCCAGAAAATTCACGCTGTACTTTGCGGCGCATCCAGATGAAACATACGATATGTGCCAGCAGGGTAACGATCCAGGTAATGGGATAGCACAGATACAGCATCCGCGGGGTGGGGTTCAGCGGGAAAATCAAGGCCACATACACCAAACGGAGCACGCAGCTGCCTAGCAGGCTGACGATCATGGGCATGACAGAAGCACCCATGCCACGCAGCGAACCGACCATGGTATCCATGCAGCCGCACAGCGCATAGGTCAGGGCGACTACCGACATACGAGTGATGCCTGCTTGAATCACAGCGGCATCCGGGGAGTAAAACCGCAGCAGGTAAGGTCCCAGCAAAACACAGGAACCGCCCATCACGGTACCAATGACAATGACCAGACCCTGGCAGGTGAACAAAATGCGATTGATGTTTTCCAATCGGCGGGCACCCATATTCTGGCTGGTAAAGGTAACACAAGCCTGATGGCAGGAGTTCATGGCCACATAAACAAAGCCTTCGATGTTGGCGGCTGCGCCATTGCCTGCCATGATTGTGGGGCCGAAGCTGTTGATACTGGACTGAATGACCACGTTGGACAGACTGAACAGCATACCCTGCAAGCCGGCAGGCAGGCCCACGGATGCCACCTGACGAAAAGTGGCAGGATGCAGGCGAATCTTGCGCAGATCCAAGTGCAGCGGGCCCTGCTCATGGGTCAGGATGTATACCACCAGTCCGGCTGCCAAAGTTTGACTAATCACAGTAGCCAGAGCAACACCGGCAACGCTCATATCAAAGGAGATGACAAACACCAGGTTCAGCACTACATTGACCACACCGGACATGGCAAGACAAATCAGAGGCCGCTTGGTGTCACCGATACTGCGCAGCAGAGCGGCACCAAAGTTGTACAGCATTTCCACCGGCATACCTGCAAAATAGATTTTCAGGTACAGGGTAGCCAGATCAATGACTTGCGGCGGCGAGGACATCAATTGCAGCAGGGGACGAGCTGCAAAAAAACCGACCACTGCCATTATTATGCCGCCCGCCAGACTGATGAAAATAGAGGTGTGCACCGTCTGAGTCACGCCTTGCTCATCCTTTGCGCCCAGAAAACGGGATGCAACCACATTGCAGCCAACGGACAATCCTGCAAAGATGTTGATAAGCAGGTTGACCAGACTGCCAGTGGAGCTTACTGCTGCCAATGCAAAATCACCGGCATATTGTCCAACGACCACCACGTCTGCTGCATTGAACAACAGCTGCAAGACGCTGGCGGCTGCCAGGGGAAGCGCAAAAAAGATGACTTTCCGAAGGAAAGGTCCCTCTGTCATGTTTACACGTTTACTACTTGTCATAATGTTATCTCCGAATGAGGAAGGTTGCGTATGTCGATGTGCGAACCTTTCCGAAATGCCGCAAAAAGGGCGCATCCCTTACAGGACACGCCCAAGAAACAACAAATAGTGGATTACTTGTTGCGAATGTACTCGTCGATTGCCTTAGCAGCTGCCTTACCTGCACCCATAGCCAGGATAACAGTAGCAGCACCGGTAACAGCATCACCGCCAGCGTACACACCCTCACGGCTGGTCAGACCATCGTCACCATTGGTCACGATGCAGCCCCAGCGGTTGGTTTCCAGACCGGGCGTGGTGGAGCGAATCAGCGGGTTGGGGCTGGTGCCCAGGGACATGATAACGGTTTCAACCTCCAGGTTGAAACCGCTGCCTTCCTTGACGATGGGACGGCGACGACCGGATTCGTCCGGCTCACCCAGCTCCATCTCAACGCAGGTCATACCCTTGACCCAACCGTTTTCGTCGCCGGTGATCTCGGTGGGGTTGCACAGGGTCTTGAAGATGATGCCTTCTTCCTCTGCGTGCTCCACTTCCTCACGACGGGCAGGCAGTTCAGCCATGCCGCGGCGATAGACGATGTAGACGTTCTCTGCGCCCAGACGCTTTGCACTGCGTGCTGCGTCCATAGCGACGTTGCCGCCGCCAACGATGGCCACATTCTTGCCCACAGCAATGGGGGTCTTGCTGTCGGGGCGGTAAGCCTTCATCAGGTTGGAACGGGTCAGGAACTCGTTTGCGGAGTAAACACCGTTCAGGCTCTCACCGGGAATGTTCATAAAGCGGGGCAGACCTGCACCGGAACCCACGAACACAGCTTCAAAGCCATACTCGCCCATCAGTTCGTCGATGGTCAGCACCTTGCCGATGACCATGTTGCACTCGAAGTCTACGCCCATCTTCTTCAGGCCATCGATTTCGTTCTGAACGATTGCCTTGGGCAGACGGAACTCGGGGATACCGTACATCAGAACGCCGCCTGCAACGTGCAGAGCTTCAAAAACGGTAACCTTGTAGCCCAGCTTTGCCAGATCGCCGGCAGCGGTCAGACCAGCAGGGCCTGCACCGATGATAGCAACCTTGTGGCCGTTGAATGCGGGGACAACCGGGGGAACATTGTTGTGCTCACGGTGCCAGTCAGCCACGAAACGCTCCAGACGGCCGATTGCAACCGGCTCGTTCTTGATGCCGCGGGTGCACTTGCCTTCGCACTGGCTCTCCTGGGGGCAGACACGGCCGCAAACTGCGGGCAGGGCAGAGGACTGCGCAATGATCTGGTAAGCAGCCTCAAAATCACCCTTGGCTACTTCAGCAACAAAGCCGGGGATATTGATACCAACCGGGCAGCCGGAAACGCAGGGCTTGTTCTTGCAGCCGATGCAGCGCTTTGCCTCGTTGATTGCCATTTCTTCGGTATAGCCCAGAGCGACCTCGTCGAAGTTCTTGTTACGAACATTGGGGTCCTGGGTGGGCATGGGGCATTTTTTCGGATCCATATTGAATGCCATATTACTCCACCTCTTTCTTAAACAGATTGCAGCTGGTTTCGCGCTTGTGTGCCTCAAAATCATGATACATGCTGCCGCGCTTCATTGCTTCGTCAAAATCCACCAGATCACCGTCAAAGTCGGGGCCGTCCACGCAGGCGAACTTGGTTTCGCCGCCAACGGTCAGACGGCAGCCACCGCACATGCCGGTGCCGTCGATCATGATGGGGTTCATGGAAACGATGCTCTTCAGGCCATACTTCTGGCAGGTCTTGACTACGAACTTCATCATAATCAGGGGTCCGATGGTGATAACACGGTCATAGGTGTTACCAGCCTTGATCAGATCCTCCAGTGCCTCGGTGACCAGGCCCTTGGTGCCGTAGCTGCCGTCGTCGGTCATGACGCGGATCTCGCTGCTGGCTGCACGGAACTCGTCTTCCAGGATCAGCAGGTCTTTGTTACGGAAACCGATCACGCTGTGTACCTCGCAGCCATCAGCATGCAGCTTCTGAGCCAGAGGCAGAGCGATTGCACAGCCGACACCGCCGCCAACGATGCAGACTTTCTTCATGCCATCGGTTTCGGTAGCACGGCCCAAAGGACCTACAAAGTCATGGACGTACTCGCCTTCTTCCAGACGGTTCAGCTCCATAGTGGTGCCGCCCACGATCTGGAAGATGATGGTAACAGTACCACCTTCACGGTCGTAGCCTGCCACGGTCAGGGGGATACGCTCGCTGTCCTCAAAGGGGCGAACGATAATAAACTGACCCGGCAGAGCTTTTTTAGCGATCAACGGGGCGTCGATCACCATTTTTGTTACCGTGGGGTTCAAAACGGTTTTTTCCACGATTTTAAACATATTGGCAACTCTCCTTTTTTGTGTAAGTCACGATAGTTTTATTATATATCACAAAATCTGCAAAAGCAATCACTTTCCTTTGCTCTTTTTTACTAAAAGTGTCTGCATTTTTGTATAAATGCTAAAATCATATCATTCTTTTTTGAAATAAAGCAGGAGCAGACAGACTGGAACAATAAAAAAAGCCCGTCATCTCTGCATTTTGGGATGACAGACCTTTTTCTAAACAGATTTACTTTTCTGCGTTAAACAGATGGGGGACTGCACGGGACAGCAGTACAGCGACCACAGTGGTCAGGATGATTTCCGGAATCATGTAGGAAGCGTTGTACACGAAGCTGTAGAACCAGCACAGAGCATTTTCGCCCATGCTTTCGGTGGCCCATGCCAGCCAGCTGATGTTGTTCAGCCACTCGAAAGCGTAATCGTAGTCTTTCCAGACGATATAGCCGGACAGGAAGCTGCACAGGAAGCGCAGCAGGCAGGCGCCAATGGTACCCATTGCAATCTTGGCGGTCGTGGAGTGGAAAGGCTTTGCCAGCGTAGAAGCCAGGCCCAGTACGGTAAAGGCCAGCAGGTAGTCGAACAGCACGCAGCCAACCTGAGCGGTCAGGGTCTGGCAGTAGCCAAGGTTCTTCAGGCCCAGGAACAGCTGAATGATGCTGTGAACAAAAGCGGTGAACAGGCCCCAGCGCGGACCATTGCGGAAGCTCATCAGAATGATGGGCAGCATGCTTACCACGGTGATGTCGCCGCCGTGGGGCAGGGGGAACAGAACGATTTCACTCAGGATGGTGGACAGGGCAATCATCAAAGCGCCTTCCACCAGCATACGGGTGCTGGAATTACGAGTCTTCATAGAAACATCCTTTCTTTGTTTCCTGTGAATGCGGACAGGACATAAAGCAAAGAAAAAGCGCTTGTACCAAAACGATACAAGCGCAGTGAGTCTGTATGCATAAAAACGCAGTGAATACAGTAAACTCCCTACGCCGGCATTACCCGGATCAGGTCAAAGCTTTGCAGATCTCAGCCTTACGGCACCCCTGTTTTATGTCCAGCCACTATTATACGCAAAAAGGGTAAAAAGTCAACGCTGGCTTTCTGTGGCGTCTGTCAGCTGTATAGCGCGGCTTATCAAATTTCGCCCTTCTTGTGCTTTTCCTTGCCGGTTTTGCAGATGTCTGCCAAACAGCAGTTTGCACAGTCGGGGCGACGGGCAACACATACCGCACGGCCATGTAGAACAAAACGATGACAAAGGTCGTTGCCTTCCTCCGGCGGGATGATTTTCCACAGTTCCCGCTCTACCCGTGCCGGTTCTTTAATATCATTGACCAGCCCGATCAGATTGCACAAACGGATGCAGTGGGTATCCGTAACGATAGCAGGCTTGCCGAACACGTCGCCCATAATCAGGTTTGCACTCTTGCGGCCTACGCCGGGCAGTGCCAGAAGCTCCTCAAAGGTATCGGGAACATTACAGTTGTACTGGTCCCGGAGCACCCGCATGCAAGCGGAAATATCCCTTGCCTTAGAGCGGCCCAGACCACAGGGCTTTACGATGGCTTCGATGTCCTCCGGTTCGGCGGCAGCCAGGGCGGCAACATTGGGATATTTTGCAAACAGATCTTCTACGACTACGTTGACCCGGGCATCGGTACACTGGGCAGCCAGACGAACGCTGACCAAAAGCTGCCAGGCGTGGGCGTAGTCCAGCGTACAGGTTGCCTCCGGGTAGACTTCTTTTAGCCGCTGAATGACTTCCAGTGCCAATTTCTTTTTTGCGGGAGAAACCCGAGTCGCTTGCTTTGCCATAGGAACGCCTCCGTATAAATGAGAATTTTTCTCATTATAACAAATCCGCAGAAAAAGCACAATGGCAATCACCTTGTTTACCGGGCAAAAAGAGATTATAATAGGGCGGTATAAAAAGAAAGGTGGCGTTATCTATGAGAGATCCCCTGGCGAATCGCCTTCGCCCACAAACCTTGTCGGATGTGTGCGGGCAACAGCATCTGCTGGCACCGGGCAAGGTGTTCCGTCAAACGGTGGAAAGTGGAACGGTGCCGAATATGATTTTTTACGGTCCGTCCGGCGTGGGCAAAACCACTGTGGCCCGCATCATTGCGGAAAACAGCGGTATGACCCTGCACAAGCTGAACGGCACTTCCTGCGGGACAGGGGATATCCGTGCTGTGCTGAATGATATCGGTACCCTGTCCGGTGCAGAAGGCATTTTGCTGTATTTGGACGAGATTCAGTACTTGAACAAAAAGCAGCAGCAAAGCCTGCTGGAATGTATCGAAAACGGCAGTGTCACTCTGATTGCGTCTACTACGGAGAACCCTTACTTTTACATTTATAGTGCGCTGTTATCCCGCTGTACTGTCTTTGAGTTCAAGAGCTTGCAGGCGGCGGATATTGAACAGGGCCTAAAAAATGCAGTCCACAAGCTGGAGCGGGAGGATGCTATCCCCATCCAAATGGAACCGGATGCATTGTCCTATCTGGCACAGAGTGCGGGCGGAGATATGCGCAAGGCTCTGGGCGGCTTGGAATTTGCTGTCACAGCTGCTGCACTGGATGATACCGGCAAGCATATTACGCTGGACATGATTCAGCAGGTGACACGGCGCACCGCTATGCGCTATGACCGTGCCGGGGATGACCACTATGATATTGTTTCGGCCTATCAGAAGTCCATGCGTGGCAGTGACCCGGATGCAGCGCTGCATTATCTGGCACGTTTGCTGGAAGCAGGCGATATGGCATCTGCCTGCCGCCGTTTGATGGTCTGCGCCTGTGAAGATGTGGGCCTGGCATACCCCCAGATTATCCCAATCGTAAAGGCGGCTATTGATGCTGCCAACATGGTCGGCTTGCCAGAAGCACGCATCCCGCTGGCGGATGCAGTTATTTTGGTTGCCACCAGCCCAAAATCAAACAGTGGAGAAACAGCCATCGACGCTGCAATGGCAGATGTGCGGGCAGGTCGCACCGGGCCCATTCCCCGTCAGCTGCAAAACCGCCACTATGACGGCGAAGATGCACTGGTCAAAGGTC
>RCNH01000635.1_pt1 | contig 13716 bp, 12 predicted proteins | sample 2041161 | NCBI WGS metagenome assembly RCNH01 (sample SAMN09708215, study PRJNA481090) | Feces metagenome, whole genome shotgun sequencing project. | biome: feces | host: Leptonychotes weddellii | place: Antarctica: Sion Island | collected 2010-03-01 | reverse complement strand
GAGGGAAATGTAACCTTTCTGTTATTTTTGTAGGAAAATTTAAAACAATACAAAACCTAAATCTTTAAACATTATGAGAAATTTTCTAACGCCTCCGGCTTTTAAGGAGGAATTACCCGCCGAAAAGGTGGATTCTACCTACAAGAGTCTGCGTTGGCAGGTCTTCTTGGGTATCTTTATCGGCTATGCCGGTTTCTACATCGTGCGCAAGAACTTCTCCATGGCAATTCCTTTCCTGGGTGAGTTCGGTTTCGACAAGGGCGAGCTGGGTGTTGTTCTCTCGATGAACGCCATCGCCTATGCGCTCTCAAAATTCTTGATGGGTTCGGTTTCCGACCGCAGTAACGCTCGCGTGTTCCTGCCCCTGGGTCTGACACTGGCCGCCCTCTCGATGATGTTCATGGTCGTTCCCGTCATGGCGTTCGGCCCCGAAAACAAGATGTGGGCTATCGTGCTGATGACCGTACTCAACTTCCTCGTGGGTTGGTTTAACGGTATGGGCTGGCCTCCGTGTGGTCGTGTGATGACTCACTGGTTCTCACAGAACGAGCGTGGTACGAAGATGTCGATTTGGAACTGTGCTCACAATGTGGGTGGTGCCGTTATCGGTCCTATGGCTGCTTATGGTGCCATGTGGTTCGGTTCGTGGTTCTATGGTGCCAACGAAAGCTACTACTTCCTCATAGGTACTTATGTATTCCCCGCAGCCGTTGCACTCTTCATCGCTGTTTTGGCTTACCTTCTGATTCGCGACACTCCGCAGTCATGTGGTCTTCCCTCCATTGAGAAGTATCGCAACGACTACCCGAAGAATTACAGCGAGAAATCGGAGGAGGTACTCTCGTCAAAGGATATTTTCTTCAAGTATGTATTGAACAACAAGATGTTGTGGTTCATCGCCATCGCCAACGCCTTTGTTTACATGGTGCGTTACGGATGTTTGGACTGGGCACCCAAGTTCCTCATGGAGACTCAGGGTTACAACATCAAGGAGGCCGGCTGGGCTTACTTCGCTTATGAGTTCGCCGCTATCCCCGGTACTCTGATTTGCGGTTGGATTTCGGATAAGGTCTTCAAGGGCGGTCGTGCACTCACCACTTCCATCTTCATGGCTATCGTGGCAGTCTTCATCCTGCTCTACTGGCAGTTCTCCGACAACTCGACCATCGTTACACTCTCGCTCATCGGTATCGGTTTCTTCATCTACGGTCCCGTGATGCTCATCGGTGTGCAGGCTTTGGATTTGGCTCCGAAGAATGCAGCAGGTACCGCAGCTGGTCTGACCGGTTTCTTCGGTTACTTCTTCGGTACGGCTATCCTTGCCAACATCGTCATCGGTTATGTATCTGAGGCCGGTTGGAACTGGACCTTCCTGATGCTGCTCGCTGCTTGTGCACTGGCCATCGTCTTCACGATGTTTACCTACAAGGACGAGAAAGAGTTATTGTCCAAAAAATAATTGAATCAAATTTTTTCAACCTAAATTTTTAATTATGATTAAGAACCTTGTCAAATTTGGTGCAACCATTAGTGTGGCGGCGTTGATGCTCACCGGCTGTGAGCATCAGGATTTCGTGAACATCAACGAAGATGCCACCCGTGTATCCGTGAATCACATCTCGCCTGAAATGCAGGCTGTACGTGATTATGTTCCTCCCTTTGCAGTCATGGCTCACCGTGGCTCTACATTCTGGGCTCCCGAGGAGACCGAGGCAGCATGGCGCTGGGCTCGTGAGATGGGTGCCGACTATTTGGAGTCTGACCTCCAGTGCTCGAAGGACGGTGTTATTTTGGCAAACCATGATGACAACCTTTGCCGTACCACCGATATCGAGAATGTTTATGGCGAGTATGTACCTCACACCCGTAAACAGTTCTACATCGACCACGGCTGTACTCCTGCCGAGGCAGAGAAACTCTACAAGCGTGACGTGGCTACCTTCCGTCCCTACAACGCCAGCTCATATATGTACGAGGAGCTGTTGGCACTCGATGCCGGCTCTTGGTTCAATGAGTCGAGCATGGAGCAGGCTCGTGAAGGCTTCGTAAACAAGCAGCTCTACATTTCGTCTCTCGAGGACCAGATTAAGTATGCCGAGGGTAAGCGTCTGAAGAGAGATGCCGAGGGTAAGCGTATCTACAAGATTACCGGTAAGTGGGACGATAAGAACAGCGTGGGTAAGTTCAACCACTCGCTGACCTATACTTTCGAGTATGAGGACGACCCCGCCGATACAGGTAACCGCCCCGGTATCTACATCGAGTTCAAGGAGTCGTGGTTGAACCCCTCTGACTTCGAGGAGCGCGTATATGCCGAGTTGGATCGTCTGGGCTGGAACATCATCACAAAGCCCGAATCGGATACCGCTTTTTATAGAAATGGTAAGGTGAACGTAGGTAACACCAACGGTAAGGTAATTCTCCAGACCTTCTCGCTCCAGTCGCTGGGTCGTACCGCACAGAAGTTCGAGGGTAAGGTGCCCATGTGCTTCCTGTTGTGGGCAGGTAAGGGTGCTACCGACCTCAAGGAGGTGACTCCCGTCGGTTACGCCGACTTCATCAACCTTGCTCTTGCCAACAAGGCTCACATCATCGGTCCCTGCATCGCTGGTGCTCCCAACAACTATCCCGAGTTGAACGCTCCCTGGATGGCTTACCTCATCAAGAAGTCGGGTATGCTCAACCACCCCTATTCGTTTGACTCTTACGCACAGATGGGTAAATATTTCGGTTTGTACAACTGGGGTAACACCGTTCCCTTCGATGACCTGCTCCACGGCATCTACGGCGACGGCGCTTTCACCAACCGTACAGAGTTGACCTTGAAGTACTTCATCGACAACGGTCTTCGCTCGAAGGATGCTGCACAGACAGTTCGCGAGCCGGTCGAGGTTCTTGAGGCACTGGGTTACTAAAAGATTGTTTCACTCAATTTTCTAAACTAAACTTGAATATACCGATATGAAAAAATATTATTTCTTACCCGTTTTTGCGGTCATGGCTCTTGCATCCACTGCGGTTCATGCACAGGATTTCGACAGTGACCCCGTTATCAAGGTAGAGAACAAGAGCGAAGAGGTGAAGTTCACCGTCGGCGCACGTTTCATGGCCGATGCTGCTTACTACCATTCAGATTATACTCCCGTGAAGTCGGGTGCTGCCATCACCGATGCACGTATCCGTACCTCGATGTCTTATAAGGATTGGTATTTCTATGCCGACTTCGATTTCTCGGGTGGCAAGTTCTCGCAGAAGAACATCTTCCTGCAGTACACTCTGCCCACCGAGTGTGGTTTCCACGCTTTCAAGGCTGGTTACTACAACAACCCCGCATCGATGAACAATAACACCAGCCGTGGTAGCATGCACTTCATCGCACGTCCCGGTGCTGTCAGCGCATTGTCGATTGGTCGTGAGCTGGGTATCAGCTACAAGTTCTACAACGACAAGTTCTTCGCCAATCAGGGTATCTTCGCCGAGAACAAGTACAACGATCAGATTGCCGGTTTCCAGGGTGTTTCTGTCGGCGGTCGTTGGTTGTATCGTCCCATCAATGACAAGCAGAAGACTTTGCATGTAGGTGCAACCTTCCGTTATGCCAAAATCTCTACCGGTGAGGTCATCAGCGGCAACGTATTGAAGACTTCTCACTCTATGGGTACAGCTTTGGAAACTTATGTCGACAAGTTCCAGTTCGTTTCGGCTACCATGCCTTGGGCCGACAACATCTACAACTTCAGCGTTGAGGCTCTGTACAAGACTCCCGACTTCTTCGTTCGTGGTGAGTACCTCTACAAGGCCGTAACCAAGGACCGTGACGATGAGACACTCTTCTTCAACGGTTTGGGTTCTATCGACTCTTGGGGTTCGTTGGAGAGCTGGAGAGGTGGTAATCCTCTCGGCACAAACAACTTCATGGGCGGTTACATCGAGGCAGGCTACAAAATCTTCGGTGGTGACTACCGTTACAGCAATGAGGACGGTGTGTTGAAGGGTCTCAATGGCAAGTCGCTGGAGGTTGTCGCTCGTTACAGCTTCACAGGTTTGAACGACCTCGTTGACGGTGAGTACTACTCGGCAGCCCGTGACCAGTACTATCCCAACGGTGTGATTGCCGACTATCCCGCTACTTCGAAGAGTATCGGTGGTGGTAACATGCACTCTGCAACCGTAGGTCTGAACTACGCTTTCAACAAGTTCGCTCAGTTCATGGTAAGCTACACCTATAATCACCTCGACCGCGACAAGTACGTTTATGACAAGAACTTCCACGTACTCCAGGGTCGTCTGGTATTCCAGTTCTAATGTGATTGTTTATTTTGAACTTTAGTTTCGTTGAGAGAGGGTTGCCCTTGGGTGACCCTCTCTTTTTTTTGCGTTGTGACGTTCGCATGATGTCGTAGCCGGGCGAATGCCCCATCGCGGGAAACAGGGGCGCAAAAGCCCGTAAAAAAGCCGTGTCCTCTCCAGTGGGGGGCACGGCTTTTGTTGTTGTGGTATTTCGACCGAAAGACGGCTTTTTACAGACTGCTTCCGCCGATGAAACTTCGGATAAGCGATGTGGCAGGAATATCCTTGTCCGACACGGGGGTGAAGTAGCTGAGGAACTTCTTCAGACGGTGGGCATCGCTGTATTCGGGACAATTCTTGGGTATGGTCATCAGAATATGCTCGGCGTGGGCACGCAGGACGGCAAACTCCAGAATATAGGTCGAGTTGAACATCACATCGGCATTCTCCTGGAACGAGTATATCCACTTCACCTCGGCACGGCGTACATTCGGCCAGTTGGAGATGGACTCGCGCGCGGTGAAGGCACCCTTGTTGAAGTCGCGCATGATGCGGCGCAGCAGACGGTTGTCGCTGGTGGGAATGCAGTTGTGGTCGTCGAGCGAGATGCTGGTGATGGTGTTGATGAAAATCTTGTACTTCGACTCGTCGGGCACGCGATCGGTGAGTCGGGGGTTCAGCGCGTGGATACCCTCCACGAGGAGCACCATGCCCTCCTCCAATTTGAGACGCTTGCCGTTCATCTCGCGGATACCGGTTGTGAAGTTGTACTCTGGAACTTCCACCGTCTCGCCGTTGAGCAGTCGGATGATGTCGTTCTGGAGGTATTCGTGGTCCACGGTGTCGAAGTTGTCGAAGTCGTAAGAGCCGTCGGGCAACTTGGGGGTGTCGAGTCGATTGACGAAGTAGTCATCGGTGGAGAACGACACGGGGTGGAGTCCGCACGCCTTGAGCTGTATGCTCAGTCGCTTGCAGAAGGTCGATTTGCCACTGCTGCTCGGACCCGTAATCAGCACGATGCGTGTGGGCGTCTCGAGGTGTACACGGCGGTTGATTTCCTCGGCTATTTGTACGATTTTCTTCTCCTGGAGCGCCTCGGCGACCTTAATCAGGTCGGAGGCCTCACCGCGAGCACATGCCAGATTCACATCGCCGACATTCTCCAATCCCATGATTTTGTTCCAGCGCAGGCTCTCCGAGAAAATCTCGAAGGTCTTGGGCTGCTCGTGGAAGGGGGCGAGCTGTTCGGGGGCGTGACGGTCGGGAACGCGCAGGAGCAGACCTCCGCGGTACATGGAAAGACTCCACACCTTCATGTAACCCGTGCTCGACAACAACACATCGTAGTAGTAGTCGGGGGTGTCACCCAAGGTGTAGTAATTGACATATACATCGTTCGAGGTTTGCAGGAGTTTCACCTTGTCGTCATAGCCGAGGTTTTTGAAGATTTCGATGGCTTCGTCCAATCTCACCTCCCAGCGGCGGAAGGGCATATCCAGCTCCACAATCTCGGTCATGCGCCGGCGTATCATCTCCAACTCCTCCTCGGTGAGGGTGGTGCCGTCGCCCTTGTCGATGGTGCAGAAGTAGCCCTTCGAGATGGGGCGTCTGATGGTCACCTTGGCCTTGGGGAAGATGTCCACGGTGGCCTTGCACATCAGGAAGCAGAGCGAGTTGCAATAGACGCTGCGTCCGAGGTAGGACCTGTAATCCAAAAATTCGACTTGGCGGCTGTTGAAAGCGCGGTATTTCAATCCTTGGCTGACGTTGTTCACCTTGGCGGAGAGAATGGGGTAGGGCTGTTCGAACTCAAATTCGGGCAGCATCTCCATCAGAGTCGTTCCTTCGGGAAATGTTTTGCTGGTTTGTGTATTTACACAGAAAATCTTTACCATAATTTCTGGGTCTTGAATTTAATGAGTAAAAGTAGGCAATTTTTTGGAAAATACGGTCTTCTGTCGGGAAAATATTTGTTGAGAGAGAATGGCAGGGCGGTGGTGGAGCGAGAGAAAACTGCGGCAGTGGAACGTCCTGTCCCTTTCGTTCGCCCGACTCCGCCCTCAAACTATAATTCTATAACCATATAAACCTATAATTATGTAATTATATATTCTAATATCGACAATGTATTGATATATTGCCCGTTTATAGTGTGATGAACTGCATAAAATAACTGCCGACCCGTGCAATTCGGAGTCGGCAGTTATTGTGAAATATCTTCTTCAGTCGGGCAGCGGGTTAAAGACCTGCCGCCTTGAGAAAATCATCCAACGAGGAATATTTGGCTTTGTGGTGAGCGAGCCATGTCCTGTATATTTCTTCGCTGACCAGCTGTTTCTTGATGGGAATTTGCGAAAGATACTCCTCGACATTCGAGCTGTCGACAAAGAGCGGAAACTCCTCCTTGAAATCGGAGACCACGGGACGGCGGTGGAAACGCTCGGCGATGCTTCGTGCAAATTCTATGGCTTCCGCCTCGCATCGTTCCTGTCGTTTGGCATAGTAATCGTCCAGCGTGCAGAGCACCTTGGCAGGCGAACCTCCGGCGATGCTGTTGGAAGGAATGTCGCGCAAGACCATTGAGTTGGCGGCAATGAAGCAGTTGTCACCGATGCTCACTCCCTTGAGTACGGTGCAGTTGGTGCCGAAACGCACGTTGTTGCCGATGGTCACATGACCCGATGAGTTGATGAAATCGCTGTATTTGCGAAGGAATACGCCGGAGACAAAATCGTGGGTGAAGAGTCTGAAGTTGCGGTTGAAACTCACATTGTCGCCAATGGTCACCAACGAGGGGCGTGTGTCGTCGATGTCCAGCGTTTGGGGGGCTACGATTCTTATGTTTTCGCCGATGCTTACACCTATCTTGCGGAGGTATTTGATGTAGCATTGGGGCGACTTGTGTTTTCTGCGTTTCAGAATATGAATGTAGAGATGATGTATCAGATCGTGTATCATATTTGGGAAAAATTTGATGAGTCGGGTGGGGTGGTTTGATTTTATATCAAACAAAAATATCCATATTATTTGAGCTTTGCAAAAAATACGGGGCTTTTGCGCGTGAAAAGAGTCGCCGAAGCGGTGCGGAGTTGTGAATCAAAAACAGAGCAGATTTCTCGTCGGAAGTCCGCTCTGTTATCATCGTAATATATAACCCAATAATTATGTAATTATATATTTATATAATTATTATCTGTGTCCGCTCGATTACAAATCCTCGATAACCGACTCGTTCTCTTCGATATAGGTCATGATGATGGCGGCTGCCAGCGAGCGCAACGGAATGTTGCGCTCGGCATTGGCGCGTATCAAATCCAGACGCTTTTTCACCTCGCGCGGCAACCAGATGGCAACGCCCTGCTCGCTGATGCCCGTGTAGCGGTTGAGGTTGTCATCGAGTCGTTTCTGCGCTGCCGACATTCGTTTGCGCGGCTCTTTGGCAACGCGTGTCGCGGGCTGTGCAGGTTCTTCTGTTACGGGGACAACAGGCTCTGGGGTGGGGGTGGTGATGCCCCTTACGATGTCATCGAGTCGCAGTCCTGCCAAGGGGTTCTCGATGGCGGGTCTCTCTTTCTTGTTGGCCATGGCTTATCGGATTTCCATTTCGTTCATGATTTTGTTGAATGCACCCTCGATGGCTGTGGTCTGTGTACGCTCGAGGGGGTAGAGGGTGGTGTAGCGTTTGATGACCACGCTCTGCTTGATGCGCGGTGTCACCGTGCCGACAAGACCCAAAAACTCGGTGGTCTGCGCACGCTGTCTCAACTCCTCCGCCTTACCCTCCGATACCGAAATACGGTTGGGAACGAACACCAGACGCGCCTGCGATATGGTCTTCATCGCCTTGACGAAAATACCCGTGGCATCGACCGTGTCGGGGTCGAACGACAGGGGAATCACCGCGATGTCGGCTGCCGAGTAGAGCATGGCAAGGTTTTTGTCGTTGAGGTTACCCGGGCAGTCAATCAGCACCACACCCGGCACGCTCTTGATTTTCGAGAGTGTGGCCTGCAACCCCTCGGTGTCGGAGGTGTTGAGCAACTCCACGCCCCACGGAATTTGGGCATCGCTGTCCACATCGATTTCGCGCTGACGGTGGCGGTAGAGTGAGGCTTGCAGGTCGGCATCGAGGGCGATGACCGGAATGCCCTGCTCCGAGAGATAGGTGGCGAAAAGCGCGCACAACGAGGTCTTGCCCACGCCGCCCTTTATGTTGCTGAATAATACGATTTTATTCTCCATTGGTGATAAATAGTTACATAATTATATAAAGCAAATGTATTGATATTATTCGGGTTGTGCAATAGCGGGCGAGGGAGGGTGCATGAATTTATATAATGTAAATATATAACTATGTAATTAAATAATTATATATCGTCGGCGGGTTTATGCTCTCATTTTCCCCGATTTCCGTGTCTTGGCTTTTTACTCGCACCAACGCGCGAGCGACAGAATGCCGTCCGTGAAATTTTTTGCAGGCGAAGAAAAAAGTCATAAATTTATATCGCATTATTGTGAAACCAAAAACTGAAACTATGAAAAATTTGATTCCACGCGGTATGCTGTGGCTCGGTCTGGGCATCGGTCTGCTGGCAATATCGTGTGGCGGAGAGAACCCCTCGACACCTGCTTCGGCAAAGGCGGAGAATGCCGTTATCGAGACCATCATGGCGCGCCGCAGTATCCGTAAATACAAACCCGTGGCGGTGGAGCAGGGGAAGTTGCAAACCATACTCTCGTGCGGTATCAATGCCCCGACGGGCAGATACAAACAGTCGTGGCAGGTGCGTGTGGTGCAGAACCCCGAATTTCTGGCAGATATTGACGCTCGCTTCAATGCCGCCCGTAAGGACACCAAAAGCAAGACACGCGCCTTCTACGGTGCGCCCTGCCTTATTTTCATCGCCTATGACCGCACCTACGACCTCTCGCAGGTGGATTGCGGACTGCTGGGCGAGAATATGATTTTGGCGGCGCGGTCGCTGGGACTCGGCACCTGCTGCCTGGGTCAGGTGGTGCGCCTGATGACGGATGAGGAGTCGCACGACCTGCTCGAGCGCCTTCAGCTGCCCGACACCCACGACCTGCTCTATGCCATTGCCCTCGGCTATCCCGATGAAGCTCCCGATGCCAAACCGCGCGACATGTCAAAAGTGAAGTTTGTGGAGTAAGAAGTGAATGGTTGATGCTTTTGTGACGGAATATATCCTTCGGAGAAGGAGGGCTGATGGCCTCTGAAATAGGACTTTTTTGAAAATAATTCCGTACATTTGTAAAGATAATACGTAACAAGATGAAGATAAATATTTTTTTTGTCACCCTTGCCGGTGCGGCGTTGGCTTTTGTAGCGGTGGGCTGCGGTCTTTCCGCGTCACCCCATGTTCGTCATGTCGATGTCAAGGAGTTCATGCAGGTGGTGCAGGATTCCTCCGTTGTGGTGGTCGATGTGCGCACGTGCGATGAGTTTGCCGCAGGCTGCATTCCCGGCACAAAGCTGAATATCGATGTGATGGAGACGGATTTCAAAAACCAAGTCGAGGAAAAAATCCCGCGAAAATCCGTTGTCGCCATCTATTGCCGAAGTGGCAACCGCAGTAAGCGGGCGGGGCGGATACTCTCCGAGATGGGCTACGAAGTCATAGAGTTGGACAACGGCTATAAAGAGTGGCTGAAGTACAACAAACGATAAATCCAAAAACGCACGGACACCGATTCCGTGCGTTTTTTTGTTTCCTTACATAAGACGACTGAACCCTAATCCGCCTGCACCCCTTCCCCGAACTGACGCCCGATTTTATAAAGAATGGCCGGCGAAATTTCGCTCCGCGCCCCTTATGCGACAGAAATAATAACGAAAATCGCTCTTCGGAAACAGATTTATAATTTATGGTGGATTTTGTATAACTCCCCACTGATGAAAAGTCTCTACTTTTGCACTGTGATTGATTCACGAAGAAATTTGACGTTTAACCTTTATAATTTTAGATGATGGCAGAACTTACAAACGCTGTTGTGGATTTGCAGCAGAGGGGTATCGCATTCAGAGAATATACCTATCCCACCGTGGACGGACCCGTGGCGGCCATAGATGTGGCGAACCACATGGGATTTTCGGTGGAGCGTCTGGTGAAGACACTCGTCACTACGGACCATCATGGGGGTTATTATGTTTTCTGTCTGCCTGCCGCCTGTCGTATCGACATGAAGAAGGCGGCGCAGTTGGTCGGAGTCCGCAATCTGACCATGTTGCAACCCGATATGTTTGAGGAGCTGACGGGCTACGTGCATGGTGGCTGTTCACCCTTCGGACTGAAAACCCGATTGCCGATATTTGTCGATGAGGACGTGCTCCGCTGGGAGACCATCTACATCTCGGGCGGTAGGGTAGGACTCACCGTCGAGGTCGCCCCGACAGTGCTGCAAAGCGAGCTGAATGCTCAGACAGGACATTTTACACGTTAATTTTAAAAGAGTAGAAAGATGAATTTTCAGGAATTGATAAAAGCGCGCTATTCGTGCCGCAAGCTCTCGGAGCGCAAGGTCGATGACGCGCTGGTGGAGCAACTTATCGAGGCGGCAAACCTCGCACCCACGGCGGTCAACCGCCAGCCTTTCAAAATCTTCTGGATGAAGTCCGAAGCCGCGAAAGAAGCTGTCCGCGCAACCACCCGCTACACCTTCGGTGCCGATACCTTCCTCGTGGTGGGTTATCGGGAGAGCGAGGGCTGGACACGTTCGTTCGACAACCACTCATTTGCCGAGACCGATGCCGCCATTGCCGCCACTCATCTCATGCTGGCCATTACCGACTTCGGACTGGCTACCACATGGGTGGGCTATTTCGATGCTCCCCGCTTGCAGACGCTGTGCCCCGAAATGGCGGGCTACGAGCTTATCGCCCTCTTTCCCGTGGGCTATGCCGCCGAGGACGCCGAACCCTCATCGCGCCACGCCGTGAGAAAACAGCGTGGTGAGATGGTCGAGGAGTTATAATTTTCGATTACGGAGGGGGAACAATAAGGCAAACGCCCAAAACCGGGACAGCCCTAAGAAACCGGGATAGCCCCCAAGAAAAGGGGAATGCTCCAACCTCCCCCTCAAAAAAACATTACAGCGATGAAAAGTGATAAGATACGTGTGTTCGATGCCACGCAGAACAATCTGAAACACGTTTCGGTGGAGATACCGAAGCATCAGATTACCGTGGTTACGGGTGTCTCGGGTTCGGGCAAAAGCTCGCTGGTGCTCGATACCATCGCGGCGCAGTCGCGGCGTGAACTCAATGATACCTTCCCCAGCTTTGTGCAACGCTATCTTCCCAAATATGGTCGTCCCGTTGTGGGGCGCATCGAGAGCCTGCCGCCGGCGATAGTCATCGACCAGCACAAGCCCTCGGGACAGACGCGCTCGACCGTGGGTACCTACACCGACATCTACAGCCTTCTACGCCTGCTCTTTTCGCGTGTCGGCCGTCCGTTTGTGGGTTACTCCGACTCCTTCTCGTTCAACCACCCCCGGGGTCGCTGTACGCGCTGTGACGGACTGGGCGAGATTACCGAAATAGATGTGCATAAGCTGGTCGATTTCGACAAATGTCTCAACGACCCCGGCGTCATCAACTATGTGGCCTATGAGCCGGGACAGTGGCGCTGGCTCTACTACGGGGCGTGCGGTCTCTACGACCCCAACAAGAAAATCCGCGACTTCACCCCTGAGGAGCTGCACCTGTTCCTCTATCAGGAGCCGATGACGCTGAAAAATCCCCCTGCCGAGTATTACAAAAACGGCAAGTATGAGGGGCTGATGTACCGCATGAACCGCATGCTGAAGCGTGACGATGCCAAGGTGCACTGGAAGAAACTCGAACCCATCGTCACACAAGGCGTGTGTCCCGAGTGTCACGGTCGCCGCCTGAACCCCAAGATTCTGTCGTGTAAGATTGGCGGGCGGAACATTGCCGACATCACCCAAATGGCTCTGCCCGACGTTCTCAAGTGGTTGGACGCCATCGAAGACCCCGTGGCAGTGGATATGAAGTCCGCGCTGAAGAGCCGCATCGGCGCACTGATAAACATAGGTCTCGACTATCTGACCCTCGACCGTCCTATGGGCACGCTTTCGGGCGGAGAGGCACAGCGCTGCAAGATTGCCAAATACAACAATTCGTCACTGAGCGATATGCTCTACGTTCTCGACGAGCCGAGTGTCGGTCTCCACAGCCACGACATCCACCGCTTGAGCGATGCCATTATCGAGCTGCGCGACCGGGGCAACACCGTTCTTATGGTCGAGCACCACAAGGAGATGATGGAGATTGCCGACCATATCATCGACATGGGACCCGGAGCGGGAGCACTTGGCGGAGAGGTGCTGTTTGAGGGAACATACGAGGCACTCAAGCAGGGCGACACCCTCACAGGTCGTCTGCTCCGCGAACACAAGGGTTTGAAATTTCCCGTTCGTAAGGCGGAGGAGTGGTTCGAATTGCAACACCTCACGCTCCATAATCTCAAGGATGTGAGCGTGAGGCTGCCCAAAGGACTTTTCACCGTCATTGCCGGAGTGGCAGGGTCGGGGAAAAGCTCGCTCATGCAGGTGTTCCACGACCGTGAGGGCGACAAGGTGACCCTCATCAGCCAAAAGAGCATCGGGGCAAACCTGCGTTCGACCCCGGCCACCTATCTTGGTGTGGCAGACGACATCCGTAAGATGTTTGCCAAGTCGAGTGGACGCAAGGAGAGTCTCTTCTCGTTCAATGGTGATGGTGGGTGCCCCGTGTGCCGGGGTAAGGGTGTTATTGTGTCAGAGATGGCGTTCATGGACTCCATAGAGACGGTCTGTGAATCGTGTGGCGGCTTGCGCTATTCGAAAGAGGCTTTGGCCTACAAAATGGGTGGGCTCAACATTGCCGAGGTCATGGATCTCACCGTGCGTCAGGCGATGACCCGTTTCCGGGGTACGGTCATCGAGCATAAGCTCCGTCCCCTGTCGGATGTGGGTCTTTTCTACCTCCATCTCAATCAGGCACTCTCGACTTTGTCGGGAGGCGAACTTCAACGTATGAAATTGGCGTTCCACCTCGACAAGGGAGGGCAGATATTGGTGCTTGACGAGCCTACCGACGGACTTCATCTGCAGGATGTACAACACATCATCAATCTCTTTGACAGCCTTGTGGAGAAGGGCAACTCGCTCTTCCTCATCGAACACAATCTGGAGGTACTCAAAGCCGCCGATTATGTCATCGAGATAGGTCCGGGGGGTGGAGATGAGGGAGGAAATGTTATCTTCGAAGGCACCCCTCAAGAGATGCTGGAACATCAGCGGTCGGTCACAGCCGGCTATTTACAATCTGCTATTAATTAAAAGAAAACATCACTAACGAAAATCTCCGAAGTGGTCAGCCCCTTCGGAGATTTTGCCTTT
>RCNH01001635.1_pt1 | contig 13723 bp, 9 predicted proteins | sample 2041161 | NCBI WGS metagenome assembly RCNH01 (sample SAMN09708215, study PRJNA481090) | Feces metagenome, whole genome shotgun sequencing project. | biome: feces | host: Leptonychotes weddellii | place: Antarctica: Sion Island | collected 2010-03-01 | reverse complement strand
AAATATTACAGTTTTCAATGGCACGAAGTGCCCGCCTGCTGGCATCAAATTCTGTAGGCAATGTCAAAAGCTGAAACAGTGTTGACAATCCAAAACACGCTACTCCTAAATAAGCAAGGCTTCCCATTGTCGAACCTGTCCCTGCAAATAGAAGTCCTACTAAAATCAGAGGCATGGCAAGCTTAGAACCAAGGTTGGTAATGGGAATAATGGCATTTCTAAGCTTAATAGGTACATACCCCTGCGCATGCTGGATGGCATGACCTGCCTCATGTGCAGCTACTCCGATTGCAGCTGTAGATGTCTGCGAATACACTCCGTCAGAGAGTCGGATAACATTAGCTCTTGGATCGTAATGGTCCGTAAGATTTCCGGCTACTCTTTCAATTCTTACCTGATACAAGCCATTTGCATCTAACACGGCTCTGGCTGCATCTCTCCCCGTCATGTTCCGCATGGAATACTGTGAGGAATATTTTCTAAAAGTACTGTTCACTTTAGAACTTGCCCACATGGCGAAAAACACTGCGGGTAAAACATACACAATATACGTATAATCAATATACATTTTTTTCATCTCCTATAACGTTAGTACTAACAGTATATTCCTCACACCTGTTCCTATACAAGAACTAAAGAATAAATTAATTCTAAAATTTTTATTCTTTTTCAATTCCTGCTGTTTCAATAATGAATTTTACTTGCCCATTCATATCCTGACTTGCCCCGTCAAATGCTGTATAAGATTTATCTGCATCTTCCACTGCTTTCAAACGGTCTAAAACAGTCTGCAAATCTCCATTTAAAGCATCACTTAATTTCTGAATACCTTCTTTATCGAACTCTGCCATTCCGTCTGCCAGTTTCACTGAGCCGTCCTGAAGCTGAGTTACACCGGATTTTAATTCTTTTCCGCCTGCTGCAAGCTTAGATGTTCCGTCTTTTAAGGAAGAAGCTCCAGCTGCAAGCTGTGCAATACCGTTACTGAGCACACCAGCTCCCTGGCTTAAAGTATTACCACCTTTTAAAAGTTCCTGACTGCCTGCTGCAAGCTGTGCTGCCCCTGCGTTTAACTGCTCATTGTTCTTATTTAATTTCTGTGAACCGCTCTGAAGCTGTGCTGTTCCATCTGACAATCCGGCTGCTCCATTTGTAAGTTTTTTAATACCTGCACTTAACTCAGTTGCTCCATTTGACAATGCCTCAAGTCCTCCCTGTAATTTCTGAGAACCTACTGCAACCTGAGAAGCACCTGCGTTTAAAGCACTATTTTGTTTACATAATTCTCCGCTGCCTGTTTTCAATGCAGCTACAGCTTCTTTAAGTGTAGATGCCATTTTGGAAAATCCACCCAGTGGTTTCACAGCTTCTCCAAATGTCGTTACACCCTTTGTCAATTTCTCAGCTCCCGCTGCTGCTGTCTGTGCACCTGTCTTCAACTGCCCAATCTGCTGCTGCACTGCACCTAAGTCTGTGCTGGCAATCTGCTGCTGTACTGCCGCCATCTGCCCCTGAATATTCTTTAACTGTCCAACTGCCTGTGTATTTCCTGTGTTTGCAGGAACTTCAATATTGGCAGAAGTCTGTACACCTACAGAAATATTACCCAGATTTGCCAGAACTGCCTGTTGCTGTTCATCTGTCAATCCTGCTGCCGAAAGTGCTGCTGCTACATTTGCACGTTGCTGTGCATTTGCCTGAGCATTCACTGCCGCATTTTCTTTTGCAATAGCTGCTTTTGCCTGTTCTGTAGCTGCTGCAGAACCACTATCATTTAAACTTCCAATATAATTCTCAATAATTCCAGCTGCACTGCCTGCCCCCTGAGATACACCACCGGCTGCTGTTGCAAGTGCTCCAACACTGGCTTCCATATTTCCTGCAGCTGCCTCTGCCTGTTTCGCACCTTCCTGAAGCTGTCCGGCTCCGCTGATTAAAGCTTTCGAGCCTTCCGTAATCCCCTTTATAGCTTCTGGAAGCTGTTCTGTCTGACCAAGTGCGCCCTGCAGCTGACTGTTTAATTGTCCAAGACCTTTATCCAGCTTATCTACACCTGCCGTATATGCACCAACACCCTCTTTTAATGTCTGTGTGCCATCTTTTAAGTCTTTGCTTCCATTGCTTAAATTACCAATTCCCTGAACCAGCGCTTCCTTCTTTTCATTCAGCGTATCTACACCGTCCTTTAAAGCAGATGCTCCCTGGGCTGTTTTTACAATGCCTTCTCCTAAAGCCGCAGAACCCGCTGTGTATGAACCCACACCTGTTTGAAGCTGAGATGCTCCGTTTTCCAAAGCCTCCATACCCTGTGTCAGACGGGAAATTCCACTTAACAGTTCACCCTTACTGCTGTTCATCTTATCAATACCGCCCTTTAACTGTCCGGCTCCGTTGTCAGCACTATTCAACCCACTTACAAAAGTATCTGCTGAAGAATTCATTTTTGAAATACCGTCCTGCAGTTCTTTGCTTCCTTTTACTAATGCTGTGGAGGACTCCGTAAGCTTATTCATATTTTCCTTTAATTCATCTACACTGTCTATTTCACCCAGATTTAACTCATCTAAAAGTCCTGTGGTTGCCACCGTTGCTGTCATAGACAGTTCAAAATCCTTAACATCTGCTGTAATTTCCACAAAATCAGGGATTTCTAAATCCTTTAATTCCTCTGTTTCAGAAAGCTGCAAACTGTCAGAAAGTCCCGGAAAACCAAATCCTACAGCAATATTATTATTGCCGTCTGACAGTATCTTACCGTTTTCAATTTGAATATTAGAAAATACATCGGTAGGTAAAATCATGGCTGTCATCATCATAAATGGTGTATAAATATCTTCTTCCTTACCATTTACTTCTGCTGTCTGCTGCTGTTTGTTTTCATAATCAATATGAATCTTTACCTTTCCGCTTTTTCCGGCAAGCGCAGAAGGCTGAATTTCCTTGCCGTCTAAATAATAAGTAATGTTTACACCTACAGGAAGTTCCTTTGATGTCTCTCCTTGATAATAAATATCCTTCCCATTGGCATCCCAGGTAAGACTGCTGTCGCTGCCCTGTTTGAATTCCTCGTCACCTTTTACATTTTGAATATTGCTCAGTTCACTTTTATCAGAGAGCTGTGACTCACCATCTGTATTTTTCAGCCAGTTACTTACAATAACATTTTCAGATTTTCCGCTTTCATCTGCATTTACATATACAGTCTGCTCTTTCTCCGGCACTGCTGCCAGCACAGAAGTTGTAGGGAGCATTACGGACATCATTACTGCCATACCTGTCAGCATAGCCTGCACATTTTTTTTCTTCATATCAAAAAACCTCCTATTTCTGTTTTCTCAATCTAAAGTTTTTGCTTGTTTTACATATAATTCCGTCAAACAGCCAGTACATTGCAGGCAAGAATAACAGAACAGATACCATACTGATTAATGCACCTCTTGCCATAAGCAGACACAGAGAACTAATCATATCAATCTTAGAATAAATTCCAACTCCAAAAGTGGCTGCGAAAAAGCTGAATGCCGATACCATAACCGGCCGAATACTACTTCCCAATGCAATACTGATAGACGTTTTTTTATCATGTCCAAAGCATCTTTCCTGCTCATATCTGCTAGTCATCAAAATAGCATAATCTACAGTAGCTCCCAACTGAATAGTTCCTATAACAATCGATGCAATAAATGGAAGCTCTGTTCCCATCAGATATGGAATACCCATATTAATGAAGATTGCCCCTTCGATTACCAGAACCAGAATAATCGGCAGAGAAATGGACTTAAATACAAATAAGATAATCAAAAATACTGCCAGAATCGATACTGCACTTACCACTTTAAAATCATGATCTGTAATCTCAATCAAGTCCTTAGTACAAGGTGCTTCTCCTACTAACATTCCCTCAGGATCATATTTTTTCAGGATTTTATTTAACTCATCAATCTGTTTATTTACTTCATTCGATGCTGTCTGATATTGATTAGTAATCAACATCAATTCATAATTATCGCTCTTTAAAATTTCTTTTATATCATCAGGAATCATACTTTCAGGGAAAGACGGTCCAATAATGGTTTCCAGTCCCAACACTTCTTTTACACCTTTGACCTTTTCCATTTCGCCAATCATTTTGTAGGTGTCTTTTTCTGAAATTTTATTATCCAACAAAATCATATGGGCTGCGCCCATATCATAATTCTTCTGAAGCTTTTCATTTGCCTGAATGGACTCTAATTCCTTTGGCAGACTGGCATCCAAATTATAATACACCTTGGTATTTGCCTGAAAATATGCAAATGGAATAAATAATGCTACACATAAGAACGCAAAAGCTTTATGATGTTTTACCAAAAATTCCGGTATTTTCGGGAAATCCGGTATTAGCTGACGGTGTTTCGTCTTTTCCAATGCCTTATCGAAAATCATAATCATGGAAGGCAATACCGTTACACAACAAATTACACCGAAGATAACACCTTTTGCCATAACAACTCCCAAATCCATTCCCAGTGTAAAGCTCATGAAACAAAGAGCAATAAATCCTGCGATGGTGGTAATAGAACTTCCCACTACGGATTTAATTGTCGCTGCAATGGCCTGTGCCATGGCTTCCTTATGATTACTGCCAAATCGTGCTCTCTGTTCCTGATAGCTGTGCCAAAGAAAAATGGAATAATCCATAGTGACACCCAGCTGAAGCACTGCACTTAATGCCTTCGTAATATAGGAAATCTCACCCTGAAATACATTGGTTCCCATATTATAGGCAATGGCAATTCCAATACTCACCAGAAATAGGAATGGAATTAAATAGGACTCCATAGTAAGCGCCAGAACAATACAGGATAACACAACAGCAATCAATACATAAATCGCAACCTCTGACTCGGCCAGATTTTTGGTATCGGTAACAATGGCTGACATACCGCTGACAAAACATTGCTTCCCTGCCAGCTTACGGATATCTCCAATGGCATCCATAGTTTCATCTGCAGATGTTGTAGTATCAAAAATAATAAACATCATGGTCGAATCATCTGCAAACAGAACCTTTCTGATTTTTTCCGGAAGCATTTCTACCGGAATACTGATATCTGACAAGCTGTCGTACCAGACAACCTCAGAAACATGGTCTACTTTTTCAATTTTCTTCTTTAATGCAACTACGTCTTTATTTTCCATGCCCTCACATACAAACATGGAATACGCGCCTGTGCCAAATTCATCTACCAGAATATCCTGCCCTTTCATGGTTTCGATATCATCCGGCAAATAATAAAGCACATCATAGTTGACTCTCGTATTCAGATAGCCGATTGCTGATGGAATTAACAGCAGAAGACCTAGAATAAAAATCGGAATACGAAACTTTACAATTTTTCTTCCCAGCTTTAGCATGATTTTTCCCTCCCTTTTTGACTTTTGGTCATTTATTGTTATACTCCAAAAATGACTAATAGTCAATATGTCTTTTATACCATTTATGACTAAAAGTCATTTTACTTTTTATGCAAAATGTAGAATTTTTATTACAACTGTTTTTCCATTTGACTTTTGTGGTATTTCATTTCTATAATTGAGCAAGAACTTTAAGCTTTTCAAAAAAGAAGGGTGGAGAAATGAGTAAAATTGATAACAATAAGCAAAAAAAAAGGGACTCCCTTTTAGAGTCCGCTTTCTCTTTATTTATTAACAATGGTTTTAACAAAACTTCTATTTCTGATATTGTAAATCAGGCTGGTGTAGCAAAGGGCACTTTCTATCTTTATTTTAAAGACAAGTATGATATTCGCAATCATTTAATCAGCCATAAAGCCAGTCAGGTATTTCAGATTGCCTATAACGACCTCCTGAAATATGAAAGTATTACAGACTTTGAAGAACAGGTGTTATTCATTATCGACAATATTTTAGACCAACTGGCTGAAAACCATAGCCTTGTCAAATTATTGTCCAAACATTTAAGCTGGGGATTTTTCAAAAATTCTCTGTTTTTTGCACCGGGAAAAGATATTCCATCGATTTATACGATTTACGAAAATCTTCTGGAAAAATCCACACATACCTATCGCACACCGGAAATTATGATGTATATCATTTTAGAATTGGTAAGTGGCACCAGCTACAATACCATTCTTTTTAATCAACCAGTTTCTTTAGAGGAAATAAAAATTCCCCTCTATGAATCCATAAGGGGAATTTTCAAACAATTTAGAATTTAATGTCTTTTAAATGCATATAAAACACTGGTAACTACTACTGCCGCGATTGCTACAACAACCCATCCAAGTCCCATGGAATACAGCGGCAGAGCATGACACCAGTCGCTTAAAAATCCCAGAGGAACCTTCAAATCATCTAATACATAAATCACACTGATGCATCCCACTGCTGTAATGGTACATGGATAAATGTACGGATTATTTTTAATCCATCTTTCACAAATACCCAGAACAATCAACATAATTGAAATCGGATAAATTGCATTTAAGACCGGAATAGAAAATCCTAAAATTGTGGTTAATCCCTGATTACATACAAGGAAAGAAAAACCGGAAATTAAAAATACCCACTGTGTATAAGAAACCCTTTTGCTCAGTGTGGAAAAGTACTGCGCAATAGAAGTAATCAATCCTACACAGGTTGTCAAACATGCTAGTGTAAAAATAATAGCAAGAAGCACTGCTCCCGGATTTCCAAACAACTGATTTACGATACAACGCAGTGTCCACGCACCGTTTTCCTGAATTGGAAATACACCGGAGCTTCCCATTCCCATATAAGAAAGCATCAAGTATACCAGTGATAAAATCGTTCCGGCAAAAATACCTGCACGAACCGTATAGCTCATAACACTTTTTTTGCTATCTATTCCAAGAGTTGTAATCGTAGTAGCGATAACTAGTCCAAAGTTTAATGCCGCAATGGTATCCATAGTCTGATAACCTTCCAAAAATCCTTTTGCCAGAGGATTTCCTGCGTAAGCTTCCTGCGCTGCTGCTATGTTTACCTCTCCGCGGAATACATAATTAACAAACACAAATACTAAAAGCAGCAATAAAGTAGGTGTTAAAAATTTTCCAATTCTTTCCACCAGCTTGTTTGGTGTCATGGCAAGCCATCCTGCCAGAACAAAGAATACAAAGGAGAAGATAACCATACATATCGTTGTGGATATCTCTTTCGGCAAATAAGGTGCTACTGCCATCTCAAAAGGCACGGAAGCTGCACGGGGAATTCCTAGTCCCGGTCCTATGGACAGATAAATTAAAACAGTAAAAACAATGGAAAATCTAGTTCCTACCTTCTGTGCAAGCTGATCCAGTCCATCAAAACGGGCTACTACAATAACACCTAACACAGGCAGTGCCACTGCTGTAATCAGAAATCCTAAAATGGCAAGAGGCATCTTCTCCCCTGCATTTTGTCCCAGAAAAGGTGGGAAAATCAGATTTCCTGCACCAAAAAACAGCGAAAACAGCATAAAACTTACCAGTAACATCTTTTTCTTTCCCAACTTCATTATAAATCCTCCTTAATATAGTATTTCTAAAAATCAGAGTATCAAAAGGTGCCCTATCAAAAGGACAACTCTCGTCGTGGTACCACCTTAATTCCCTGCAAATATGCAGGCTCATTCACACATCAATTTAATGCGTATCACCTATAACGTGGCTTTACTCCGGCGTACCTACTTCTTTCAGCTTGCTTCTCCGGGATGATTTCACCTTTTGGCTTCCTTAACAGCTTCCACCAACCGCTGCCTCTCTGCAAATTCCACCAAAGATTACTTATTCCCATCAACGAATTTTACTCTCTTTATTAATCTCTATAATAAGCACTTAAACTACATTCGTCAAGTTTTTTTTATTTAATCTAATCATATTTATAATCAACACATTATAATGCCGACTCAATCAGCACAAAACTTCGAACATACAATACGAATGAACGAAGTTTTGCTCTTTCTGATTCAGACAACTATAATAAATTATCCATACTTTTTAAACTAATTGCTAATGTTGATACATTATGTAATAAAGCAGATGTCGTTGGCTGTATAATTCCTCCGATTCCCAGCAAAATCAATCCACTATTAAAACCAATAATCTTTCTATAATTGCTGTGAATTTTATCCATCAGCTTATCACTAATTTCCTTTAACGTTACAATACTATAAAGATTGTCTGCATCAATGGTCACATCAGAAACCTCCTTGGCAATTTCAGCTCCATCACTGATTGCAATCCCTATATCTGAAGAAGACAATGCCGGAGAATCATTAATACCATCTCCAATCATAGCAACTTTTCTTCCCTGTTCCCTTTCTCTCTTCACAAACTGAGCCTTGTCTTCCGGAAGTACTTCTGAATAATATTCATCTACTCCAACTTTCTTTGCAATAGCCCTTGCAGTTTTTTCACTATCACCAGTCATCATAACTATCTTTTTAATTCCCATCTGTTTCAGAGATTGTATCACTGCTTGTGCTTCATCACGTAAAGGATCCTGTATACAAATAACTGCAGCTAGCTTTCCGTCAATAGCCATATACAAATGAGAGTATTGTGCATCTAACATTTCAAATTGTTCTTGATACTCTTCCCTGATTGTACATTTCTCATCCTCAAAGACAAAATGATAACTTCCAATTACAACTTTTTTTCCTGATAAAGTAGAGGATATCCCATGTGCCACCAAATATTCTACTTTCGTATGTAATTCTTCATGTTCCAGATTTTGTTTTTTAGCTGCTTCTACAACAGCCTTTGCCATAGAATGAGGAAAATGCTCCTCCAGACATGCTGCAAATCTCAATAACTCACTTGGTTCTTCATTAACAAAAGGTATTACCTTTATCACTGTAGGTTCTGCCTTTGTCAGCGTACCCGTTTTATCAAATACAATCGTATCTGCTTCTGCCATAGCCTCCAAATATTTTCCGCCTTTTACTGTGATATGATAATTTCTTGCTTCTCGTATTGCAGATAATACAGCAATCGGCATTGCTAACTTCAAAGCACAAGAAAAATCTACCATTAATACAGATAAAGCTTTTGTTACATTACGCGTAATCAGCCAAGAAAATGCAGTTCCTGCCAATGTATACGGAACCAACTTGTCTGCCATATGTTCAGCTTTTCCTTCTAATGAAGATTTCAACTTTTGAGTTTCCTCAATCATAGTGACAATTTTTTCAAATTTACTGCAGCCACTACTTTCTTTTACCTGAATTGTAAGTTCTCCCTCTTCTATAACAGTTCCCGCATAAACAGATGCACCTTCTGTTTTTTCTACTGCAATAGCTTCACCTGTAAGTGAAGCTTGATTTACCATAGCGTCACCACATACAACTATACCGTCATAAGGAACTACATTGCCCATATGTACCTTTACCATGTCTCCTGCCTGAATCTCTGAAGCCTGAACAAGTATCTCCTGATTTCCATTACAAAGCCAGACCTTATTTACATTCAAAGACATGCTTCGGGCCAAATCACTTACAGTTTTTTTATGTGTCCATTCCTCCAGAATTTCCCCTACACCCAACAGAAACATAACAGATCCTGCTGTTTTAAAATCTAATCTTAATATAGACATACCAATGGCTGCTGCATCCAAGACCGGTACCTCTAATCTGCCTTTTGCAAGTGTACGAATACCATGCCATAAATACTTTATTGATTTAGTTACTGTTATTAGATTTCTTAACATCGTTGGAAAGACGGCAACCTGAACTCCTCTTACGACTACATGAGTTACCAACTTATCCCAATATATACTATTCATTTCCCTGCTGGAATTCTGTAAATATCCGGCTGGGACTTCAATCTGATTATAATGAAAAGTTTTTAAAACATCCAGCAGTCTTTCTCTCTCTCCTTCATATCGAATCACTACATCTTTCAATCTTTCCTGTACTTTTACTGAAGTAACAAACGACTGCGTACTCAAATAATACTGCAGAATATCCGCCTGCTCACATGTCATCTTATTTTGAACGACACGAATGCGAATTCTACCTCGAATTTCATGTTTAATTATGTATTTCATATCAATTCCTCATTCTCTTCTCGGTGTTATAAAAACACCTGCAGTTACCTACAGGTGTTTTTATTCTCCATTTATTCTTCTACTTCTTCAAAAGTTTCTTCTTCAGAAACTTCTTCTCCACATACGCAGTCTTCTTTACTTCTATCTTCATTTATTTGCTGTGCTTCTGCGTAAATATCCTCTGCATTTTCCTGAATATCAGCAACTGTATTCATAACACATTCTTTTGCCCGAAGTACCGCAGCTGTACATTTCGTATAAACTTTTTTTGCATCCTTACTTGTCAAAATCTTAATTCCTGCTGTTCCAAACAAAACACCTGCTGCAAAAATTCCTGTTTTCTTTACATCAATACACTCTAAACATTTTAACATACTAATTCCTCCTACTTATGCTCATAACCAGTATAGATCGTCATTGCCAGACAGATGACCATTGCCCATGCCCAAAATTTGTGCTTCTTCATAAAACACTCCTCCTCCCAGCATCATTTTCAATCTGTATTTAATATAATATACATCTATTTTCCTTTTTTTTCCATATATTTCCCACTAATGATAAATTTTATCATTTTATGCCATCTAAAATATATTTTTTCACCTTCATATAGCTGTCATCACTCAGAATATGTTCTAACAAACATGCCTCTTTTTGGGCTATTGACTACCTAAGTAAGGCTGCAAAAATAAGAAAAGATGATCCTGAAATATTATGTAATTTGGGTATGGCATATCTAAATAATGGAGACTATGATGATGCTAAGTACTATATAGAAAGAGCATATGAAATTGATCCTATGGACGAAATAACACAGGCTTGTATGAGACATTAAAATACAGAAAAGTACAAGTAGGTCAGGTTAAACTTGTTGGAGAAAATGATAATCTGGTCCGCATAATGACTATTCATAAAAGTAAAGGTCTTGAATTCCCGATGGTAATTTTATGTGGAGCAGGTAAGAGACTGAATTATACAAAGATACAAAAAGGTGTTAATCTGCACAAAGATATAGGCATTGGAATGCATCTTGTCAATTATGAGGAGCATTGGAATAAACAGACGCTATTGCAGAGACTCATCAAAAAACAGGTGCGTAAAGAAGAAGTTGAAGAGGAAATAAGAATTTTATATGTTGCACTTACAAGAGCAAAAGATATTCTGTATATCACAGGAATTGTAAAAGATGGAGAAAAATTTAGAGAAAATTGCAGTATTCAAGGGACCGGTGATTCATCATATCTTGCGATGATTGGAGATACATATCCGATGAAACTTGTTCATATGGCAGAAATTGATTATAGTAAAGAAATAGACAATCATGAATTTGATATCAGAAGTGAAAGAAATTATCGTAATCAGGTTGATAAGGAAACAGAGAAGAAAATTATTGATAAACTCAACTATACTTATCCTTTTAATGAAAGTCGTAAACTCAAGTCGAAATATTCTGTTTCTGAGTTAAACAGAGAAGAATCGGAGTCGGAAGTAATAAAAAACATAACACTGACGATTCCGAAGTTCAGACGCGGTGAACACAAAATTACAGCAGCGGAAAGAGGTACGATTTATCACAGCCTTATGGAACATATGGATTTTGCAAAAGCAGCAGAAGAAAACGGCTATGTGGAACGTCGAACGAATGAGCTGGTAAAACACGGAGTTTTGACAAATGAGGAAATAGAAGCAGTTGATTTATCCGTAATAAAAAAATTCTTTGATACGGAAATCGGTGCAAGGTGTGTTGTAGCTGCAAAAAAAGGAATGATGGAGAAGGAGCGCAGTTTTACACTTCAGACTGAAATGAATGCTGAAAATGTTATGGTGCAGGGAATTATTGACTGCTATTTTGAAGAGGACGATGGTATTGTTTTAATTGATTATAAGACAAACAGGATAAATCAGTCCAAAATAGAAGAAGAAAAACAGCGTCTAGGTGAAATGTACAGCAGGCAACTGGAAATTTATAAAACAGCATTAGAAAAATCAAAAAATAAAAAGGTTAAGGAAATGTATCTTTTCCATCTTGAATCCGGTATTGCAATTAAAATGTAGAGGAGATATGAATATGGAAGAAAAGGACTTAAGCGTATTTCCATTTTGGGAAAAATTAATAGAAAGTGAAAAGGAGGAATTGAAAAGACAATCACGAATACTCACTTTTAAAAAAGATCAGCTTATAGTATCTGCTGAACTGGATTGTCTCGGGGTATTATATATCCTTTCGGGAACAATCCGGTTATACCTGTATTCTGAGGACGGAAGGGAAGTGACTATTGCAAGAGTTAAATCTAACGAAATGTGTCTGCTGTCTGCATCCTGTATGCTGTCTCAGATTTCTTTTCCGGCGAATGTATCTGCAGAGACAGATGTTGAAGCATTACTTATCCCTGCATCAGTTATTAACCGCTTGAAAGATGAGAATATCTATGTAGAAAATTATATTTATCGTCTTACAGCAGAGAGGTTTTCTGATGTGATTTTAGCGATAGAACAGATGCTGTTTATGACTCTTGAGCAGAGAGTCATTACGTTTTTACTGGATGAAACTTCAGAAAAAGGAACAAATACTTTAACTATCACTCAGGAAAAGATTGCGCAGGCTATAGGCAGTGCAAGAGAAGCCGTGAGCAGAGTGTTAAAGCAGCTTTCCACGGCAGGATATATAGAAGTAAAAAGAGGAAAAATTATTATAAAAGATATTGATTAATAGTATTAATCAAAAGGGGAAAATATGGATGAAAATATAATAAATGAAATAGAGATAGGTGATTTAGATTCTATTATAGAAAATGCTAGTGAGATTATTAATAGAGACTATCTAGATAAATTAGAATTCTATAAATTGATTAAACCAACATATGAAGATACAGATATTGATTTATCTTCATGTGGAAAGTTTTATAAAGTTTCTAAGTTGGTGTTGAATAAAGAGGAAAATTTTCTTGATAAATTAACAACAATCGTTAATGTTGTATCCGCTATCGATACTTCTTTTACAACGATTATAAAAAGTGATGGTATTCATATTGATTATTATATGGGAATTATTTCAAAAAATTATAGATTAGATAATAAACGTGATCGTAATCGTGTAAAAGCGAATAATCAAAGTTTTAGTGGTGCTTTATTAGGTAATTTGGCAGGAATAGAATTAGAAGAAATATCGGATGAAAAAATTAACAATAATTGTTTATATGATATGTCTAATAAATGTTATGCCTCTATATCAGGAATTTCAACTTTAAGAAATAAAGATAAAACCGAAATCACACAATATGTACAAGGTATTGAAAACTTAGTTGATTCTTTAAGTGGATTAAAGTATACGATTCTTATGATTGCAGATCCAATTCAAACAAAAGAATTATCAAATATTAGATTAGGATATGAAATGCAATATACGAATTTGAATATATTTAATAAGCAATCGATTACGGATACAGAAGGATTTTCAGAATCAACTTCAGCTGCTTTAACAAAAGGTGTCGCAAAGGGTATTACATGGGGAATCTCTTTATCTCAAGGAGAATCCAAAACAACATCACATACAGGTGGTATTAATCTTTCTATTACTAAAAAATTTGGAGATAAATTTGGAGGCCAATTTGGAGGCCAATATAGTTATAGCAAATCGAAAACTAATACCGAAACAAAAACAGAAACAGCAAGT
>RCNH01000634.1_pt1 | contig 13750 bp, 14 predicted proteins | sample 2041161 | NCBI WGS metagenome assembly RCNH01 (sample SAMN09708215, study PRJNA481090) | Feces metagenome, whole genome shotgun sequencing project. | biome: feces | host: Leptonychotes weddellii | place: Antarctica: Sion Island | collected 2010-03-01 | reverse complement strand
GTCTCCTTCATGTACACCCATATTCTGATTGGGTTCATTCAGCAATGTTCCATATAAATATGTTTCCGCGATGCCGTCAATGCGCACCCAGCATCCTTCCATTTCAAATCCATCTTTAAGAACGTAGACCATCACATCATCGATGTAAGTCGAGTTGCGGACATCATCTAAAAGATCAATTGAGCGTGTAAAAGCTATTTCGTCATTTACACCGTATGCCTCATCAATCATTGCAATTCTATCCTCAAAGCGCTCGTAGAGCTCCTCGTTTCCAAAAAGCATAACATCGCAATCGCCAAGAGTTTCTTTGCGAATCTTAATTGTGCACTCAGTAATTTCAGGAAGAAGCTCCACACGTTTATCTTCTATGCTTACCGGGCTTAACACCTCAAAGGTCAGGCCTCTATCACGGTCATAATAAAGATACGTAAGCAAACCGTCTATTTCCTGAGGATTTGGAAGATAATTAATGAGTTCTCGAATCGAGTCATCCATTGGTATAAGTACAAATCTCTGGAGCATAGCCCTGAAATTTAACTCTGAAAGCTTCATTTTTCCTACCTTAGAACAATCAATTCCTGATGAATAGTTATCTAGATGGTCTACTTTTGGTCAGAAGGGCAACTGTTTCGACATGTTTGGTATGAGGGAACATATCGACAGCCTGTAGCTTCTTTAACTTCCATCCATGTCTTCTCAAATGTTCAATATCGCGTACCTGTGTTTTAGGATTGCATGATATGTAGACAAGTTTCTTTGGCTTTATCTTATCAACAGCATTCAAAAATTCCGGTGTTGACCCGGCACGTGGAGGGTCCATGATAACTACGTCAAAATGACTCTTCTGTCCAAGCATATATTCTGTAGCATCTGCTCGAACAAAACGGGCCTGATTGTCTAGGTTATTGATCTTTGCATTCTGCCTAGCAAGACCTATTGCCTCTCCGTTTTTCTCAACTCCGGTAACATGAAGATCACTGACTTGATGCGCGGCGCAAAGTCCAATTGTGCCGCAACCACAGTATGCATCCATCACACTCATGCCACTTTTAAGATCAGCCATATCGAGTGCTGACTGGTAGAGAACCTCAGTTTGTTTCGGATTTGTTTGATAGAAGGAAGTAGGGCCAATTTTAAATGTTGTATCTAAAATCTTATCAAACATAAATCCACTGCCAGCTAAGGTTGAGTTTTTACGTCCTAACATAGCGTTTGTATTGAGTGTATTAATGTTTTGAACAATCGTTGTTGGAGCCCCGTCCATGCTCATGAGCTCTTCGATGAGACGATCTGCTTTATAAATCTTCTTACCATTGGTAACGATTGTAAGCATGATGTCATCAGTATAAAGAGCACTTCTGACTATCGCATGTCTTAGTGTGCCTTTTTGAATATTCTCATTGTATGCCGGAATATGAAGGCGCTCAGCAGTCTTTGCTAGCTTATTGAGGATAGGTCGGAGTTTTTCATCCTCTACCATGCATTCTGGGCAGGAGATAATGCGGTGGGTACCTGCGGCATAGAAGCCGCTTTGAATAGATCCACGTTTCCCTGGAGCAAAAGGAGTAGCAGCCTTATTGCGATAATGAGTAGGTTCCTGCATCGAAGCTATTTCTAATACTTCTGTTTTATCCTGCTTAAATATATCTGAATAAAGCTCGTCGATAAATTCGCTTTTTCGTTTTAACTGTATAGGATAGGGAACAGCCAGCCATTCACATCCTCCACAATTTTTTGCAATTGGACATGTATATGTTTTAAATCCCATGATATCTCCTGGGTATATGAGCTTTGTTTATATGCAAAGCATAAGGTCATGTAATCAAATTAGTATACCGAGTAAATCACAAATAAATGTGACTATGAGATGTTGATTGGCATTACTACAATCTTTTCATTTAATCAGAATGTATTAAAGTCACTCAAATATGCAAGTGCATAAGTATTATTTGATGTAATATTGATATTTAATATTCTGTTTTAAAGACGTGTTTATATTCGCTGATAAGGGTTAAAAGTTAATTATCAAACTAACTTTGTTTGCGTATTTATATGTATAAGGAGGGGTCGTATGCTTCATGCAGAGCAAATAGCCAAAGATGTGTGGTGGGTTGGAGGATTAGATTGGAACGAACGTCTATTCCATGGCTATGCTACAGAGATGGGCATTACTTATAATGCTTACCTAATTATGGATGAGAAAATTACTCTTATTGACACTACTAAAAAGCCTTTCGCTTCTGAGCTGATAGAGAGAATTTCAGAAATTGTCGATCCTTCAAAAATTGATATTGTGATTGCAAATCACGTTGAGATGGACCATTCGGGATCTTTGCCTGAAATTATGAAACTTGCACCTAATGCTACCATTTATGCAAGTGCACCACAGGGCGTCAATGGACTAAAGGCTCACTATGGTGAGGGCTACAACTATGTTGGTGTCAAAACGGGTGACAGTCTCAACATAGGCAAACGCACCTTAAGTTTTATTCAGACTCCTATGGTTCATTGGCCAGACAATATGGTTACATATGATGAGATGGATAAAATACTGTTTTCAAATGACGCTTTTGGTCAGCATATAACAACATCAAAGCGCTTCGATGGTGACAATCCATACAAGCTCATAATGTATCAAGCAAAGAAATACTATGCCAATATCGTTCAGCCATACGCAGTCCAAGCTCGCAAGGCACTCGAGGCAGTAAAGACACTTGACCTAAAGATGATTGCGCCTTCTCATGGTGTTATCTGGCGCGATCATATCCCTGATATTCTTGAGGCATATGATGTATGGACTAACAGAGAGGTTAAGGAAAGGTGCACTATCGTCTACGATTCCATGTGGCATTCAACTGAAAAAATGGCTCGAGCTATAGCATCAGGTACTACACAAGCTGGCGTTGAAGTTCATCTTTATGACCTTAAAGAAAATCCTCAGTCAGACATTATGACGATGCTTATGAATTCAAAGTACGTGTTCATAGGATCGCCAACCTACAATTCTCATATGATGCCAAATGTTGCAGGGTTCTTAACCTATCTCAAGGGTCTCTCTCCAACTAATCCACAGCATTGCGCAATGGCATTTGGATCTTTTGGATGGGCTCCTTTGGGTCCTAAGGAAGTTCACTCAGCGCTTGAGGATGCTAAGTTTGAAATTATGGCAGGTCCTGAGACTTGTAACTGGCTTCCAAGCGAGGAATATCTCGATGATTTGGAGAATCGTATAACTGATCTGATAAAATCACATAAAACGTGTTAATTTATTTATACTTATATAAGCATGTTTTCATGCGTAATATTGTTTCCGACATAAGGAGAGTGCGTCCGTTTATATGGACATAGCGATATCGATATTAGTAACGTTCATTTTGACGCTAGTGAATGGTTTCTTTTCTGCTGCTGAGATGGCATTGGTAAATGCAAAGCGTTCTATTTTGGAACACGAGGCAGAGGAGGGAGACGCAAAAGCACAGAATGCCGTTGATCTTGCGTCTGATTCAGGACAGCTTCTAGCAACTATTCAGGTTGCTATTACACTTGTAGGATTTTTTGCATCTGCATTTGCAGCAACAAATCTTTCCGAACCACTCCAGCATTGGCTTGAAGGCTTTCATATTCCTTCAGCCGGTGTTTTAGCGCCTGTAATTATTACTCTCATAGTTTCTTATTTTTCAATCGTTTTGGGCGAGTTGGTGCCAAAGCGTATTGCACTTGCAAACGCAGAAGGCGTATCCAAATCAGTTGCCGGATTCTTGAAGGGCTTTATTAAAGTCGTTCGACCTCTAGTATGGCTTACCAGTAAATCATCTGACGGTGTATCAGCACTATTTGGTGTCTCTTCACCTGATGATAGACAAGCTGCTACAGAAGAGGAAATCAAGTATATGGTTACTGATGCGGCAGAGCTTACGGATGAAGAAAAATCAATGATCCATGAGATTTTTGAACTTGGTGATGCTGTTGCACGTGAGGTTATGATTCCACGTGTTGACATGACTGCACTCGAAGATACAGATACCTGCCGTGAAGTTCTCGATGTAATGAGAAAAACAGGCTATTCACGTATTCCTATTTATCACGAAGACGTCGACCGCATTATTGGTATCGCACATATCAAGGACTTGATTGCACCGATTCTAGATCACAATGCCTCAGATCTACCTATTGCTCAATTTGTACGTGAAGCTGAGTTTATTCCTGACACGAAAGACATAATGCCGCTTTTGTCAGAAATGCAAAAAGGTCATCATCAGATTGTTATTGTTGTTGATGAATATGGTGGAACTGCAGGTATTATCACACTTGAAGATATTGTTGAGGAAGTTGTCGGAGAGATTGAAGACGAATTCGATCCTGATAACAAATATCTCACTCAAGTATCTGCACGTGAGTGGCTTGTAGATGGTAGATATCCGCTCGATGATGCGCTTGAGTTAGGTTGGCCAGTTATTGATTCTGATGAATTTGAGACGATTGCTGGATTTGTTTTAGATCTTGCAGATAAACTTCCTGAACCTGGTGATGTTTTTATCGTTCAAGGGTATAAGTTTAGAGTGCAGGCGATTAATGGTCGCCGCATTGCTCTATTGCGCGTAACCGCTCCGTCTGAAGATGAGATAAAAGAACTTGAAGAGAAAGAAAAATCTCATTAAGAATCATCTCTCGCATAGACCCGACACTTTCAGGAGGAAGTATGTCTGAATTCATGCACATTAACGAAGTAAAAATTGATCCAAAAAGCATTACCGCTGTTGTGGAAGTTGCAGATAATATGCCACTGAATACCTCCGAAGATATTCAGGCTACCGCACGCGTATATAATCTCTTACCTCAAATTGCCGAACATGCTTGTATGGGTGAGGGAACTGATACTTTCCGCGACGCTATGGGAAACACTAGCGTAGCTCATCTTTTTGAGCATGTTGCTGTTGAGCTTATGAGCTTGACTGAACCAGATGAAGATATCACTTGTGGTCGCACATGGGTAGATGACGATGATGATCATGTATTCCATGTTCAACTTGGTTGCACAAACGATCTTTTGGGATGTGGCGCTCTCAGCTCAGCTGCTTGGATTATGCATTGGGCATTTGCTGATTTTGATGCTCCTCAGCCAAATATAGAAGCTATCGTTCAAGGACTTAAGGCTCTTCCTGATGTTTATAACAAACAAAAGGGAACTTACACTTCTGAAGAAGAGGCAGTATTAAGCCAAATCCCTGAGGAGGTTCTAAACGAAGGTACAGCAACAGACTTAGATGATGATAAGAGTCCTGTTTCTTACCCTGATTCAGAACCAGAAATACTTTCTCACTTAGATAATGAATTATTGGATGTAGAGTCAGCCACAGATCTGAAGGATAATAAAAAGCCAGCATCTTACGCCGACTCTGAGCCTGAGATGCTCAGTAATCTTACCGGTGAGCTTCTCGATGTAGAATCTGCAACGGATCTTAAAGATGATAAGTCTCCTGCATCCTATGCTGATTCTGAACCTGAGATTCTTAATAATCTTACTGATGATCTTCTTGATGCTGAAAGCGCTACAGATCTTAATAAGGTTACCAGCAAGCCTAATCCAGATGTACCATCAACCGTACATATTGAGGAAGATTTCGACATCTAATCATAAAGTTAGTCATCCCCATATGATATTGCTTATGTTACATATGAGTTAACATATTAGTATTTTAATTTGTTGGGGTATACTATAAACATTGAGTAACTAATAAATAGTTACATTACTTTTGGAGGTAATTATGTGCAAAACTAACGCAAAGCTAGGATTTGTATTCGGTGCAGTAGCTGGAGCTGCTGTTGGTGCAGTAGCTGGACTCTTGCTTGCTCCTCAATCTGGTGAGGATACACGTGCTATGGTAACCAAGACAGCAGGAGATGCATGGGATACTACCGTAGATACCTATAAGAAGGGTGTAAGCACTGCAAATGCACAGCTTAATAACCTTCGTCCACAAATGGATGCAACCGGAGATGAACTTCGTGCAAAGGTAGATGCTGCTCGTGAGCGTATGGATAAGCTTCGCAGCTCACTTTCTGATTCAGTTGTAGCAACTGCTGCTCAGGTACAAAGCGCAGTTGATACCGTAGCTGGTAGCTCTTGCCCTGATGGCTCTTGCTCCATCAAGAAAGAGGTTCAAGTAGAGCCAGTTGAAGATTGCGGATGCTCCGACGGTGCTTGTGAGATTAAATCCGACAAGTAGTCTCAGTAACAAATAAAACTTATAGTGCACGCTTTTTAAAGCGTGCATTTTTATTTAAATTTATATGTTAACTATGGCTAACTTGATGTAAACTGAATTTAGTTAACAATGGTTATATAAAAGGTGGGTTATATCGTGCTTGTTTCAGATGTATTTTGGGGATTGATGATTCCTCTTATAGGCACATCGCTGGGGTCATTTTGCGTATTTTTCTTAAAGAAAAATTTGTCACGTAACACAAATCGTGTTCTAACTGGCTTTGCTGGAGGCGTTATGGTGGCCGCTAGTATTTGGTCATTGATTATACCGGCTTTGGATTTGAGTGAGGATATGGGATTTTGGCAATTTGTTCCAGCGGTAATTGGTTTTTGGGCAGGAATACTTTTTCTTCTATTCCTCGACCACGTTGTTCCTCACTTACATCAAGGCGCAGAAAAACCTGAAGGTCCAGATAAGGATCTGAAGAGGACAACCATGTTGCTTCTGGCGGTTACCATACACAATATACCGGAGGGAATGGCTGTTGGTGTAATTTTTGCTGGCGTCTTAGCAGGTTCGAATACGGTAACGATGGCGGGGGCTATGGTGTTGTCTTTAGGCATTGCTATTCAGAATTTTCCGGAAGGAGCAATAATATCTATGCCTTTGGCTGAGGCTGGCTATAGCAGACATAAAAGTTTTTGGTATGGAGTACTTTCTGGAGTTGTAGAGCCTATAGCTGCGATTATTACGCTCATGGCATCATCGATAGTTGTACCGTTGCTTCCCTATCTTTTAAGTTTTGCTGCTGGAGCTATGATATATGTCGTGGTAGAAGAGTTAATTCCTGAAATGAGTGAGGGAGAGCATAGCAATCATGGTGTTATTGCATTTGCGTTTGGGTTCACTCTTATGATGATGCTCGATGTTGCTTTAGGATAATTAAAAATAATATAATTTAGTAAATATTTGAACAGAGTGGTAAATAATTGTATTTACTGCTCTGTTTTGTAGTTTTATACTATGATGAAGACTAACTAACAAATAAAATTATTCGTTCTATCTACGAGGTAGCTCATGACTCAAGACAACAATCAATATCGCCCACGCCATCAGGGCAATCATCGTGCTGCTCCAGGACAAAAAGGATATGTTCCTCCTTCATCAAATCCGTATCTTGCCTCTATTGAATCTGGCGTGGTACCTGAATTTGATGTTATTAAACCCCAGGACTCTCATCGTGATTCAACTGTGATAACTGAGCCGGTATTGATGGAGGGCAAAAGGCCTCGCAACCCTCGCTCAGAAACAAGTTACAAAAGACAAAAGCCACAAAAGGGTGGCTCTAGTCGTAAGGGTAAGGCATTCTTTGGTATTTTAGCTGCTGTTATAGTTGCAGCTGCTGTAATATTTTATTTTGTGAGACCGGTTACAGTTTTGGTTAATGGTAAGCGTCTAACTTTTACGGTTAATACCTCTGCAGATCAGGTTCTCGCATCAGTAAAGGGATCTAAAGATATATCCATCAAGCCTGGTAATCTGATCAGCGTTAATAATAACGTATTGCAGGAAGGTGGAGGTTTTCCTTACACTCTTACAGTAAATGGACAAACTCTTGATTACGCACAGGCTCAGGAGTATCACGTTCATTCAGATGATGAGCTTGTTTTTGAAAACGGTGCCAATAAAATGGAAGAATACACCTCACAAGAGGAAACAATTCAGCCAGTTTTGACCAAAAATGGGGCTTATGGCTCAGTTGCATATATTTCTCAGTGGGGAAAGCCGGGTATTAAAGAGATAAAAACAGGTAAGATCTCAGGTGAAGTAACTAAAGGTGAGATGAAAGAACCTGTTAAAGACGTTATTGTTCAATATCTCAATGTCACTCCTAAAAATGGAGAAAAGCTAGTTGCCCTTACATTCGACGATGGACCTTCTGTATATACAGACCAGATTCTTTCCATTCTCAAACAAAATGATGTAAAAGCAACGTTTTTCATGTTAGGTGAAAATGCACGTGCTCTGCCCGATCAGGTTCAACATGTAAAAGATGGAGGCCATCAGATAGCCAACCATACAATGACCCATCAGGATTTGACGACTTTGAACAAAGAGGGCGTTATTAAGGAAATTACTTCAGGCTTTGAAGCTATTATTGGTGCTGGTGCACCTGCTACAACTGCAGTTAGACCTCCTTATGGTGCACTTAACATGAAGACCTGGCTAGCAGGAGAAGGCAAATTTGCCTATTCGTTCCTCTGGACTAAAGATTCGCTTGATTGGAAGCTCCCTGGTCCTGATGTTATCGTTAAAAATTGTACTGCTACAAATGCACCTGGTGATATCATTCTTCTACATGACGGTGGAGGAGATCGTTCTCAAGATGTACAGGCATTGCCTCAAATCATTGCAAATCTCAAGGAAAAGGGATATAGATTTGTAACCCTCACAGAGCTTTTGCAGTCAGATGAGCGTATTTCTGCTGATGTAGTTAATCTTGATAACACTATGCCTGCAGACGCTGTATGGCCAACAGAAATTGCTACATATTAAGACAAAAGGGATCCAGATTGCTCTGGATCCCTTTCTTATAGCCATTTACAATGGCATTCGTCTTTTTCTACCTCATTGGCATCTTTGCCTGCAAGCTGAGCTTCAATAACGTCGCGCGTCCTTTGTTGTGCAGAGCGATAGCTTCGGTATGTATAAACAATCGCCCATATCACAGCACAGACTACTAGAAAAATAAGCAATAACTTCACCATAGCTACTCCTCTATTAGGTTTTGTATAGTAATACCCTAGTTGAGATGATTGTGAATGTGTCTTGCTTACAGAGGAAAAATTGGCATAAAAAAACCCACTCGAAAGTGGGTCTAAAATTCAATGGCGGAGAGGGTGGGATTTGAACCCACGGTACGCATGGCGCACGACGGTTTTCAAGACCGTTGCATTCAGCCGCTCTGCCACCTCTCCGTGTGGATTTATACTATAGCGCATTTTTATCGCTATGTCTAAGGAAATAATAAAAAAGTTTACAATTTGTCGAAATTACAGATAGAATTACATAAGTTGTAATACATCACTACTGGAGAATAGTATGCAAACTCCTGATAAGCTACAAAACGAAATAGATATCGCGTACATGAAGATAGCCTTAGAGGAAGCACGATTGGCAGAAGCCCAAGGAGAAGTTCCAATTGGCGCATGTGTCGTTTATGACGGTCGTGTAATAGCTAGAGATCATAACAGGCGTGAGACAGATAAATCTCCTTGTGCTCATGCGGAGTTTCTTGCCATGCAAAAAGCCGCTCAGGTATTAGAGCGCTGGAGGCTTACGGGATGTACAGTATATGTAACTCTTGAGCCATGTTTGATGTGTGCTGGGCTTATGATAAATAGCAGGGTCGATAGATGCGTTTATGGATCGTTTGACCCCAAAGGTGGAGCCTTAGGGACCTTATATGCACTTCAGAATGATGAGCGTCTCAATCACGATTTTGAAGTAGTTTCAGGGGTTATGGATGATCAATGCAGCAGCATTCTTAAAGAGTTTTTCTCACGAAGACGAAAAGAGCGAAAGCAAGCTAAGGCTGCTGGTACGTTTTCAAAACCACAGATCGAAGAAATAGATGAGCTACGACAGGCTAGAGCTCAGATCAATCATATTGACCAAGAACTCTTTTCATTGCTCGCTCAGCGTCTAGAAGCTTCAAATGAAGTTGTTCAATATAAGATTGAGCATAATCTAGATATATTAGATACGTCGCGTGAGGAAGAAAAACTCAAATGGGCAGAGAGCTTATCTAGCGATCAAGAAATTCAGCACCTGTATTGTGAGTTTATGCAAGACTTGATGGATATATCCAAAACCTATCAGTCAAACATAAGAAGAAAATAAGATAAAAAAGGCAGCCAACGAACTTGCGTTGGTTGCCTTTATATTAAATAGTTTTATCTACTGCGCCCATAGCGTCTATTGCGAGCTCCTGGTTTGCGTGATCCGTAGCGTTTGCGTGGTCCACGTCGACCTGAACGACTTGATTTCTTTGCAGGTTTTTCAAATGTGCGATCTTCAGGAAGCACGATGCGCTGATCGTTGTATGCAAAGTTCTTCATGTCATATTGAGGCAGTACATCTTTGATGAAGTACTCAATGTCACGAAGTTGTTGAACTTCCTCAGGGCACATAAAGGTATATGCAACACCTTTAGCTTCTGCACGACCAGTACGACCAATACGATGTACGTAGTCTTCTGGATCTAGAGGAGTGTCGTAATTGATAACCAAGTCAACGTTGGCGACATCAATTCCTCGTGCAAGTACATCTGTTGCTACAAGAACTTCCAAGTTTCCTTTGCGGAACTTATCCAAGGCACGCTCACGTTTCTTCTGTGGGCAATCTGAGTGCATTGGAGCAGTGCGGAATCTGTTTTTGCGAAGCTGTTCATTAACAAGGTCTACACGACGTTTTGTTCTACAAAAAACAATAGCTCTACGTGGTTTTTTATCTTTGAGCAAGTCAATCAAAAGACTTGTTTTTTGGCTAAAAGCAATCGGACATAAATGTTGCTCTACATTGCTGGATGTATCTCCACTGCGTGCAATCTCAACATGAGCTGGATCTTTAAGCAGAGACTTAACGGTAGATTCAATAACCTTAGGCATTGTTGCAGAGAACAAAAGAGTCTGATGTGTCTGAGGTAAAAGCTTGATAATTTGCTGGATTTCTTTCCAAAATCCCATATCAAGCATGCGGTCTGCCTCATCTAATACAAGAACTTCGACCTGATTGAGATGAACAACATTGCGATCCATGAGGTCTTTTAGACGTCCTGGTGTAGCAACTAAAACATGAGCTCCACGTTGACACGCATTGATTTGTGGGCCAAATCTTGCACCACCAGTAACCACAATACTGCGCTGACCGGTAAATTCTTGCACCTGTTCAACTACCTTGCCGGCCTGCTGAGCAAGCTCACGAGTTGGGCTGATTACAAGAACGTAAGGTCCTCGATTGCGTTTGTTGATCTTGAGGTCTTGTGTGAGTTGTAGTGCTGGAAGCATAAATGCTGCTGTTTTTCCGGTTCCGGTTTGAGCAATTGCTACAACGTCTTTTTGCTGAAGAATGTGAGGGATTGCCTCTTTTTGGACAGGGGTTGGGTTTTCGTACCCCATAGCTTCAACGCCCCTGAGAATGTGCTCGTTTAGCCCGAGCTCGGCAAAAGAATTATTCATACCTCTAGTATGTGGCACAAACACCAATAAATGTTGGAGATTGGGAATGTTTTCTTCTACTTCACAAAGAGAGCGTGTTCACTTCACACATCAATCTCATTTGAAGTGCTTTATTCTGACAGTATTATGTGAGAGAGAGTTCCATCTTCTAAAATACCTATAGAATGGGTTCCGTCTTTTGGAATCGAAACGCTTCCAGGATTAAAAACGTGAACACCATTTATAATTTCATCGTGTTTGATGTGGGTGTGTCCATAGAGAAATATAGCTCCCAGAGGAAGTTCTGGGTGTTCTTCAGGATTGTAGACATGACCATGGGTATAGAAAATTTCTTGTTCATCATCAAATAATATTCCAAACGTATCCATGACATCGAAGTCTAATACCATCTGGTCTACTTCGGCCTCACAGTTTCCGCGACAACAAACTATTTTATCTGTAAGCGGATTGAGCATGGCAATTACTTCTTTAGGATTGTAGTCTTTAGGAAGATCGTTTCGAGGTCCATGATAGAGAATGTCTCCTAATAGAATAATTTCATCAGGATTGTTTTTTTCGACCTGTTCGATAAACTTTTTGCACCAGTAGGCGCTACCGTGTATATCTGAAGCTATTAAGCGTTTCATTTTAAATCCTTTCTATTTATTACTAATTGTATACGACTTTTATTCTTTATTTACAGTGCTTTTCCTCTATAAATTTACCTTTTACAAAATAAAGTTAGAAATATTAAACTTTTTTGTTGACATAGTCACATACTCTGAATAAAGTAGAGTTAGACAAAACGAACATTGGGGTATGAATATGGGAACAGGTTTTGAAGTAAGTCTTCCTGATCAAAATTTAGAATCTACTTTAGAGGGTAAATTAGAAGCTGAATTTATAAGTTGTTTGATTCGTCAAACAGCTACCATACTTGCTGGAAAGAAACCTTCTGCCATATTTAATTTTATACCTAAAGCTCACGGTGTGGATGTATCTCAAGAGCATAAGATGTACAACGCAAGAAATGTAGTAAGTTATTATGCTAGCTTGTTGAAAGAGTACGGATTTTGCATGAGGGTATGTGCTGAATACGATGATAAGATTTGCATTTTTGCCTATCGTCCTAACTTGCTCAAATCAGTACTTTCACGTTTTTGCGTCCTAGAGGTTCTCTGTCAGCACGGCTATACAATTTCTGACACAGACATATGTATAGACGAGTTGATTGAACGACTTGCTCTCTATCACAATGACCGAGGAGCCATCAGTGTTCCTATTAATTTAGTGCACAAAGACCTCAATCAGCAAAGAGGTTTCCCTCATGAGATTGGGCTTTTCCTTGGATATCCTGTCGAAGACGTTGTTAGTTTTATTAGTAGCCAAGGTACAGAAAGTGTTTCGGTTGGACAGTGGAAGGTTTATCACAATAACGACCGTGCACAGAGGCAGTTTGAGGTAATGAGGCGTTGGGAAGAAGACCTTCTCAATCGCTTTAATACAGGAAGTTCATTTAAAGAACTTCTCACAATGTCCTATAAGCAAGCAGTTTAGTAAACAAAGGAGTAACTATGAGCAAAGCAGCAGTAGTTTGGTGGAGTGGAACCGGCAACACCACCGAGATGGCTGAGGCTATCAAAGAAGGACTCGAAAAGGGCGGATGCGAAGTAGATATGTTTGAGGTTGACGAGTTTGATGTTGAAGATCTCGACAAGTTCGATCGTTTTGCCTTTGGATGCCCTGCAATGGGAGCAGAGGAGTTGGAGTCCAGTGAGTTCCAGCCAATGTGGGATAATGCCATCGACCAGCTCGGCGATACACCTATTGCGCTCTTTGGCTCTTACGGATGGGGAACTGGCGAGTGGATGGAAACCTGGAATGACGATGCTGATGATGCAGGTCTTAAGGTTGTAGGTACTGTAATTGCGCAGGAGTCACCAGATTCTGATGCACGTGAGGAATGCGTTGCTTTGGGTGAGGCATTGGCTCAAGCCTAAATCTATATGTCTACAAATTAAATGTTTAAACAAAAATGGCCTGTCGTATTAACACGACAGGCCATTTCCTTCCTTGTTTGGAATCTGAGCTCTAAACTTAGTCCTCGTCAGAGATCTCTGTGATAGCACCTGCTGGGCAAGCATCCATGCATGCACCGCAAGCTACGCAGTTCTCTGGCTCAACTACAGTTGCGCGATCCTCTTCGAGCTCGAGAACGTCAGCTGGGCAAGTGTCAACACAAGCACCGCAACCGATGCACTCATCTGCTTCAATTACTGGAAAACTCATAATAAGCTCCTTTTATTCCTTGTTTAAATCCTACTG
>RCNH01000633.1_pt1 | contig 13761 bp, 8 predicted proteins | sample 2041161 | NCBI WGS metagenome assembly RCNH01 (sample SAMN09708215, study PRJNA481090) | Feces metagenome, whole genome shotgun sequencing project. | biome: feces | host: Leptonychotes weddellii | place: Antarctica: Sion Island | collected 2010-03-01 | reverse complement strand
CCGTCGGCTTTCAGGCTGCGGTAAATGACCTGCAGGAAGTTCAACTGCTTATTGGAGGTCTGGTAAGAAATGTCATCCCGGGAGGTGCGCTCGCCGCCCTTCTTGGTGCCAAAGGGAGGATTGGTCAGAATCACATCAAATTCCTTGAACCGCTTAGCGCCAGGGGCCAGCGAGTCCTCGCAGGCAATATGGGCAGGGACATTGTGCAGGTAAGCGTTCATCAGAGCCAGCCGGTGGGCGTCGTGCACCAGCTCCACACCGTAGAAGGAATCCTGGAAGGCGGCCATCTCGGCATCTTCGAGGGAATACAAATCCACATCCTTGACAGCGTGCTGATAGGCAGAGATCATAAAGCCAAAAGTACCGCAGGCAGGGTCAAAGCAACGCTCACCAAACTTGGGATCGATTAGCTCGGTCATCACATCAATGAGAACTCGAGGGGTGAAATACTGGCCAGCACCGGATTTCTTTTCATCTGCATTCTTCTGCAGCAGGCCTTCATACAAATCGCCCAAGCCTTCCCTCTTGGCTTCAAACCAGTCCAGACGGTTGATTTCTGCTATGATTTTCTGCAGATTCTTGGGCTCCTCAATGCTGGAAACGGCCTTGGCGTAAATATCGCTGATTTTGGGAAGATTGATGCTGCCCAATTCTTTCAGCAGACTGTTATAGTAATTCTTCAGCTCGAGACCTTCCAGCGTGGTCAGATACTCCCAGGAATAGTCGTAGAGCAGCGGCTTCTGTGCTTCTTTTTCCTCGTTCGTCAGTTCTTCCACGGACTTTTTCTTACTTCTGGCGTACTGCTCCAGCGTATGCTGGTACGATTTCAGCACATCGGCTTTCAGGGTGTTCTCTTCGCCGGTTTCCTCCAGCATTTTGAGGAAGAGAATATAGGTCAGCTCTGTGAGGTACTGGAGGTAGGTGATGCCGTCGTCCCGCAGGACGTTGCAGAGATTCCAGAGTTTTTGAACGATATCCAGTGTAGCCATTTAGGCAGCTCCTTCGTAAATATAAGTATTCAGCTCCCGGATGATCTCCGGCAGCCTGCCGCCGAACTTCTTATTGAAGCGGGCGAAGCCACCGGCCATCCGGAACACCGGCGCTTCAAAGGTTTCGGTATTCAGGATGCTCTCGTGAAGCATATAGGTTTTGATTTTTTCCAGCAGATCCAGCTGCATTTTATTGAACGAATTGTTGGCGATCAGCTTCTGAAATGCCAGCTTCACCCGGTCGTCATGGTTCCAGATCGGCGTGTGCAGCACCGCCTGACGGACATAGGCGATGATGTCGGCCACAATGTCCTGATTGGTCACGGCCTTGGTGGCTTCATTCAGATTGCTCTCCGTAAAGTTTTCGCTGTCCAGGGCCAGTTTCAGCTCCCTGAGCTGCTTTTTCGTCAGGCTGGCGGGCTTGGTGCAGACAATGCGGATGGCCTCGATCTCATCCTTGTTTTCGTTGACGTATTTGCGGAAAGCTTCCAGATAGTCCTCCGGCTTTTCGGTCCTGCCGTAACCGCGGGTGGTTTCCAGCAGGGTATCCTCCCGGTCGGAATAATACTGGCCGTGCCGCTTCCCTTTCAGGGAATCCAGCCAGAGCAGAAAGTCGCGATCCTTGGCACACTGATCGATGAAGGCGTCTTCGGTGCAGCTTTTCAGTTTGGCGGCGTAGGCCTTTAGATCCAGACCGTCCAGGCGCTCCGACACTTCGTAGAGCTGCTCCTTGGTCAGGCCGCTCTTTTTGCGCTGAATTTTGGCGATGATGCGGTCCCGGATGGGCTGTTTGCTGTCCGATCCGGGCCGGGCCAGTTCTTCCAGCAGTTCCTTCATGGACCGCCGGACCGAGACGGACTTCATGCCGGAGGTGGAATCCAGATCTTCATACACCCGGGCTGCATCAAAGATGTTGAAATGGGTCTTGCCGATTTCCGGACAGAGCCGGGTGGCCCGGCCCAGCATCTGCTCAAAGAGAATCCGGCTGTTGATTTTCCGCATGAACACCAGGTTGCAGATTTTGGGAACATCCACGCCGGTGGTCAGCAGATCGACGGTGACGGCGATGTTGGGATACTGGTTGTTCTTGAACTGCTTGATCACCGACAGAATCTTCTTTTTGTTGCCGCTGGCAGTCTTTCCGGTGATCTTCATGATGGCGTCATTGGAAATGTTGTAAGGCTCGTAGATTTCCCGCAGCGTGTCCACAATCTGGTCGGCATGGGCGTCGCTGACGGCGAAAATCAGGGTTTTCTCGTCTCCCTCGGGATTCAGATATTGGGAAACTTCCTCCAGCACCTTCCGGGTGTGATCCGGCAGGATGATTTTCCGGTTGAAGTCGGAAACATCAAAATTCAGCTCGTCCTGGAGAACTGCGCCGTTGATGAGCTCGTTGGTTTCCGGGTCATACTCCGCAATTTCTTCCCCCTTTTTGAACCGGACATCATTTTCGATAAAGTCGGTGTTGATGTTGTAGGGGGGATCGTGGTCCACCAGCCAGCCGTCGATGACGGCTTCCCGGTAGCTGTAAGTATAGACAGGCTCTCCGAAAATCTCGGTGGTATGCAGAGCGGGGGTGGCGGTCAGAGCAATTTTCACGGCGTCAAAGTATTCGATGACCTGCTTGTACTTGCTCATGAAATCCTCCTGGTCGCTGTAAAGGATTTCATCCTCCGTCATTTCCCGGTCGAGGATATAGCCCCGATGGGCCTCATCCACAACGATCAGATCAAAGGTACCGGGGGTCAGGTCCGGCGCTTCCGTCAGAATCGTACGCTTCAGAAGGCCCTGAACGGTGGAAATACTTACTTTCGTTTCCAGATTGATTTCCCGGTCGTCAATGGATTTGAGTTCGTAAATCTCATCCAAAGTCATCAGATCTTTGAGCTTCACATCCTTGAAGGTATCCATGGCCTGTTCGCCCAGAGACACCCGGTCCACCAGGAAGAGAATCCGGTGGAAGCGCTTGCTCTCCAGCATTTTGTAGATCAGACCCAGAACGGTTCTGGTTTTGCCGGTACCGGTGGCCATGGCGAGAAGTGCGGTGGGTTTTCCGGCGATGATGGTTTCTGTGGCTTTGTTGATGGCCCGGATCTGATAGTCACGCAGGTTTAACCCGGAAGGATCCGTCATAAACGAATCGTCTGACATCTGCAGTGCGGTGTTGGCTTCCTCCACATTCTGGCGAAGCTTTTCTTTCAGGTCGTCCGGGCTGAACCAGCTGCGCACCGGATAGGAGACATTGGAAGAAGACCGGGCATCCAGAAACCAGATGCCGGATTTTGTGCGCAGCTGTTCCAGATAGCTGCGGCCGTTGGAGGCCATCAGGAAGGGAACCTGATAGGGGCCCCACCGGCCGACGGTATATTTCTGATGCTCCGGCTTGATGTGGGTGGCGTAGTCCTTCACCTGCACATCAATGGTGGAGGCCACATCCTCCGAAACCTTCTTGGCATCCATCAGAGCCACCAGCTGCTCGCCGATAAAGAAAGCGTAGTCGGCATAGCCGTTTTTGTAGAAGGCGGAATCGGTAGGCCACTCGCTGATGGCAAGATTCTTTCCCTTGACCGGGCGGGTGCCCTTGCTGTAACGAAGCGTATTGGTGTCCACTTCCCAATGGGCGTTGCGGAGCTGCTCGTCGATGAGGCACCGGGTCTGGGCCTCGTTCCAGTCCATCATGGCACAGACGGTTTCGGCGTGCTTGGCCCGTTCCTTCCGGGACTTGCCGGAAGCTGCGGTCTGTACCTCGGAGAGCATTTGGGAAAGCTGCGCGATTTTCTGTTCCTGCTGCGCAATGACGGCTTTCAAATCTTCCGGGTGTTCCTCCGTAGGAAGGACAAACGCAGGCACCAGAAAGCCCCAGTCGCCGTAGATCTTCATAAACCAGACGGCCAGCTGGTGGGCCAGAGAGAGCAGCGTTTTGGCGTCTTCGACAGAGTCCGCTCCGGTATGGACGGCGGAGTTTCTGGTTTTGCGAAGCAGATAGAGCGTGTCGTCAATCTCCCGGGGCAGCAGACCGGCCCGCTTCAGAAGGCGAATCCGGTTGGCGTGGGTATGATCGGATTCCGGCTCCGGGATTTTTTCAAATACCAGAATCTCCTGCACCAGCCGTTCGGCAAAAAGGCCCAGCTTATAGATACATGCGTTGGGATCGGAGTATAAGTAGGTTTCGGCGTTTGCACCCAACTGCGCAAGCACCGGCCAATATCGGTTCAGAAATTCAAAATTGGATTTCATACGATCCCTCCTCGTCTAGTTTCATATAATTACTTCTGTACCAATTATTCTATATATTATAATATTATTTTGCTCACATTACAAGAAATATATATTGCACAGCGTAGTTCGAGTAGCTTTCTGTATTTCATCTTCCAATGAGCCGATTTGCATATCAGGAAGAGTTTTATCATTTCTGATTTCAAGATATAGAAGATGAACTTGAAGATATGGAAATGATTTATACAAATAACGCCCTCATTCATTGAGTGCGCATTGAAGGGCTCATGATGAATTCTGCGTCAGGCAATTTACAAAGAATTATATATAAACGTACCAATGATCAATACTACGGTACCTATACATAGCAACAGTCCCCGACCGGTAAACCAGTCGGGGACTGTTTTTCTTTGAAATCAATGTCGTCTTCCACGCTTTCTCATAAAGACCATGTTAGCTATGATACTCCGATTTGATTCAACTTCCCTACTATGACTATTCTCTCGAACTCCTCAGGAGCCTTCGGAACATTGCATTTGGTCTCTGTGAAAACTCCGCCACTGTACACCGATCGATGACTGAATGATCTCGCAGCAGCAAAATCTCTCCGTCTTTGAACAGTACCTTTTTCCCATCCATATCCAGACCAGAATCCATATGCTCTTCCAGACTTTCACCCGTTCTGCGCTTAAGCTCCATGTAGAATCTATATTCTTCCTCGGAGTTCAGCAGCAGTTCTGGAATAAACTCAGAATTCTGTAGTAAAAACAGATTGGTATAGGAGCGTACAAAGCCATTTTCCTTGACCTTCACCGGTTTTTTCAGCTCAAGCCATTCTTTTACTGTAAAACGGTAATATACCGCCTCTGGGTCCGCTCCTGGTCTCACCGGCACCTCGCGAATGTTCTTTCGTCTGACCAGTGCCGCACGGATAACTTCACCGTAGTAATGAATGCCCGCATGATCATTGCCGAACAAATTCTTTGTCTGGTACATTGCCACATAATGAATTGGAAGTTCTTTATCCTGAACTTTATCAGCAGGAATATAATAAAACTTCTTCTCCTTACAGATTTCAAACTGCTTTGTATTTCTGAAAGTGCCTATCAGGACATCACGTTTGCTCCAATCGACCTTTGCCAGACGTTTTTCAATGCCAACGGGTAATGTCGCACGCTCAAATGCAGACGCCGGCGAATCGGAAATCAGCTCATCCAGCATTTCAGACACCATACTGGTTTCTGAAGGCAGAAAAGGTAATCCTCCAATATTCACCTGTTCAATGCTCTTATAGAATCTATGATTCCGATATTCCTTACTGTTGTGATATGGGAACAGAACATACGCACCAAACATTTTTCGCTCGTATGGAATGGCCTGATCCTTATAGACGATTGCATCACGATACCGATGCATCGTATTAATATCATCTTCCTGGGGGCCCGGCGTGCCATAAAGGGCTCGATAAGAGCTACCTTCCAGGGCTGCGTTGATCCGGTATTTTGCATCAAATATGTACTCGTAGTCGGTATTCGATCCTTTTTTCTGCAGACTGAGCACATTATCCGGCTTTTGTGAGACTGTGGGGCCATTGATCTCTTTGGGATTATAGGAAAGCGTGATGACTTCCCCGTTATCTGGATTCAGATAACGCACTCTGCTTCTCTGGCCTTTGATCAGAGACACAAACAATCCATTTCCACTGACTTTGATAATATCCTGGGAGAGAAGCTGATAGCGGTCCTTCATCAGGCTATTGAGTTTAATGAAACACCAGTATTCGTAGAGGATTGCCAGATCCTTCACCGAGACGTTAAATACGCTGCCAGTTACAGACAGGCCGTGCTGCAGCAGGAGATAGCATCGATACAGTTCCCGGTATCCCGGAGCCATTCCAAACACCAGTGACATTCCCGATTGAGATGGTACTGCCGTCACTTCACGGAAGAATCCTGCATTCAATCGTCTCCGAATTCCACCTATAATGGCATCAATCTTCTTTAAAATCGCATCGTCCTTATCCCGTGCCAGTCTCTGATACCGATCTTTGAATTGCTCCATCCGCTTGACTGTATTCTGGAGCATATACTTCGTCAGACGATTCTCCTTCGTGTCGTAAGTCACATGCTTTTGAACCGCCAGTGCCTGATTGACCCGAATCCCTGAAGCACCTCTCTGAATCTGATCCGGGTGTTTTTCAATCCATCGAATGGTTTTATGATCTGTTCGTTTTACTTTATGGCCAGGCATTACTGCATAATCCGTCTGCAGCAGATGATGTGGTTTTTCAACTACCATATCCGCAGCTGCAATAAACTTATCGTAAATCTTCTGGATAATGGAAAAGAACTCTACCGGAGACGAGCGCTGATCCTTTGCAATGTCAAAAGAACTGTAAGTCTTTTTCAGAAAATCAAATACAAGATTATAAACTTCCTGTGTAACATCTGCTACAATTGCCTGATAGTCGTCCTTATAACTGATTTTAGACGGAAAGACTTCAAGAGTTACCTTTAGATAATTCTCACCGTTGACCAGGAACACAAGATCCGACAATCCAATTTCGTTTTCAAAATTGATCACGCCAGAAAGAACGGTGCTTCTTCGGCCTACAGAAGTGATATTCTTTCTTATATTGTAGTTTTCATGCCAGAATTCTACACGAGTCCCCGATTCCGACTCAATAATCATTTCATATCGCTGCTGTTCAAAAAATACAGGTCTCAGGACATAGCTACCCGTCACTGCATTTCCCATCTTCTCAAATCTCGAAAGATCTGCATCACCGGCAAGCTCTGCCTGATAATCATCGTCACAGCAAATCTGCATCGTAGCTTCTTTTTCTGTGAATTCCAGACCGGGAAGGGATGGATGGGAGGCTGGACCTTTTATGGTCACAGTAAAGTATTTTGTTTCAATATAAACGAGTTCCGAATACTGCTGTTCCGCCATTTCGGCCAGCCTCCTTTCTTCGAAAATTTAGTCGCAGATGTACAAGGTCTCCCTGTCGAAAAGAACCTCAACGGGTTTATTGCTCATCTGGTTAATGGTAGCAATACTCTTCTGAAACAGCTGAATCCCTGCATCCCGGTTATTCCGGAATGCTGACATAACTTGATTGACACCGTGAGTTCCCACCTCGCCCAGCTTGTCGCCAACTGCAATCAGTGCCTCATCAATGGGACCTTTCCGAATAACCGGAATTCCCGCAATGGCATTTCCTGCAGCTTTTCCAGCCTTCTCCATGCTTTCCAGAAGCTTTGTCTGTACCGAACTATGGGAATACTGCTCCAGCTGCTCATAGCAGTCCGAATAGTCTTGCCGATACTGGAACGAGTAGTCAGAGATCTTCTCCGATACATGATCCAGGAACGACTGACTATAGTTTCCGCCCAACACCACTTCCAGGAAACTGGAGAACGCAAAAATGTAAACGCTCATCTGGTAGTACTTAAAACCGTGCTGCAGTTCGTCATGGAGCTTGTTCACTTTTCCGTTGCTATGCAGCCAGGCTTTTTTCTCCAGTGCTTTTGTGACCTGTTTTCGATAGAAAATGATATTCTGCTCCGCATTCGTCTTCGCTGCTGTTACGTTCGTCAGACGGCTTCCCAGCCACAATTGGTTATTGCTATTGTAGCGGTAGTCCTCCATAATACTGGAAAGCGAGTTAACAATGCCTTCCAGATTCGATTCCTTATCTTCCTGAAGAAATTCAAGGATTTCCTTCTGGGCCGCTTTAATATCATCCAGCTGCTTGGTCACGCTGGCCATTGCAACAGCAATCGCCAGTGTGACAGGATCAATGGCCATTGGTACGTCTGCCCCTGTCACAGAGATCCACCTGGCTTGTCCCGCAAAACCACTGCCATTCATAATGGTTCCCAGCATTCCGGATCCATCCTTAAAAGCCGCAAGATGTCCTGTCACTCCCTCCGGGAAAACACAGCGATACAGGCCTTCTGAACTTGGTGCATTCATTGCAGCCTTTGCAATTTCTGCAGCTGCAATCGCAAATCCAGTTCCCAGAGACTTCATTTCTGATAGTGGCAGCTTATGCTTACATACGGGAACGATTTCCGCCCGTGGAATATTTGGAAAATACTCCGCCTGGATCATCATATCATCTGCCATGTTTGAATCTTCCTTTCTCTTAAAGCCAATAGGATGTAAATCCGTCTTGCTCAAACCGTTGGGCCATCAGCTTCAGCTTTTCTGCACTCTTTCGGTATTTACACGTATTGGTTTCATCTTCCAGCAACTTTCGCATTTTATCGGAGGCGCAATCTCCATTTTTCTGAGTATAATCCCCAGCACAGATCACAAAGAGCTCGCAAAGCATATCATATACGTCAGAACTGCTTCCCTGAATTCTAGTCAGAATTTTCTGCATAATTTCATTGTCGAGCGCCGCATTCTCAGGCAGAATTCTTTCTGTCTCTTTGCAATTATTGAGCATATAGAAGATGATTTCATCCCGTACACGATATCCAACATGCGCATTGGCTTTCTGCAAAATCTGATTGATCTTTTCCAGTTCGCTGCACACATCGATAACGTACTCTGCGTGGTCTGAGCAGTCTTTCAGAATTAAATAGTCCGTTCTCAAAAACGAATTATCTACAGTCAGTCGGATCGGCGTATCGCCAATCACTCCGAAATCAGGAATCAAATTCACATGGGAGAACTCTATGGTATTGGCACGATCCAGCACCTTTTTACTGAACGGGAACGTGGTTTCATCCATGTTGACAGTACCAATTACATACAGGTTCGACGGGAATTCCAGCCTTCCATATTTCTCCACTGCATTGGCATCCGTTCCGTACTGGTCGATATCCATAAGAGGGGCCGAAATAATCTCCCCTGCTTCTTGTTTCCTGGTTTCAATAATAGAAAGGAAATCACTCAGATAATACTCAACACGAGCCAGATTCATTTCATCCAAGCATAAAAAATGAGGCTTGTGCGGATTCTTACGGGCAGAAAGAAGGAAATCGATGACTGGACCCGCCACAAATTTTCCGTTCAGATCTACATGACCAAAAAGGTCCGAAGAGTCGGACCAGTCCGGTCGGACAGGAACCAGTTTATATGCAGCACCGATCGCCTCTGCAAATAACCTCACGAGTTTCGTCTTGCCGGTACCACTGGTACCCGCCAGAATAACAAACGGTTTGGACTTCAGACTGAGATAGAAATTCTCAATCAGCCCATCCTCATAAGAGAAACCGCTGGCATCTATGTATTCCTTAATCAGCTTCAGGGTGTTCTTATTCGTCAATGGCATTGTGTTTTCATCACCGTCCGTCGTGTGTTTCGGTTCTTCCGCATCAAAGGTGCGTGATAGAATTTTACCTGCGTATTCTTGATAAATTTCCATCATATTACCCAGATCCGTACGAATTTCATCTTCGCTCGGTATGCTTCCTTTTTTATACTCCTTATAGAAGATGGTACCTTCTTGATATAGCTCTGCTAATTCAGGAAGGCGATTTCCCAAATTTATATTATCGTCTGCAAGGAATCCTCTGGCATCCATTCTGGCTCGAATTGATTCCGCATTTTCATGCATGAGCTTAATCGTCTCACGTCTAGTGTGACTTTTGCGGATATCGGTGCACCCCTGATTGAACGTTAAATACAAAGACTCCCCATCTCTGGACAGCAGATAAACAATATAAACGCCTTTTGTTGCCGTTGTTGTAATATTTCGATCAAAAATACAAATCCAAGGCACAGTCGCCCATTGTCCCTGCCCTACACTACCTGTAATTAGATAATCCTTAACATTCACAATACCGGTTTGATAAATAAGATTGGGAATGTCATTTCTAAAGTATGCTCCCAACGCATGTCCCGCGAATTGTTCTGATTTTGCCGAAATATAGTCATTCAGTACTTTGCAGATCATGTCCCGCATAGACTCTTTTGGTGTCGTATCTTGAATTTTAGAAAAGTAATATTGCAATTTTTTACTCACCAGTTTCTTTAGATACTGGATATCCTCAGGTGATAATTCTGCGAGAAGATCCTCATTCATTTTGAAGTATTTCTCGCCGTCAATCGTAACTTCTGAGAAGTAGTTGTATCTATGGAATGCATGATATGGATTTCTAATAATCAAGCCATATATGCTTTGCAACGAGCTTGTGTCGACATTTTCAATCACAGGATCTACCTGTTTATCTGGTAAGAGTCCTGCCTGTTTTCGCTCAAGATAGAATTGGTGAAACGACTCACAGAGCTTATCGACCAGGACTTCCCCAGCAGGATTATAATGATCTAAGAAAGATTTCAAAAATACTAATTTGTACGACCGTTGGTAACAAGAAAGGTCTTCTTCAGCTCCAATATACTTCAAAAATTCATTTTTCTTTGAGTTAACTGGATAGCCATTCATCATGATATTCCCCCACAACGAACTTCTTTAGTAGTTATTATACTATAAATCTGCAGCATTTGCATCCAATTGAGCAAACCTAAAACTTATAAAACATGTTACAAGTCCCAATATGTATCAGAATTAACCCTTGATTGAAACTGCTAAACTTATAATGCTCTTAGATCTTGGAAAAAATCCGAGAGATCTCCTACAATTTTCATTCAATCACTTCTTTTAGCAGGATCTTCCTTTCAAAGCCTCCACGTCTGGCAGCTTTTTCTACTCTAACTTTTTCCAGATCCTCCAGCGTATATCCACGGGCAAGCACCGCAGCATGGATCACCTCTGTCAGATCTGCAAGCTCTTCCAGGTTCTGATCCTGATGATATTCGGCAAGCTCCTCATCCAGCTTTGCATCAATCATTCTGAGATACGCTTCATCCAAAAGGATCTCCGTCACACATGTCTTGCCGGATGCTTCGATGATTTCAGGGATCTTGTCACGAACCAGTTTGTTATACTTTTTGACACTCATCAGTAAATCTCCTTAGAATTTCTACATCTGCCGGACAGGATTTCCAATGGCAAGGGTAATGGTCAATTCTTTCTGGCGCTCTCGGATCAGTGCCTGTTGCTTTGTTTCACCAGGTTCTACCTTGCCGCCAACAAATTCCCAGAGCATGCCCCTGGCCTTGTTGGTCGACCGCCGGCAGATCACAAACTTATCTCTGTCTCAAATCATGGCCGCTGCTGCTTCTGTCCTATCAATCCTCCGTTTTGATGAATTCTGTCATACCAAGGGGATCTTTCAGTACTTCCCAAAGCTCAGGATCCGTGGGATACCGAGAAGAAGTGAATTCTTCATCGTCCACAACACCTTCGTATTCTGGATGTTCTTTCGAGCAAGGCCATTTGTTTGGTTTCTTCAGGAACTTCGCCGGGCTTGGGTAACCTCCGAAAGCTCGGTATCTAACCGTCGATTGATGACTTGCTCATATAAACCGGGATGTAACATGGTGATCTCTCCTTTATTGCAGAAAAGCCCTGCCAAATGGCAGGGCTTTTAGTGGTATCATTCATTGCTGCCCTTTGATTGTTTTGGGGGTTACAGCTATTTTGATTGTACCAGATTTTTAAATTGTATGCAATGTCGATTATTCTCTATTGCATTACTTATCTCAGATGCCGGTCAGTCATATGTCTCAAAGCTATGTAGCTACAAAGCAACTAACTTTTACTGATCCATTCCTCCATAGATTGCCATAATCTCCCGGACAATATTGCCCCACTGAGTCATTAAAATACTATAGTAGTTTTTATCTCTCTTCAAGAAATTGGTGGCAGTCAGAGACGGATCATACAATTTGGCAGTTGTAAAATTCGTAATACCAGCATTGATGATCGTCTGGAATAACTTATCCAGGATCTCATCGTATTTATCTCTGTTTGCAAATACTGCCGGCGAAATAAAATGCTGAACATTCTTTATGTCCGAGAAAATATCGTAGAGGGTAGAATCCGAAGCGTTATCTCGACGCGCAGAATCGAAAATAGCCTGAAGATCCTGCCTGGTGATATTGCCCTGAACATACCGGGAGGAGAAGGCAACAAAAGCAATCCGTTCATTCACATCAGGCATAGCACTGTTGTCCCTGTCGAATTTCTTTTGAAATTGGGTCCTAAAGTAATAATCAATGTACAGCAATTCTTGACACAGATTGGCAATTTGACGTTGATCCCTATTGAAGATACGCTCATAATACTGCGGCAAATACATGGATGAAGATTTTGCTCGGCTGGCACAAGGAATCTGAAAAACTGCAGCCAGACAGAGTTTGCCAACTTACATAAGGGAGGTGTTCAAGTAGGCTTCTTTAAATGCTTTCGGTACCACCTCGCCCCGCTTTGTCTGATAGAAAATACCCGCCTCTCGCATAACCTGTCCAAACCGAACCTGTTCAGGCGAATTAGCCTTCAGGTCTACGGGCTTAATTGCTTTTTGCGAATTGGTTGCTTTTGCAATGGCCAGGCTGAAACTGTTCTTTTCGTCCTCTGTATTTCCGAGAACACGAATAATCTTACAGGGCAGATAAAGATCGTGCGTCTCATCTATATCGTGGCTCTTATGCAAAACATAAGTCGTCTGACCTCCATTAATAATGGAGAAATTACGTAACCGAACCTCTTTGCCATCAATCTCGAAATCATCACAAACAATCGTAATGCCGTTATTTTTCAGCCAAAATGATTCCGGGTTATCACGGATGGTTTCAGCAATACTTCTGTCGATCTCACGTCCTGCAATATGATATCGTAAATTACGTGCTAGTAAGTTGTTATTGTGCTGGGCATACAGTGATTTTATAGAGAAAGCAGATACGTTTACCATAGCGGCATCATCACCGTATAGCAGATAATTATCTCTGGCATCAATTTTTATTTTGCCCACTTCTACTGTAGGTCTGTGTGATTCCGACTCCTTAATATCTTCTTCGATGTCACTGCCGAACAGAATGGAAATTTCAATTTTGCTTGTATCGGAAAACTACTCTTTTAATTTCTTCTCAATACGATCTTTCCGAATACCTCGCTGAGGGGCACTCGTATAATATACAAAATGTATTTTTGACTCATCACCGATTTCAGAATTCAATGACAAGAACCGCCTTTGTACATGGGTGTTAACTTCCTCGTAGTGCCCCTGAACCATATCTTTATAAAACAATGCCATCGCTTTCTAAAAATATTTTTATCCTTTATAAGTGGCGTAAAACCATAAAAATCAGAAAAATTTCAAACATCCAATTCTATTGTTTTCAGTCCATTCCATAGGTTTTCACTGTAGATGTGGTCAGAAATGGGGTCAAAGTTCCGGGGGTGCGGAACCTCCTCATTTTGACATGAAATTGAAAGGAATGAACATTGTGAAATATTTATCTGTTAGAGAAGCCGCTGCAAAGTGGGAGATTTCTTCTGAAATGGTGCGGAGATACTGCCGAGATGGCAAGATTTGTAAAGTTATCCACGGAGAAAATGGTTGGCTGATTCCGGAGAATGCAGAGAAGCCGGGACTCCCTCCTGCGGAGGAGGTTCCCGTTCCGGATGTGGTCAAAAAGATTCTGTATCAGAAGGCCCGAAACAACCATTTCGGTATCTACGAGTACCTGCAGGTGA
>RCNH01000632.1_pt1 | contig 13766 bp, 13 predicted proteins | sample 2041161 | NCBI WGS metagenome assembly RCNH01 (sample SAMN09708215, study PRJNA481090) | Feces metagenome, whole genome shotgun sequencing project. | biome: feces | host: Leptonychotes weddellii | place: Antarctica: Sion Island | collected 2010-03-01 | reverse complement strand
TAGCAAACACTATTGCAGATGAGTTAACAGATTTAGGAGCAGAGGTTTTAATAAAACATGTTTCAAACGCTAAAGCAGAAGATGTACTAGAAGCCGATGCAATAGCTTTAGGTAGCCCTTCAATGGATAATAATAGAATAGAACAATACGATATGGAACCATTTGTTAATCAATTCAAATTAACTCCAAATAACAATAAGAAAATGATCTTATTTGGATCATATGGTTGGGATAATGGAGATTTCATGGTTGAATGGGTTAAAAGAATGAAAGATTATGGATTCGACGTTGTTGGTAGCTTAGCTGTAAATGAATCACCAAACGATGATGAAATTAATTCAGCAAAAGAATTAGCAAAAAAATTAATAAAATAATGCTTCATATAACACTAAAAAATGTTTCGCATAATATTTTTCATATAAAATTTTCCACTCTTTTTTATCCATGTCCTCCCTCCTTTACTTTTATAACAATTCTTGCCCAAAATAATTACAAGTTTCTTTTTAAAAAATCTCAGAAACACCAGTCATTGAACTGATAAGTTTCTGAGATTTTTCTATTTCATATATTTTTCCACAAAACCATCTATTTTCTTTCCATACTCTTCTGGTGCTACATACATACTTTCCACATGTCTTGCTTTTTCCGGAAAGAAATGGTCTTTCTCTCCCTGATATTTTTCATAAAGAGCAGGCCCATTTTCATAAGGAACCAGTTTATCTTCTTTTCCATGAACAAACAGCATAGGAATTCTGGATTTGGAAAGACTTTCTGTCACATCCGAAGCATCTAAGTCATAACCTGCTACCATTTTATTGATCCATCGCAAAGGCTGATACATCATTCCCACCTGATGTTGTAACGATGCTCTGGCATTGGTATATCCGCTGTCTTCAATAATAAATTTTACATTTTCCGGACAATGACTACTCATTTGCATAACAGTAGCACCACCCATGGAAAACCCATGAAGGATGATCTGAATATCCTCTCCAAATTTTTCTCTTAAAAAATCAATCCACAGCAGACAATCCTGTGTTTCAAAAGTGTCAAATCCTATGTATTTTCCCTGACTTTCTCCTGATGCTGTATGGTCACAGCAGAATACGTCAATCCCTTTGTTTTTATAATACTCATAATACATACCAGCAGTTTCTTCATGATTGGAACGATATCCATGAACGATAAAAGCAATCTTCTTTCCTTTTGCCCCAAAAGGATAATAAAATCCTTTTAATTCTTCTTTTCTTGCAGAAGATATCGTGTAAATCTCGCATTTTTCTTTTCGTAACTGCTTTGCTGCATGGTCCAGTACTTCATAATAACGCTCTTCATGTCCTTTGGTATCAAATAATCGTTGAAACAAAGAAGAACTTTTTCTACAGAATACATAACGATATAACTCTTCTGCAAAAAATGCAGCCCCTACAATCGGAATGGCTAAAAATTTTTTCTTTTTTTTCATAATAACTCCTTTATTTCACAGGAAGCATCGCACCTATGCTGGCAAGAAGAGTACAAACCACAACTAGAATCTGAAATGGTAATGCACCGAATCTTCCTACGATCTCTGATTTTCCTTTTCTTTTTCTTGAAAGATGATAGGCAACCATAATTCCCACACCGGTAACCACCTGAATGATACTTGCAAAACGAGTAAATCCTACGAAGGTAGAAACCCCAAAAAATGCAAGCAAGAGACACGGGATGGATGCTGCCAGCCAGCTGCTGCGAATTCCCCAATGTGTCTGTTCATGAACAATGTCACGAAGGTTCAATGTATTTGCCCAGAAAGAGGTAGCCAGTGCCAGAAGAGTAAAAATATAACCAATCACGCTGACCCATCCTCCCAGATGAGCTGCCAGATCTACCAGTGCTCCATCCTCTGTGATTTCTGCTCCTGCTCCCAACAATGTCATTATCGTAATAAGGAGAATCAGTCCCACATTAATAGCCAGACCTGTGGCAATCGCTCCACGTATTTTATTTTTCTCTCCTTCTAGCCCTTTAACTATCTGTGGCGTTGACATAACCGCAGAAAGTGAAAAAGAAACCATACTGTATAATGCCAGTGCGTTATTGATTCCATGCCATCCACTAGGGAGTGGGCTGATATCTGACAACAAAGTTGCCACAAATAGAATCCCTACCACAGCAACCATCGAACTAACAGCTATCTTTTCACAGATTCCTACTAATTTCATACCAGCAAAAACAACTCCTGCACCAAGAATATAAAACAGCATCATTCCCACGAGATCCGGCAGATGAAACCAGGAACGGAAAACTGCTGCTGCCCCTGTTAAAAATGCACTGACATTTACAATTACAGAAATACCCAGCGTAATAAATGCAGTCCATGTAAGTACTTTTTTGATTTTTCCCGAAAAAAGTTCTACATCCAGACATGTAATAAACTGAGCCCCATGGTTATTATAAGATAATTCTGCAATTATCAAATGAAGAACTACATTGAACAGATAACAAAATCCGAGAATCAAAAAAATCTCTCTGAGACTGTTATGTGCTGCCAAAAAAGGCACAGATAAAATTCCAGAACCTACCCCATGTCCCACAATAATACTAGATGCTTCGAAAAAGGTAAGTTTTGAACCTTTGTTTACTTTCTCCATATCTCCCTCCTTGTACATATCGTATAACTTTATAACTTATTATATTAGATGCCCATAAAAACTGTCAAGAATTCCGTAAAATACCAAATCACTACTTGAACAAAGAGGATTATCTGTGCTAGAGTTTATTTAAACAAATCAAGGAGGAATCAGATATGAAATGCAGAAATTATGGACACCGTGGATTTAGTGGAAAATACCCGGAAAATACTATGCTTTCTTTTGAAAAAGCATTAGAAGCAGGCTGTGAAGGAATCGAATTAGACGTTCATCTTACCAAAGATCAAAAACTGGTAATCATTCATGATGAGTCCATCGACCGGACTTCCAACAGCACCGGGCTGGTAAAAGACATGACCTATGAGGAACTATCCCGTGTGGATTTTTCTTATATCTATGCAGGTCAGGTCCCTTTCCAGAAAATTCCTACATTAAGGGAATATTTTGAACTGGTAAAAGACAAAGACATCATTACAAATATCGAATTAAAAACAGGCGTGTACGAATATCCGGGAATTGAACAGGCTGTTTATAACATGATCAAAGAATATCAGCTGGAAAGCAAAGTTGTCATCTCTTCCTTTAATCATCACTCTGTCCTTCGTATGAAATCTCTGGATGCTTCTTTAGCATGTGGATTTTTATCTGAAACATGGATTCTGGATGTAGGATCTTATGTAACTTCTCATCATGTGGAAGCTTACCATCCTGATTTTCACATGCTTACAGAAAAAGAAACTGCTGATTTAAAAAAACATGGAGTAAAAATCAATACATGGACAGTTAATACAGAAGAAGACATCCGTCAAATGATTGAAAAAGAGGTGGATGGAATTATTTCCAACTATCCAGACCGGGTAAAATATCTGCTTACAGAAACAGGGCTTCGATAAAAAAGAGGGGATTTTATGAAGAAAAGAAACGTTGCAACAGGATATGCTCTACTGGCTGCGGCTCTTTATGCCATTAATATCCCGTTGTCTAAATTATTTTTGTCCCACGTAACACCTGGCATCATGGCAGGAATCCTATACCTTGGTGCGGGCATTGGTATGTTTTTTGTTACCACTGCAAAAACATCCATAGGAAAAGATCAGAATAGCGCACTTCTCACAAAACAAGATCTGCCTTATACCATAGGAATGGTGGTTCTGGATATTATTGCTCCCATTCTTCTTATGATTGGTATTTCCATGACCCCTTCCGCCAATGTATCCTTATTGAACAATTTTGAAATTGTGGCTACTTCTTTGATTGCACTTCTTATTTTTAAAGAAGCAATCTCTAAGAGACTGTGGACTGCCATAGTCATCGTGACTATAGCCAGCATTCTCCTATCCTTTGAGGGAAGGAACAGCTTTTCTTTCCATGCAGGCTCCCTTTTTGTGTTAGGTGCTTCCATATGCTGGGGATTGGAAAATAACTGTACAAAAATGATAAGCAATAAAAGTGCTAACGAAATCGTAATCATCAAGGGGATCTTTTCTGGAAGCGGAAGCCTGATTCTGGCTTTCCTCTTAGGTGAACATTTCCCACCTGTCATCTATCTTTTGCCTGCTTTGTTATTGGGATTTGTTGCCTATGGCCTAAGTATTAACTTCTATATTATGGCACAAAAAGATCTCGGTGCTGCTAAAACCAGTGCTTATTATTCTATTTCTCCCTTTTTAGGAGTAATATTCAGTATGCTGCTTTTACAGGAACATCCTTCTCTCCGTTTTTATATCGCACTGATTCTGATGATCCTTGCCACTATTCTTATGACAAAAGACACCATTGCCTTGCAACATACCCATGAACACACCCACACACATACCCATCCCCATTGTCATGGGAATCTGACACATACCCATGAACATACCCACACACATACCCATATGCATGTTCATAAGGAAACATCCAGTGAACATATGCATACAGTTGATGAACTTACAGACCATAAACACATTCATTCACCAGAATAACCTGTTATCTTTAGAAAGGAAATACACTTATGTTAAAAATTGAAAATTATAGAATGGCAACAGAAGAACTTGCCGCACGCACAGAACATGAAACCGACACTATCGCAAATCTTTCCAATGCTTCTGCCCTTTTAAATGAATATATGGATGATATTAACTGGGTTGGATTCTATCTTTATAAAAACGACCAACTTGTTCTTGGACCTTTTCAGGGAAAAGCTGCCCGTGTAAGAATTGCTCCTGGAAATGGCGTATGTGGAACTGCCTTTCAGGAGAAAAAAATCCTGCGGGTACCTGATGTCCATAAGTTTTCTGGACATATTGCCTGCGATTGTGCCTCCAATTCAGAAATTGTTGTCCCCATGTATTATCACGGAATGCCAGTAGGTGTACTGGATATTGACAGTCCCATTCTTAACCGCTTCGATGAAACAGATGAAGAATATTTAAAAAAATTTACAGAACTTCTTGTAAATGCCTGTAAATGGTAATTAATGTCAATTTAAATTCTCATACAAAAAAGACGATATCCTTTCTGTCTGGATATCGTCTTTTTTTCTGCTGCTATTTACAGATTATTTTTTTCAACTTCTGCCATTTTCATTGCACGTACTTTCAATGGAAGTCCAAATAAAGTGATAAATCCTCCAGCATCGTTGTGGTCATAAAGATCTCCTGTAGTAAAGGAAGCCAGAGATTCATTATATAAACTGTATGGAGAAGTGGTTCCTGCTTTGATAATGTTACCTTTATAAAGTTTAAATTTAACTTCTCCGGTTACATATTCCTGAGTGGAAGTAACAAATGCCTGAATTGCTTCACGAAGAGGTGTAAACCATTTTCCTTCGTACACAATCTGTGCAAATTGGCTTCCCAGTTTTTTCTTTGTTTCCATGGTATCCCGATCTAAAATCAGTTCTTCCAACTGATCATGTGCTTCCATAAGAATCGTTCCACCAGGAGTTTCATATACACCACGAGATTTCATTCCTACAACACGGTTTTCCACAATATCTGCAATTCCAATTCCGTGTTTTCCACCAAGTGCATTTAATTCTGTAATAATTTCAGAAACTTTCATCTGTTTTCCATTTAAAGATACAGGAACACCTTTTTCAAAAGTCATAGTAACGTATTCCCCTTCATCTGGTGCCTTTTCCGGAGTGACACCCAAAACCAGAAGATTATCATAATCTGGTTCTGCTGCTGGATCTTCCAGTTCCAATCCTTCATGGCTGATATGCCATAAGTTTCTGTCACGGCTGTAACTATGGCTTGCATCAAATGGCAAATGGATGCCATGTGCTTCACAATAAGCAATTTCATCTTCACGGGACTGCATAGTCCATACGTCTGTCATACGCCATGGAGCAATGATCTTAAGGTCTGGAGCCAGTGCTTTAATTCCCAGTTCAAAACGGATCTGATCATTTCCTTTTCCAGTAGCACCATGACAAATAGCCGTTGCATTTTCTTTTCTTGCAATTTCTACCAGCTTTTTCGCAATTCCAGGACGTGCCATAGATGTTCCCAAAAGATACTTATGTTCGTAAACAGCTCCGGCCTGAACACAAGGAACAATATAGTCATCACAAAATTCATCCACAATATTTTCTATATAAAGTTTGGATGCTCCAGAAAGTTTTGCACGTTCTTCCAATCCATCCAGTTCGGCTCCTTGTCCACAATCAATGCAACAACAAATTACTTCATAATCAAAATTTTCTTTTAACCATGGAATCAATGCCGTTGTATCCAATCCTCCAGAATATGCAAGTATTACTTTTTCTTTCATTATAATATCCTCCTTCATCTAAATGATACGTTTCTCGTTATTTTTCTTTTGTTTTCTTTTGACATTCATTAATATACAACATTCGTGAATAAAAATCAATATCTAAAAGAAAAAACTTGCATATTTCAGAAATATGTGTATAATTATTCATTGTCAGGAATATATATATACGAAAGGAGCATCATCATGAAAATAAAAGCAGGCATTATAGGAGCTACTGGATATGCGGGAGCTGAACTCGTCCGATTGTTATTATCTCATAAGGAAGTAGAAATTAAATGGCTTGGCTCCAAAAGTTATGTTGGACAACAATATGCATCCGTTTATCAGAATTTTTTTCAACTGATTGACGACAAATGTATGGATGAACAAATAGAGCAACTGGCAGAACAGGTTGATGTTATCTTTATGGCAACTCCTCAAGGTCTTTGCTCCTCTCTCATAAATGAACATATTTTATCAAAGGTAAAAATTATCGATCTAAGTGCCGATTTCCGACTAAAAGATGTAACCGTGTATGAAAAATGGTATAAGATCAAACACCAGTCACCGGAGTTTTTAGAAGAATCTGTTTATGGTTTGTGTGAATTATATGGAGAAAAAATAAAATCAGCCCGTCTTGTAGCAAATCCCGGATGTTACACCACTTGCAGTATTCTTTCCTGCTATCCTTTAGTAAAAGAAGGAATCATTCAACCAGAAACATTAATTATAGATGCTAAATCCGGAACATCAGGAGCAGGACGAGGTGCAAAAACAGATAATCTTTATTGTGAAGTTAATGAAAACATAAAAGCCTATGGAGTAGGAACCCATAGACACACGCCAGAAATTGAAGCATATCTGGGAGAAGCATGTCAAAAGCAACTTACTATCAGCTTCACACCACATCTGGTACCTATGAATCGTGGAATTCTGATAACCGCTTATGCTTCTTTACAAAAACAAGTAACCCAACAGGAAGTCCGGGACATTTATCAAAAATACTATCAGGACAAAAATTTTATCCGTATTCTGGATCCAGGAATCTGTCCACAGACAAAATGGGTAGAAGGAAGCAATTATGTAGACATTAATACTATAATAGATCCACGAACCAACCGAATTATTATTATGGGGGCTCTGGATAACCTAGTAAAAGGTGCCGCAGGACAAGCTATACAGAATATGAATCTTATGTTTGGACTTCCCGAGAGTGAGGGACTTACCTATGCCCCTCTCTTTCCATAAAACAAATCAGTAAAAAGGAGTATCTTATGAAGAAAATCGAAGGCGGTGTAACCGCAGCAAAAGGATATTACGCAGCAGGTGCAGCAGCAGGAATCAAACGTTCCGGTAAATTGGACATGGCTATGGTCTACAGCAAAACACCTTGTATCACTGCAGGAACTTTTACCACAAATATTGTAAAAGCCTCTCCGGTAAAATGGGATCAACAAGTGGTTTCCAGCAAAAAATCAGCACAGGCTATTGTATGCAACAGTGGAATTGCAAATGCCTGTACAGGAACTGAAGGAATGCAGTACTGTAAGGAAATGGCTGATGCTGCTGCAAAAGCACTGCACATTCATACAGATGAAGTTTTAGTTGCATCTACTGGTGTCATTGGAAAACAGCTTCCCATGGACAAAATTGTGCATGGAGTAGATCTCCTGATTCCTCAATTAAACAACTCAAAAGAAGCTGGTCTTACAGCAGCTAAGGCTATTATGACTACAGATACCATGCCAAAGGAAATTGCTGTTACCATAGAATTACAAGGAAAAACCATTACCATTGGAGGCATGTGCAAAGGTTCTGGCATGATTCATCCAAATATGTGCACCATGTTAAGTTTTATCACCACTGACATTGCCATTTCCAAAGAATTATTGCAAAAAGCACTAAGCGACACAGTAACAGACACTTATAACATGATTTCTGTAGATGGTGATACCTCCACCAATGACACCGTGCTCCTTCTTGCAAATGGAATGGCTGAAAACCCTCTTTTAACAGAAGAAAACGAAGATTACCAGCTCTTTGTAAACGCTCTTCTCTTTGTAAATCAGGAACTTGCCAAGATGATTGCCGGAGATGGGGAAGGTGCCACCACCTTATTTGAAGTAAAAATTGTAGGAGCATCAACCAAAGAACAAGCGGTAAGTTTAAGCAAATCCGTTGTTTCTTCTACTTTAACCAAAGCAGCTATTTATGGAAAAGATGCCAACTGGGGAAGAATTCTCTGTGCTATGGGATATTCCGGTGTGGACTTTGATCCAGAAAAAGTAGACCTGTATTTTGTAAGTTCCGCAGGAAAAATCCAGATTTTAAAAGACGGAGTTGCTTTGGATTATGATGAAGGAGAAGCAACCCGGATTTTATCTGAAGAGGCAGTAACGGCTCTTGCAGATATTCATATGGGAACCTGTGAAGCAACTGCATGGGGCTGTGACCTTACTTATGAATATGTAAAAATCAATGCAGACTATCGTTCTTAAGAAAAGAGGGTTCTTATCATGAAAGAAGAATATATTAAAAAAGCAGAAATTCTTATAGAAGCACTCCCTTATATCCAGAGATTTAATGGAAAGATCATTGTTGTTAAATATGGTGGAAGTGCCATGACGGATGAAAATTTAAAACGCCAGGTAATCCAAGATGTGGTATTATTAAAATTAGTAGGTTTTCAGCCTATCATCGTACATGGTGGTGGAAAAGAAATCAGCAAATGGATGAAAAAGACTGGAAAAACACCAAAGTTTATCCATGGTCTTCGTGTAACAGATGATGAAACCATGGAAATTGCCGAAATGGTTTTAAATAAAGTGAACAAAGAACTGGTAAGCATGGTAGAATCCTATGGAGTCAAAGCTGTGGGCATCAGTGGAAAAGATGGAAATTTCCTCTGTACCGAAAAAAAACAGGAACAGGATTATGACCTGGGATGGGTAGGAAACATCGTTAAAACAAATCCAGAAATCTTGTATGATCTTCTGGAAAATGACTTTATTCCTATTATCTGCCCCATCGGTCTGGGAAAAGATTTCAATAGTTATAATATTAATGGGGATGATGCAGCCTGTGCAATTGCCAAAGCTGTAAATGCAGAAAAACTGGCATTCCTTACAGATACGGAAGGTGTCTACTTAAACCCTGATGATCCTTCTACTCTGCTACCACGACTTTTTGTCAGCGAAGCAAAAGAATTGATAGCCAACGGAAACATTGGCGGAGGCATGATTCCGAAAATTAAAAACTGTATTGATGCCTGTGAAAACGGTGTATCCAGAATACATATCCTAAATGGAAAAATACCTCATTGCCTGTTGTTGGAAATCTTTACAGACAAAGGAATCGGTACCGCCATTTTAAGAAAGGACAAAATGAAAGATTATGACATCTAAAAATGAAGCCTATATGCAACGGGGAGAACAGGTAATTCTGCATACTTATCAACGTTTCCCTATTGCACTGGAAAAAGGAGAAGGTGTACATCTATGGGATGTGGACGGAAAAGAATATCTGGATTTTGCATCTGGTATTGGTGTATTTGCCTTGGGCTATCATCACCCAGTGTATACCCAGAAAATAAAAGAACAAATGGACAAGATTATCCACACATCCAATCTGTATTACAATGTTCCCATGGTGGAGGCTGCTGAAAAACTTACACAGGCTTCCCATATGGACAAAGTATTTTTTACCAACAGTGGAACAGAAGCAATCGAAGGTGCGATCAAAACTGCCCGAAAGTATGCTTACTTAAAAGATGGCAGACAGGATCATGAAATCATCGCCATGGAACATTCTTTTCATGGACGCAGCATTGGAGCTTTATCCGTAACTGGAAATGCAGCTTATCAGGAACCTTTCAAACCACTGATTGGGGGTATTCGTTTTGCCAGTTTTAACGATATCCACAGTGTAAAATCCCAGATCAATGAAAAAACCTGTGCTATTCTTCTGGAGACCGTACAGGGCGAAGGAGGCATTTATCCTGCCGATCCAGAATTTTTAAAAGAAATCGAAAATCTTTGTAAAGAACATGATATTCTTTTAATTCTGGATGAAATTCAGTGTGGTATGGGACGAACAGGTTCCATGTTCGCTTATCAGGAATACGGTGTACAACCTGATATTGTCACCTGTGCAAAAGCTCTTGGATGTGGTGTCCCTGTGGGTGCTTTTCTACTGAACGAAAAAACTGCTTCCCATTCTCTGGTACCTGGAGACCACGGAACAACTTACGGTGGAAATCCTCTGGCCTGTGCAGCGGCAAACTGTGTTCTGGATCTGTTCCAGCAGGAAAAAATCGTGGAACATGTACAGGAAATCACGCCTTATATGGAAAAAACACTGGACAATCTAGTGAATAAATATGATTTTATTACCTGTCGTAGAGGAAAGGGTCTTATGCAGGGACTGGAACTAAATCATGTTGCCGCAAAAGATATTGTAGCAAAAGCAATTGACAAAAATTTATTGCTTCTGACAGCAGGAGGAAATGTGATTCGTTTTCTTCCGCCATTAATTATTGAAAAAAAACATATTGATGAAATGGCTGAAATACTCAGCTGTATACTGAAATCATTTATTTAAGAAAAAGGAGGGCATCACATGGCAAGTTTATGGGGTGGACGATTTGAAAAAGAAATGGACGAAATGGTAAAACAATTCAATGCATCCATTGGATTTGACCAAAGAATGTATCAGGAAGATATTCAGGGAAGTATTGCGCATGTTACCATGCTTGCTGACTGTGGCATCGTTACCGAACAGGAAAAACAACTAATTATCAAGGGGCTGACTTCCATCGAACAGAGAATTGCTGCAGGTGAAATCACCTTCGGTATTGATGATGAAGATATTCATATGGGAATTGAAAGTCTTCTGATTAAGGAAATTGGAGAAACCGGCAAAAAACTGCACACTGCAAGAAGTCGGAATGACCAGTGTCAGGTAGATGGTCGTCTATATCTGAGAAAAGAAGTAAAAGAAATCTTTCACAGACTTTGTTTTCTGGAACAGGTAATCCTCAATAAAGCAGAACAATATGCTTCATCCATTACCGTAGGTTTTACTCATATGCAGCATGCACAGCCTATAACCATAGGATTTGTCTTTATGGCATATTTTCAGATGTTCAAAAGAGATATGGAACGTCTTCTGGACAGCTACAAGAGACTGAATCTTTGTCCTCTGGGTTCTTGTGCACTGGCAGGAACCACCCTCCCTGTTAACCGCCATCAGACCAGTCAGCTTCTGGGATTTTCTGCTCCAACCGAAAATGCCATGGACAGTGTCAGTGATCGGGATTACAGTCTGGAATTTCTTAGTGATGCCTCCATCTCCATGATGCATCTTTCCAGATGGGCAGAAGAATTTGTATGGTGGAATTCTCAGGAATTTTCCTATATTTCTATTGATGACAGTTATTGTACCGGAAGTAGTATAATGCCACAGAAAAAAAATCCAGATATGGCAGAACTGATCCGTGGAAAAACAGGACGTGTTTATGGAGATCTTATGCAACTTCTTACCGTAATGAAAGGAACACCTCTTGCTTACAACAAAGATTTTCAGGAAGATAAAGAAAGTCTTTTTGATACAATAGATACCTGGAAGGCCTGCATTGGCATCTTTGCTAACATGCTGTCTAAAACAGAATTTAATCTGCCTGAAATCCAGAAACAGTTTACCAAAGGCTTCTTAAATGCTACCGATATAGCAGAACACTTTGTAACATTAAACATCCCTTTCCGTGAAGCACACAGTATCGTAGGAAAAATGGTGAAACTCTGTGAAAATAAATCCTGTGATTTTGAAGATCTCACGGAAGAAGAACTCCAGTCTATTGACAAAAGAATTACAAAAGAAACTTTAGGAGACATCAGTATCGCATCCTGTGTAAATGCCAGAAAATCATATGGTGGTACCGCCCCTTCCGAAGTAATCCGTCAGATTCAGGAAGGAAAAAAATGGCTGGATTCTGTTTCCGGGTTATTATAAACAGATAAAATAAAAAAGCAGCAGAGAGATTTAACAATCTCCCTGCTGTTTCATTTTTAAAGCTACTTCCCGAATCTGCTGTACTATATCCGGTCTGGTTTCCAGTGAATCATGATCCGTATTGGAAAAACATACCTGTCCTATCAATTCTGCACTTAATTCATGGAGAACATTTTTTAACACAATCTGTGCACCTAAAAATTGATCCGGAAATTCTGGTGCTCCTCCTGCCATTAAAATTGCTCCTTTTCGCAAAAAATGATCTGGCATTTCTTTTCTCATAGCTGCTGCCCAGTAAATCTGCAACCTGTCAATCAGAATTTTCATAGGTCCGGAAATGGAATGAAAATAAACAGGACTGACAAGCAAAAGATTATCCGCTTCTTCTATTTTTCTATAAATCTCCTGCATATCATCTTTTATAATACATTCTTTTTTCTTCCAGCAATACCGGCAGTCCCTACATGGAGAAATATTTTTTTCTTCATAAGCATCTATCATTTCGTATTCCCCACCCAGAGTCTCTAAAAATAGTTCTGTCATCTGTCCGGTATGTCCGTGTTTTCTGGCACTCCCCATGATCACTAATGTTTTCATAAAATTGTTTTTTCCCTTTCTCTCACGATACCATAATGCCTATCCAATCCATCCCGCTACAAACTGAGACAGAAAAACAGTCATAAGACCAGAAATAACAATAGCAAGTCCACTCATGGCTCCTTCTACTTCTCCCAACTCGATAGCTTTGGAAGTACCTACTGCATGGGAAGATGTACCAATAGCAAGTCCCTTTGCTACAGGATCTGTAATTTTCAACATCCGACAAATGGTAACAGACAACGCACTGCCTAAAATCCCTGTGAAAATGATCACTGCAACTGTGATAGGAACAATTCCTCCCAATTCTTCGCTAATTCCCATACCAATAGCTGTAGTAACTGATTTAGGAAGTAGTGCTACATAAATTTCCGGTTTGAATTTAAAAAATAAGGAACATCCAAATACACATAAAATTGAAGTCATACAGCCACATACAATGCTAATAAAAATGGTTATAAAATTCTTTTTCAAAACTTCAATCTGCCGATAAAGAGGAACCGCATAACAAATCGTAGCCGGTGTCAGCATTTTTGCAATCAAATCTGCTCCTACCGCATAGGTATCATAATTAATATCAGCTAAGACAAGAATTCCTATAATAATCGCTGCTGATACCAGAATCGGGTTAAATAATGGAAATTTAATCTTTCTGGAACAGTGGTTGCTGATCCAGAAAACTGCTAATGTTAATGTAAGACCAAAGTAAGATGAAATCTGCAATAATTCTCCCATTACTTTTTATCCTCCTTTTTTGACATCAGTTTCTGTGCAACCATACCTGTG
>RCNH01000631.1_pt1 | contig 13803 bp, 10 predicted proteins | sample 2041161 | NCBI WGS metagenome assembly RCNH01 (sample SAMN09708215, study PRJNA481090) | Feces metagenome, whole genome shotgun sequencing project. | biome: feces | host: Leptonychotes weddellii | place: Antarctica: Sion Island | collected 2010-03-01 | reverse complement strand
ATGCGAATGGATCCGAGTAATAACACTCTAACTGCATTTGAGGTCGTAAACCACTATAACGAAGCTGACCTCGCTCGAATCCTTCGTATTTATGGCGATGAGAAATTTGCTTCACGCATAGCTCACGCCTGTGTTATGAGGAGGGAAAAAGCTCCTATTAACACCACCTTAGAACTTGTTGAATGCATCAAGCAGGGAATTCCTGCAGGTGCCAGACGACATGGCGGACATCCAGCCCGCAAAACCTTCCAGGCACTTCGCATCGAAGTAAACCACGAGCTTGAGGTCTTGGAAGAGGGGCTTAAGGCTGCAATTCGCTGGTGCAATCCTAAGGGTCGCATCTGCGTCATCAGCTACCACTCATTGGAAGATCGCATTGTAAAGCACATTTTCCAGGAGTACTCCCAAGGCTGCATTTGTCCTGTTGAGCTTCCTATCTGCGCATGTGGTCACAAGCCTGCGCTCAAGGTTGTAACCAGAAAGCCTCTGGATGCAACTGAAGAGGAAGTCGAGCGCAACGCTCGAGCTCGAAGCGCCAAGATGAGAGTTGCTAAGCGACTCAAGTCATAAGTACAGCTGTCAATAAGTTCTCGATTGTAGTAAACGAAGCAGACCCTGATTGACTCAGGATGCGATATGAACCTTAAACGCACTCTAAATGCACCACTAACGCACTAATCCAGGACTGGCGGTATTCATCATGTACAACACATCAGAGGCTTTACGCTATGAGGCTCAGGGCTTCTCTGCTCAACCAGAGCAGAGGCCTGAGTTCATTGTGCATGATGGTGCCGGTCTTGGCCCTCAGCGACTCGAGGGAGTAGGAGCTGCATTTCTTGCCAATGTAAAATTCTTGGCTGCAGTAGCTACCGTACTTATGACCATGTTCGTAGCTCGCATCGTAGTTGCAAATGCAACTGTTGTGACTATGGCACAGGTCAACAGTGTTAAGTCAGAGATCACAAAGCTTCAGGATGTAGGAAGTGAGCTTCAGGTAGAGTATTCTATCCTCTCTCGCGGAACTCGCATTTCTGAGATTGCAACAACCCAGTACGGAATGTGTGATCCGGTTGACACTGAGATTTTGGAACTATCTCTCGACGCCAACGCCTAGGAGATAGTTTTACCTAATAAAAAGGTAATTTTCTATGAGAAATAACACAGGTAATCATAAAAATAATTCTTCTAAATCAAGAAACTCCTCGTATGAAAAGACTCCTAAAAAGTCTGGACATAGGGGAGGTTCTTCACGTATAGCAGGAACTGATTCGAGCGTAGGAGTTCTTAAGGTCCTCGCAGCAGCTGTATTTGTTGCTATTTTTGCACGTCTTTTGTACTTGCAGGTTGTCAAAGCTCCTGAGTATTCTGAAATGGCTGTTCAGGCCCATGTCAACAGGCGTATCAACTATGCTAAGCGTGGAACGATCTATGACCGAAACGGTAACGTTTTGGCTAAAAGCGTTGAATGCCGTGAAATCTACGCTAATCCCTCCGCTATCAAAAGCCCTGCTGAGTATGCGAAGGTGCTTTCAGCTGAACTCGGAGGAGATGAAGACTACTACTACGATCTTCTGACCAAGGATGGAACCTTCGTCTACATCAAGCGTGGTTTGGATATCGATCAGGCCGAGAAGCTCGTAAGTATTTTCAGAGAGCGCAAGCTCCCAGGCATCGAAATGCTTCCAAATACGAAGCGTGTATATCCTTTCGGGGCTCTTGCAAATCAGATCTTGGGCCTTGTGAACATCGATGGCGAAGGAATTTCAGGCCTTGAGCTGCAATACAACGATGTTCTTAAAGGCACCGATGGTCTCAACCTCCAGGAAAGAGGCGCAAATGGCCTTCCAATTGCCGGAGGAGAGCAGTCTGAGAAAGAAGTAATTGACGGACAGGACATTGTATTGTCCTTGGATGTCAACATTCAGCAGATTGCAGAAAGTAAGGCAGTTGAAGCGCAGGAGAAGTACTTAGGAGAAAGCTCTTCGATCATCGTTATGCATCCTAAGACCGGTGAGATTTTGGCAATGTGCTCGACTCCTCTTGCAGATTTTTCCGATATGGAATCTCTCAAGCCTGAGTCTTTGACACTTATTCCAATTTCTCACAGCTATGATCCGGGAAGTGTATTTAAGGCGTTTACCATTGCAACGGCTCTGGATAATAACGTCATCACTCCATCGACACCTTTTGATGTTCCTGTTTCCATTAAAGTAGGAGACGATACGGTAAAGGATGCTCACGAGCGCCATTCGGCCGAGCGCATGACGACAACCGACATTATGCGTGTTTCATCTAATGTTGGAACCGTTATGATTTCTGAGCGACTTGGTAAAACTGCTTTTGCTCAGGGTGTTGCACGCTTTGGTATTGGAGAGAAGACAGGCATCGATTATCCGGGTGAGACCCCAGGAATCGTAACCCCTCTCAATAAGTACACGGGAGCTACATTGGGAGCTATGTCATTTGGACAGTCGCTCTCTGTTCCGTTTATTCAGGTTGCTCGAGGAATTGGAGCAATTGCAAACGAAGGTGTTATGACGACTCCTCACTTTGCACTTACTGTCGGAAATGAGGAGCTTAAATGGCCTGCTCGTCCTGAGAAGGCTTGTAGTGAGGGTGCTGCAAGTCAGGTAACTGAAATGATGCGCCAGGTAGTTGAGAATGGTACCGCTACTACTGCAAAAGTAGATGGTCTCGATATTGCTGCAAAAACCGGTACAGGAGAGATTGCATCACCAAACGGAGGATACCTCAAGGGTGTCTACATCGCATCTCTCGTAGGTTTTGCAAATGCTGAAGATCCTGAGATTCTCATTTACATTACCGTAAATAAAACTCCATTCCACGGAGGAGATTCATCGGGTGTTATCTTTGCTGATGTTATGCGAGAGGCAGCACTCGATCTTGAAATGGAAAAAAGCAACTAAGTGGGGCTTAAATAAGGTAGTTTGACTACCTAACTGTAAAGGACTCTTATGAAACTTGAGATACAAGAGCTCATCGAGGCTACAAAAGCAGAACTTATTGTAGGCGATGGCTCAGGTGTGGTTGAGAGCGTGCAGATTGACTCGCGCAAGGTAATGCCGGGAGACATCTTTGTAGCTTTTAAGGGTGAGGTCACCGATGCACACCGTTTCCTAGACCAGGTAATTGACGCTAAAGCTGGCCTCTGCGTCATTACGCATGAGGTAGAGCAGTCTGTGCTTGACCATGCATCTGCAAAGGGAGTATGCATCGTTCGTGCTCATAATGATTCTCCTGAGGAATTTTTGCTTGGAGCAGCTCATCTTTGGCGCTCTAAGAACCCTCATTGGAAAGTAGTGGGAATTACCGGAAGTGTAGGCAAGACCACAACAAAAGAGATGTGCGCGGCTGCACTTTCCACCACCTATAAAGTACACGCTACAAACGGAAACTTTAACAGCTGCATCGGACTTCCTTTGGTCGTAATGAGTGCAAAGCCTGAGGACGAAGTTCTTGTACTTGAGATGGGAATGGACCGTGTGGGTGAGATTGAGATGCTGAGCATGTGTGCTGAGCCAGATGTCGCCATCATTACCAATATTGGAACTTCTCATATTGGAATCTTGGGAAGCAAAGAAAATATTGCTAAAACCAAGGGTGCAATTGTGAGGGGAATGGGTTCTAAGGCTGAAGTTACAGCCTTAAGGAAGTCTCAAGAAGCTTCGACGCTCTGTTTGTTTAGCGCCGATGAATTTACCGATTATATTATCGAGAATTTCGCTCAAGAAGAACAGGTTAAGGTTCAAAAAGTAGGCTTCTCTGATACCGATGAGATCTCTATAGCTCAGCTAGAGCTTAATGGTTTGGGACTCCCTCGATTTACCCTCAAGGTAGCGGGAGAAGGCACCTATTCCGTCGAGCTTTCCATGCCAGGCAAGGCTGCTGTTATCGACTTCATGCTTGCCATGAGTGCGGCTCGTGCAATGGGTGTGGAAACACAAGTTGCAATCGATGCAATCTCTAAGCTTGAATCTACCAATCTTCGTTTGGAGGTTAAGCAAACTGAAACTTCACCTCGCATGATCGACGACTCCTACAATGCAAGTCCGACTTCAATGGCTGAGGCACTCGATGTCATGAGTGCTATGGAGTGCAAAGGCAGACGTGTTGCTGTATTGGGTGAGATGGGAGATATGGGCGACAGAGCTGAATATCTTCACACGTTGGTAGGGGCTTATGCAGCTGCTAAAAACCTCGATATGCTTTGCGTTATTGGAACAGATCGTGCAGCAGCTATTGTGCGCGGTGCTCGAGATGTGGGCATGAGTGAAGATAAGATAGTTTCCTTTGAAACTGTCGCGGAAGCTGTTACCATTTTAAAACCGGTTCTTTCACATGAAGATCTGGTTCTCGTTAAAGCTTCGCGCGCTGCACAGCTCGATCTTTTTACAAAAGAGGTGCTTTCTTAAATGATAGGTAATCCTAGATATCCTACGTATCAGGTCTTTTTGGCCCTTACGTTTGCAGCAATTATCACGGCTTTCTTGATGCCGTATTTCATTCGTATTATGAGAAAAGGTGGGGTCGGACAGCAGATTCGCGCTGATGGTCCTAGCCGTCACCTCATCAAGCAGGGAACACCTACCATGGGTGGAGCCGTTATGCTCGTTGGTATTTTGATTACCAGCTTCCTTATGAATACCTGGACTCCAGAGCTTATTGTGGCTGTTGTTGCAATTTATGCTACGAGTCTTTTGGGCTTGCTCGATGATATTGAGTCTGTCGCTCATGCTCGCTCATTGGGTCTGACTCCTCGTCAGAAGATGATTGGACTTTTCATCATCAGTGTGTCGTTTGCCCTTGTATGTGTGAACTACCTTGGTATTTCTCCTGAGATTATGTTCCCTGGTGGAGCATCTATTAACTTAGGAATCCTACCGATCAACTTCACAGCATTTGGCACTGAGATTACAATCCCTTGGCTTTATGTCATGTTTGTATTTTTGCTTGTAGCAGGCCTCTCCAATTCGGTAAATCTCACCGATGGTCTTGATGGTCTTGCAAGCGGATGTGTTTTCGTTTGTATGACAGCACTTTCCGCTGTGAGCTTCTTGGTAAATGATATTCAGATTGCAATGCTCTCAGGAGCAATCGCTGGATCTTGTATCGGTTTCCTTTGGTACAACTGCTATCCTGCAGAGATCTTCATGGGAGATACCGGAAGCTTGGCTTTAGGTTCAGCTATTGGTGTTATTGCTGTTTTGACCAAGGCAGAGGTTATCGCTTTGATCATGAGTGGATTGTTTATCGCTGAGGCCTTGAGTGTAATCATTCAGGTTGCAAGCTATAAGCTTACGGGAAAGCGCGTCTTTCTCATGGCTCCGCTTCATCATCACTTTGAGCAAAAGGGCTGGAGTGAAACACATGTTGTAATTCGTTTCTGGATTGTAAGTGCTCTGTTTGTAATGCTCGGCTTTGCTCTCTACTTCCAACTAACTTAAATACTTAAGGAATGCAATGAGTTTAGATATTGCTACCGAAAGCCTCAATGACGTTTTAGTCTTGGGTGCTGGAAAAACTGGAATCGCTACTGCACGCTATGTTGCTGCGCTTTTAGGTAAGCGCGCTCATAGCGTGAGCGTTTATGCAGGCAAAGGATCTTTTTCTGAAGATGTGCGCCGTGAGCTTGAGGACTTAGGGTGCACGCTTGTGGAGGGAACTGAAGAGGTTCAAGGTCACTTCGACCTCTGTATTGCAAGCCCTGGCATTAGCGAGTTTTCCGACTTTATGCAAAGTGCAAAACAGCACAGCAATGAGGTAATCAGTGAGCCTGAGTTTGCTTATCGCGAATCATCAGGACACTGGATTGCAATTACCGGTACAAATGGAAAGACTACCTGCACCACACTTACCAACGAGCTTTTGGGTCAGGGTGGTATGCGCACTCAAGCAGTGGGCAACATTGGTAACCTCTCCATTGAAGCCGTGGATAATTCCAATACTGAAGATTATTTCATCGCTGAGCTTTCAAGCTTTCAGATTGCTCTTAACGACAGCTTTCATCCTCAAGCTGCGTGCCTGTTGAATATTTCCCCTGATCACCTTTCATGGCATCAGGGATTTGATAACTACGTAAAGGCAAAAGAGAAGCTCTTTGAGAATATGACTGCCGATGACCTTTGCGTCCTGGGATGCGATGAGTATTGCTTGCGTTTTGGCAAGATTCTTGAGGGTAAAGGCATGAAGGTGCTCTACCTCGACGTTGAGGATACAATGGATGCTCAATATCGAGGCTATGTGCGCGATGGTATCTTGATCCTTGAGTTTAAGGGAAAGAAGATCGAACTCGTAGGGCTCAATGAACTTCACCTCATTGGAAACCACAACATGCAAAACATCCTTGCAGCAAGTGCGATGGCTCTTGATGCGGGCGTATCTGTTGAGTCTGTCCGTGAGACCTTGAGAAACTTCAAGGCCCTTGAACACCGCGTGGAGCCTGCAGGAGAGGTCAATGGCATCTCCTTTATAAACGACTCCAAGGCCACTAACGTCGATGCGACACTTAAGGCATTGCAGGCATTCGATCACAAACATCTCTTCTTGCTTGTAGGAGGTCACGACAAGATGACCGATCTTACACCTTTAGTAGAGGCGGTCGGAAGTCTTAAGGGAGTAGTCTGCTTTGGTGAAGCCCAAGAGCGCTTCTTTAAGGAGCTATCTGCAAACGAAGAGCTCAGGGGACTTTACAAGGCAGAGAATCTCGAAGTAGCTACTCGTATGGCATTTGAAATGGCAGAAAAGCAGGACGTGGTCTTGCTGAGTCCTGCATGTTCATCATTTGATGAGTTTACCTCCTACGAAGATCGTGGAGGATTTTTCAAGCGTTTGGTAGAGCGCTTAAGCTAGTGAATCAATCGAAAACGATTGCTTATAAGAATTGAGTCAGTATGAAGACACAAAGAAGACAATCTAAAGGATCGAAGGCAGAGAACGTCCAAAACGTTCCTGCTGACATCATGAGGCCACGCTTGCTGTTTCTCTTGACAGTATTCGTGCTCACCCTCTTTGGCCTTGTCATGGTCTACTCTTCATCTTCAGTCTTGGCTCTCGGGTCTGAGCTCTATGGCAACAACCCTTACTTCTTCATTAAGAAGCAGGTCATCAGCCTAGCTATTGCTATCGGAATCTGCGCCGTAGTAAGTTCATTGAGCTACCGCAATATCGGACTTGGGTTTATTTATCCTATGGGTATAGCAATCAATCTTGTGTTGCTCTATACCGTTTTTTCGGGAATTAACATGCTGGGAGCATCGCGCTGGATTTCAATTCCAGGTATCGGACAGCTCCAGCCTTCCGAGTTTGCAAAGCCTTATATCATTCTTGCTGGTGCGTTTATCATTAATGAGATTTTGGAGACTGGATCAGATCCTATCAGGTATCTCAAGGAGTTTGCAATCTGCGTTCTTCTTCCGTCTTTTCTTATTCTGATTCAGCCTGATAAAGGTACCTTTATCGTCATTAGCGTTACCTTGTTTTACATGCTCTGTATGGCAGGGTTCTTCGATAAGCAAACAACTGTCAAAATCATACTTTTTGCCTTCATCTTGGCAATCTTGCTTGGCATTGCATCGTATGTTAAAGGCGGCTATGGTGCAATCCGTATCAAGGCGTTTTTGAATCCATGGGAATACAAAGATGATGAGGCTTACCAGATTGTACAGGGCTACTACGCCTTTGCATCAGGCGGTATCTTTGGTAAGGGAGTAGGTTTTAGCTCCCAAAAATATGACTACCTGCCTATGGCTTACAACGATTTTATTTACGCTATTGTTGGAGAAGAGCTTGGCTTGATCGGCACGCTCGGTGTGCTTTTTGCCTTCTTCTTCTTTTATAAGGTTTCAGGTGAGATTGCGCAGAAGTCATCTGACACGTATGGATCGCTCATCGTATCTGGCGCAAGCGTTATGATCGTCTCTCAGTTCCTCCTCAATGTTGTTGGAGTTATTGGCCTGTTTCCTTCGAGTGGAAAGCCAATTCCTTTCATCAGCTATGGCGGATCTTCCATCATGGGAACCTACATTCTTGTGGGTATGATATTGAATGTTTCCAGAGGATCTAAGCCTCGTGAAACAAGGTATGATAGAAGAAGAAGTAAGCTCAGTGTAGTAGGGGGAAGTGAAGCTCCTCAAACACATAACGGCTTTAAGGTAATTGAAGGGGCAGGAGAGCCTACCCCTCGCAAGAAGCGAGGCTTAGGATCGAATAATGATTCTAAGTCATTGTTTGCTTCGCGCAATAAGCAAAAACCTACAGCTCGTACCTCTTCTCGCAAGAGGGGATCGAGCATGGCTCAATCTTCTCGCTCTCAGCGCAAAGGCCGCAGATAGGCGAGGGTATCTGAGCTCACATATAGTTGGAGTAAAACGTGGAAGATACACTTCAGGATAAACGCCCTTTGGTTGTAGCTATCGCTGCAGGAGGTACAGCAGGTCATATCAATCCTGCCTTGGCTCTTGCAGAAGCACTGCGTCAAGAGGGGCATCGTGTTATTTTTTATGGTCAAGAAACCCGTTTAGAAGGAACACTCGTACCAGCTTCTGGCTTCGAGTTTTTTCCAATCGAGGTTAAGGGATTTGACCGCTCAAAGCCTTGGACAGTTATTTCTGCTTTCCAGAAGATCAAAGCTGCGCAGCGCAAAATCACCCAGCACTTCAAGGAAGTCAAACCTGATGTGGCTGTTGGTTTTGGTGCCTACGTTGAGCTTCCTTTGCTCAAGGCTTGCAAAGCTCAGGGTATCCCTTACGTAATCCATGAGCAGAACTCTGTTCCTGGTCTTGCAAATAAACTTATGGCAAAAGATTGTTACAAACTCTGTTTGTCATTCGAACAAGCTCGTTCATACTTTAAAATTGATACCGACCGCATTGCGCTTACAGGAAATCCGGTTAGAAGTCAGATTTTGAATGCCAATCGCAGTGCTGCTCGTTCGTCCTTTGGCTTGAGTGATGATGATTTTCTCATCGTTGCCTTTGGGGGATCGCTCGGTGCTACTACCATCAATGACTGCATCGTCGACATCGCTCCTGAGCTTTTTTCCCACGAGAACATTCATGTGATTCATGCATGTGGACAGAAGGACTTCGAGCGTATTGAGGGTCGCCTGTCTTTGGATGAGCGCGCTCAAGGCCGCTATGATCTTAAAGCGTATATCGACAATATGGGAGATATTCTGGCTGCTTCTGACCTTGTTGTAAGCAGGTCGGGTGCATCGTCAGTCGCGGAGATTGCTGCTTTGGCAAAGCCTTCAATTTTGATCCCTTATCCTCATGCAACTGCCGATCACCAGACAACCAACGCTCATCTTTTGAGCGATGCGGGAGCTGCTATCGTTGTGAAAGACGATGAGGTAAACCCATCTGATATGTTGGATATGATTGAGTCTCTCTATCAAAATCCTAAGAAGCTCAATGCTATGCAGAAGGCTGCTTCTGGACTTAAGTCGAGCCAGGCTACCGGTACGCTTCAAGCTATCGTGTATGAAGCTGCTCAATCCAACAATTCCTAAGTTATACATCTAAAAGGAGAACATCCTATGTTGAAATCATCCCTTCCTGATATTCCTAAGTCCGCTCACTTCATCGGTATCGGTGGAGCAGGTATGAGCGGAATTGCTCTTGTACTTCATGAGAGGGGATGTAAGGTAACCGGAAGCGATCTTAAAGAGTCCAGTTATGTGCGCAAGCTTCAGGCAGCAGGCATCGAGGTCTTTATTGGACATAAGGCATCTACTATCAATGAAGTAAATCCTGAAGTGGTTGTCTGTTCGACTGCAATCCCTGAGACTAATCCTGAGATGATCCGTGCACGCGAGCACAATCTCGAGGTTTGGCCTCGTGCAAAGATGCTCTCTGCTCTTTCAAAGGGACGTACCACTGTCGCTATTGCAGGTACTCACGGTAAAACTACCACAAGTTCCATGTGTGCTTCTATGCTCGATACCATGGGTGAGGAGCCATCCTTCCTTATTGGTGGAATCGTTGAGCAGTACAAGACCAACGGTAAAGACGGCGCAGGTAACTTGTTTGTAGCTGAGGCTGATGAGTCTGATGGTTCATTTTTGTACCTCGCTCCTGATGTCGTTGTTGTTACTAACATCGAAGCAGATCACCTCGATCACTATGGAACTCTTGAGAATATCGAGAAGACCTTCGTTCGCTTTATGAACTCAGTAGGAGAGGATGGCCACGTTATCATCTGTGCTGAGAATCCTCATATCGTAGATCTTGCTCATGAGTCAGGACGCACCGTTCACACCTATGGCTTTGCTGAAGGATGTGACTATCGCGTTGTTCCTATGGAGGCAGATCACGGTCTTCAGACTAAGTTCAAGGTTGAGCATGCCGGTGAGTCTCACGAGATTACCTTGCACACCAATCCTGGTGCTCACAATATGCTCAACGCAACAGCTTCGTTTGCTGTAGCTGATGTGCTTGGACTCAATGCTCAAAGTGCAGCTAGTGCTCTTTCAGAGTTCAAGGGTGTACGTCGTCGCTTTACCCACATCGCTGATTGCAAGGGTGCTTGTATCGTTGATGATTACGGACATCATCCAACTGAGATCAAGGCAACCATCGAGGCTGCTTGCGATCTTAATTTCAAGCGTGTTGTTGTATGCTTCCAGCCTCATCGCTATTCTCGCACCGAGACTCTCATGCATGATTTTGCAACAGCATTTGAGGGAGCTGATAAGCTCTATATCATGGATGTTTTTGCTGCAGGAGAGATTCCTATCCCAGGTGTTAGTGGAAAGACGCTTGCTCGTGCAATTGCGACAGAGGGAAAGCATTCAGACGTTGAGTTTGTAGCTTCACGCAGAGATCTTATTTCCAAGGTTGCACAGGAACTTGGCGAGGGCGATCTCTTCATTACTATGGGTGCGGGAGATGTTACCCTGATTGGTCCTAGTGTAGTAGAAGAGATGTCACTCTAAACCTCTTTAAGACCAGGTTTACTTAAGCACTTCTCGGGTGTAAGAGGTGTGCTAAAAACTATATAAAGGAGTTGAGATTATGAGCCTCTTTAATGCATATATGCGCTTGAAGGGATCTGTAGACGCTGAGATTGTGCGCGATGAAAAGCTCTTTCGCCATATCCCATACACCATCTCATCCAACTCCAATCCTATGTGCGATCTATATATCCTTGCCCAAGACCACAAGGCTTTAGTTACAGCTGTGGATATCCTCGAGTCTGAAGGTATTCCGTGGCGCATCATTGGTAAGGGTACATCGATCGTGCCTGTAGATGATCATTTTCAGGGAGCTCTCCTTGAGCTTGGAGATGAGTTCAAGAACATTGAGTTCGACACTGAGACCGGTTTGGTAACTGCAGGAGCTGCCTGCAAGCTCAATAACCTCGTTATGGCTTGTGCGGTTAAGAATATCTGCGGTCTTCAGCATCTAGCGGGAATTCCAGGTACGGTTGGTGGAGCAGTTCGCCAGAACGTACACTATAACTATGCATCGTTGAAGCAACAGGCAGAAGACATTGCCTTCGATGAGCGCTACAGCTCTGGCGCTAAGGTTCCAGCTGCTTATTACCAAAAGAAGAGCTTCATTCTTCAGCTTGTGCACTCTGTTGTTATTTATAACCCTCAGACACGCAGGCTTGAGATGTTGACGAGTGAAGATATTTGCAAAGAAGACGCTCAGTGGGGACACGTGTGTCCGCTGGTTGAGGGTGCAATCATTGTAGAAGTGACCTTCAAGACGCGCCTTGGTTCAGATATAGTAAGCTCTGAGGATACCTATGAGTATGGTCGTAAAACGCGAACTGTCGTCGTTGGTTCAACCGTTGCTCAGGGTACAGATGAGATTGCTCAATTTACCCTTGCAGGTCAGCCTGATCGCAAGGTACAACCCCTCTATCCTTTTGTTTCTTTGGATAGAGATTATAGAAAGAGCTATGCTTTGAATTTTGCCAAAGCATTTCCAGAGGGTTTGAAAGTGGACTCTGCCTACGTTGATCCTAATTACCCAGAGTTCATCGTTCATAACAATTATGTACGCAAGCCTGAAGATGTAATCGAATGCATGAATATTATTCAAGAGAAGATGAAGGAGGCATGTGGAATTGAGCTCGAACCAAAAATCACGTTCCTCGGCGTCTCCTCGTAGACCCTATAACCCAAAGAAAGAAACTACTCAAAAGAGTAGTTTCTTTACACGTCGCAAGAAAACTAAGCTCAAGGACACTTCCCCCAAGGCGTCTAGGCCCCAAAGGACATCTGCGCCTAAGAGCGCATCTAAGCCTAAATTTGAGGTTCGAAAACCAAAGGATTCTCAAGATAGGCAACAGAAGACCAACTTCTTTAAAAAGCTTCCAAAAGCTCTTCAGGAACGAAAGAAGAAGGATACAAAGAAGCCTAATCCACAGCGCAGAGCACAGGAAGCTCAGTCACGCAAGAATAAGTGGTTTATAGCTCTCTTAAGTGTTGTGGGGCTTGTTGCTGTTTGTCTTTTAAGCTATGTAATTTTGCTTCATACAGCAGCGTTTAAGATCGAAAATCTTCAGGTCGCTCCAACTGAGCATCTTACCCAAGAAGAGATTGATAAGATTGTTGTTGTAGATACTGAGGCCACGCTTTTGAATGTTGATATGTCTCAAGTTGTAGCCGAGCTCAAAAATAACCCTTGGGTGGAGTCGGTTCACATACAAAAGCAATTTCCTGATACTTTAACGGTTGAGATCGTTGAGCGACAGGTGTTTGCGCTTACGCTCATTGGTCCTGAAAATGCAGCTTGGTACATTGGAGCTGATTTCCACTGGATTGAACCTGCAAAGATTGAGACCAATAAAGACGAGGCTGTACGAGAGGCCGCTTTGCGTATTGCAAAAGACAGTAGCTTCTACCTTGTGTATGATTTATCTGCTGAGATAAACCCTGAGCCGGGTGTCTTGGTTGATATTCCAATATTGCAGGATGTAAAGAAGATCTCGTCTGAAGTTGACGAATCACTGAGATCTCAGATACTGGCATTTTCAGCTCCTGCACGCGATTCCATTTCACTTCGCTTGTCAAACGGTATCGAGATTGCATTTGGTGCTGCCGATGAGATTGCCAATAAGGAAAAAGTCATCAACGCGATTTTGGGACAACATGAAAATCAAGTGACATACATCAATGTTCGCAATCCGGCAAAGCCAACATATCGCAAGATTGATGTTAAGTAACATTTAGCTATTAGTGAGTCTCCCCTTGGGGAGGCTCATTTTTTGTAGGTGAGCGCGGCGGATGGACGCGTAGTCCGGGCGGGAAGGTTCTCTGGAGCGTGCCCTACGACCGCGCAGAGAGTCTCACGAACCTATTGAGGTTGAGGCTTGCGTACACTCTCAAGGAGCCTGTAGTCTAAACGGGTTGGCAACTGCTAAACCCTGAAGTCTAGGTTGAAGAATACATTATTTCTACAAGCTATTGACCTCGTGGAATAGTAAAATATAATTTATAGTTGACAGATAGTTGAAACATATGTAAATATTAAACGCTTATATTAAATAGTAGAGTTTTACTTGAGGTTTAGGGTTTGTGTATGCTTCATTCGTTCGTTGAGGCACACGTCACATTCGCTGATAACAGCCGACTTGTGAGACCCTTTTTAAAACAAAAACGATCTAGTAGTAATGCTGTATGTCAGCTCAGCTAGGAGGAACCATGAACGACAAGACAAAAGATCTCAATAATTACCTTGCTGTAATTAAGGTAGTTGGTGTTGGTGGAGGCGGAACTAACGCTGTAAACCGCATGATTGAGGCTGGTATCCGTGGAGTAGAGTTTGTAGC